>JAEEGJ010026843.1_pt1 | contig 11629 bp, 10 predicted proteins | sample 8958761 | NCBI WGS metagenome assembly JAEEGJ01 (sample SAMN16246546, study PRJNA631951) | gut metagenome | biome: gut microbiome; feature: rumen; material: RS-attached | host: Bos | place: Iran: Karaj | collected 2018-10
CTACTAATTCTTTATCTTGGAATTTATGAGTTAAAGCACTTTTAAGAGCTAGAACTCTTTCTTTTTTGTTAATATCGAATGTATAATCTCTTGGATTAACGCCGCCAGCGATTCCGCCACCACGCCATTGAGTAGCTCTAATAGAACCTTGACGAGCTCTACCAGTTCCTTTTTGTCTCCAAGGTTTTCTTCCTCCTCCTGATACTTCAGAACGAGTTTTTGTTTTTGCAGTACCTTGTCTTGTTGCAGCTAATTGTAAATCTATAGCTTTCTTAAGTACTATATCGTTTGCTTCAATATTCCAAACGTTATCAGCTAAAGTTAAATCTTTTAGTTTTTCACCTTTTACATTTATTACTTGTATTTTTGCCATATTAGATCACCTTTCTAAGTAAATTACTTACTTTCCTCTTGGTTTTCTTCTGTAGCTTCTGTTTCTTCAGCAACTTCTTCTTTTGCTTCTTCTGCTGGAGCTTCTTCTACTGGTGTTTCTTCAACAACAGTTTCTTCTACAACTTCTTCTGTTACTGGAGTTTCTTCTACAACTTCATCGACAACTGTTTCTTCACCATATGTTAAGATTTCCTTTGCATTTGGTTTTTCATTTCCTTTTTTAACAGCTGTTTTGATTAAAACTAAAGATTTTTTAGCTCCTGGAATGTTTCCACTAACTAAGATATAATTTTCTGCAGTATTTACTTCGATAATTTCTAGATTTTGGATTGTTGTTGTAGCAACACCCATATGTCCAGGTAATTTCTTACCTTTTAAAACGTGCATTGGTAACATAGTTCCCATTGAACCTGGTCTTCTATGATAGTGTGAACCATGAGTCATTGGACCTCTAGATTGATTCCAACGTTTGATTACACCTTGCATTCCGTGACCTTTACTAGTACCTGTTACGTCAACATATTCACCAGCAGTGAAAATATCAGCGCTTATTGTATCTCCTAAGTTATATGTACCTTCATAGTCACGAATTTCTTTTAAGTAGCGCTTAGGAGTTGTTTTTGCCTTTTTAGTATGGCCAATACTAGCTTTGCTAGCATTCTTTTCTTTCTTGTCTACTGTAGCAAGTTGAATTGCATTATAACCATCTGTTTCAACTGTTTTAACTTGAGTTACAACATTTGGTTCTACTTCGACAACAGTTACAGGAACAAGTTTTCCATCTTTTGTAAAGACTTGAGTCATTCCGACTTTGCGTCCTAAGATTCCTTTCATTTTCTTACCTCCGTTATATTTCTTTCTTTTTTATTACTTTATGTTGATTGCTACACCACTTGGAATGTCTAAGTGAGCTAGTGCCTCAACTGTTTCTTTTGTTGGATTTTTAATATCGATTAGTCTCTTATGAGTACGACTTTCAAATTGTTCACGAGAATCTTTGTATTTGTGAACAGCTCTCAATATTGTTACTTTCTCTACGTCAGTAGGTAGAGGTACTGGACCAACAACTTCTCCTCCAGTTCTTTTAACAGTTTCGATTATTTTTCCGCAAGCTTGATCAAGTACTCTATGATCGTAAGCCTTTAGATTAATACGAACTTTGTTATTTGACATTTTTCATGTCCTCCTTTCGCCTATATCTAGTATAGACTCGCTCCGTGTGAATTACCTGATATTTTGGAAACGTTTTTAACAACTTCTCCTAGTGTATCAGCAACCTCCCACATCTCCGCAGTCATACGATATTGATTATAGCAACTTTTTCCCATGAAATCAAGGAAAAATTTCACTTTTTTCGTAAAAAAAAACAAGTTATTTTTTTGAACTTGTTTTTGTTGATATTAAAATCTCTGTTTCTTTCATATCTTTTGGTATTGCAATGTCCATATATTTTAATATGGTTGGAGCAAAAGATGTTAATGTTCCGTTCTTTAATTCTATTTTTTCATCTGTAATTATTAATGGAACCGGAGCATTGGTATTCTCTGGTATTACTTCGTTATCTCTATTAATAATTGTGTCCGCATTGGCATGAGAAGAAGTAATTATTACATTATAGAAGTTTTCTTTTGCGCAATCCATCATTTTCCCAATACATAAATCCACCGCTTGTAAGCTGTTTATAGTAGCCTGGTAATTCCCAGTGTGGCCTATTACATCTGGATTAGCAAAATTAACTAATACAAAATCTATGTCTTCTTCCATACAGTTAATGGCTGCTTTCGCAATATTAAGTGAATTCATTTCAGGTTTATAATCATAGTTTCTTGACGTATCAGTATTTACACAGTATTTTTTACAATTATCTAATTTTACAAAACGCTCCCCATATATATAATATTCCATTGAATATTTTTTTATACTTTCATAGATATGAGCTTGGCTAACCTCTAAACCAGCTAAACACTCTAAAAATGTTTTTGTATATGTCTCTGCTTTATAAAAATAATTCTTATTTAGACTAGAATCTATTTCATAAATACTATATAGTTTTACTTTTGTAGTTTGATCAAACTCGATAAAATCTTTACCATCTATCGCATTAACTAATTGTTCTTGGTTTTCTTTGCCATAATTTAGCAAAAAAACCACATCTTTATTCTCTATTGGTATGTAATCATTCGTTTTTAATGGAGGTAAGTATTCATCCGATAAATTTCTTTCGTAACACTTTTTTATTGTCGTGGATATATTCTTAGCATCTATTCCTTTTCCATTAAACAACAGATTATAATACATTTCCGTTTTTTTATAATTTTTTGTTTCATCTAGTGCATAGTATCTTCCACATATTGTCGAGATTCTTACTTGGTTATTAAGCAAATTATCAATTTGCTTAATATATTGATATGATTTGTGCTTCCCACTATCTTTACCATCAGTTATAATGTGAATATATATATCGTTGTTTATTTTTTCTTTTTTTATTTCTTTTATAAATGATTTTAAATGATCTATATGAGATGAAACTCCACCATTTGATAATAGTATTACTATATGCAAGTTTTTATCATTCTCTTTTAAATATTCAATCATTTCACCATATTTTTTATTATATTTTAAATTTTCGTTTCTAAAGACTTTATTTATTTCACTTAATCTATTTTTTATTTCACGACCTGTACCAATTATTTCATGTCCTAGCTCACTACAAGAACATTGGTCTTCTGGTAGACCAATTCCCTTGCCGCTGGCTTTTAGCAAACAGTGCGGATAAGTATTCCACAATTCAATCAAGTTTGTCATACCAGCGTTTTTAACTGCGTTACCATACATATCTTCACGCATTCCGAAACCATCTAATATTATTGTTAGAATTTTTTTCATTTTCAAGTCTCCTACTAACATAATATCATATAAAAAAAAGAAATTACAAGTTATTAGTAACTTCTTTTTAATGCATTATTTATTAATAATTCATTTGTAATAATAGATATAAATTCGCTGTTAGTCGGTTTAGCTTTTTCATATGAAATACAGTTGCTAAACAAATTGTTTGAATATTCATAATCACACCTCGACCAACCTACTTCAATGGCATTTCTAATCGATCTTTCAACATTATTTCTATTGGTTTTATTAAGATTGGCAATGTATGTAATAACATTCTTGTTGATTGAGGTCAAATATGCTGGATTATTATAACAATAATCAATTGCCATAACTAAATAATTATATCCTTTTAGATTTGGGGAAATACCCAGTTTTTTTAAAATGATATTTGCCTCATTTATTACACTTACTTTAGTTTTATTAATAATCAACTTTATAGATATAGGTAACTCTAATATTATGTTTTCTTCTGAAATGATATTGAAAAAATGATATGTTTTATCAATGTGATTATAGATATCTACTAATTTATTGTCTACTATTATTGTTTTATTAATTAATCTTTTATCGTTATAGTGATCAACTATGTGTAAAATGTTTATTTTATATATTATTATTAAATCATAATCATAGTTATTAATTAATTCTATAGCCTTGTTTGATTGTTCTTCATATACTATTCTATCTTTGTTATTTAGTATATTGTTTATTATTTCTTGATTTTCTTTAGTACATATAACAAGTATTTTCATATTTCCTTTCTAGTTATATGTAATAATTTTTTATTCGTCTGGAATATTATCTATTGCAGGTAAACTACCTTGTATTATATATTCTAATGTTGCTCCACCACCAGTTGATAAAAATGTAAATTTGTTCTCAAAACAAAATGTTTTAGCTGCAGATACGCCATCTCCACCACCAATCACTTTAACCGCTTTAGCATTACCTATTGCGTTTAGTAATTCTCTGGTTCCAGTGGCAAATCTAACATCCTCATATTTACCAGCTGTTCCATTAACAAAAATGGTTTGCGAGTTATTAATTACATCCCTATATTTTTCTATAGTTTTCATTCCTATATCAAATATAACATCGTCTTCTTCTATTTTATCGATATTAACATGGTCTATTAGAGCTTCATTGTATACTCTTCCAACTATAGCATCGACAGGTAACATGATTTTATCTTTATATTGAACTAATATTTCTTTTAATCTTGCTAATACTTCAGGGTCTTTAGTTCTCAAAGATGCCCCAACATTAAATCCAAGTGTAACTAAGCAAGAGTTAGCTATTCCACCCGTTAGTAGTAAGTTGTCACATTTAGGAAGTAATGATTCTATTAATGAAACTTTATCTTCAACTTTAGCTCCACCCATTACTATAGTAAAAGGGTGAACTGGATTTAATACATATTTATCCAGACAATCCATTTCTTTTTGAATTAGATAACCAATACAACTTGGAAGATATTTTGCTACTCCATAAGTTGATGCGTGTTTTCTATGTGCAGAACCAAAAGCATCTAAACAGAAAACATCTGCCAAGCTAGACCAGTACATAGCTAGTTGTGTATCGTTTCCACTTTCTAGATTATTTGGTACATCTTCAAATCTAGTATTTTCTAATACTATTATTTCCCCAGGATTCATACTTTCTATTTTTGCTTCTAAGTATAGGTTTCTTGGTTGTTGAGAAAATATAACCTTTGTATTAACTAGTTTTTGAAGATGAGCAGCTACTGGTGCAAGTGAATTGGTTGCTTTATCTTCTTCTTTTTTAACTTTACCAAAGTGCGATAGGATTATTATTTTAGCATTATTTTTTACTAAATAATCAATTGTATTTAGTGACGCAACTATTTTGCTGTCATCTAATATTTTCCCATCTTTTATTGGTACGTTAAAATCACATCTTAGTAGTACTTTTTTTCCTTTGACGTCCATGTCTTGGATTCTCTTTTTCATATTATCACCAACTCTATTATAATATATCTATTCATCAACTTCAATTTACAAAAAAAAGTGTATTTCTACACTTTATTGTTTCATTAGTTTTTTTGCTGTACGCATCATTTGAGATGTATATCCCATTTCATTGTCATACCAAGCAATTATTTTTACCAATTGTTTTCCTTCACTATCTAATACACTAGTTGACAATCCATCTACTAATGCACCTATTTTTTTACCAATAACATCGCTAGATACGATTGGATCCATTGTAATCTTTATGGTCTCATTTTGATTATTAGTAAACAGTGTGTTGATTTCTTCTACTGTAGTGTTTCTTGCTAGTTCTAAAGTTACATCAATTACTGAGCCATCAGGAACTGGTACACGGAAAGCATTTCCATCAAGTTTACCAGCTATACTAGGAATTACTTTTCCAATAGCTGATGCTGCTCCAGTTGAAGCTGGTACAATATTTTGTGCACATGCGCGACCTCTACGAGCTTTAATTCCTTTTTTATGTGGTATATCTAAAGTTGCTTGATCGTTTGTATAAGCATGAACAGTAGTCATGTAACCTTTTACAATACCAATATTATCTTCAATTATTTTTAGTACTGGTGCAAGACAGTTTGTAGTACAAGAAGCTGCACTTATTACTGTTTCAGAACCATCAAGAATATCAGAGTTAACGTTGTAAACGATAGTTTTCATTTCTCCTGTTCCAGGAGCTGATATTATAACTTTTTTAGCACCTGCTTGGATATGTTTAGAAGCTCCTTCTAAATCTGTAAAATGTCCTGTACATTCTAATACTACGTCTACTCCCAAATCTCCCCATGGTAGATTTGCTGGATCTTGTTCTGCGAATACTTTGATTCTTTTTGTACCTTTTATAATTATTTCGTCATTTTCAAAATCTATTATGTCTTCATGGAATGAACGATGATTTGTATCATATTTCAATAAATATGCAAGTGTTTCTGCATCTGTTAAATCATTGATTGCTACGATATCAAAATCACTACCTGTAATTATTTCTCTAAATGCTAATCGTCCAATTCTTCCAAAACCATTAATTGCTACTTTTATCATTTTCTTTCCTTCTTTCTCTATTTATATTTTTCAAAGATACTGTTTCCAATGAATTCCCTTAATACCGAATCATCTGATACATATTCAGATGGTATTGGAAAGAAGCATCTTAGTGAGTTTATTAATCTTCTTGCCTCATTATACGCTGAAGATGTACTTTTTACAGAGTATAGAAGTGGTTCTACAAATACTTTTAGGACTCCAATTTCGTATACTAAGGAAGTATCAATAATTTTATCAACATTATTTATAAATGGGAAGATATATTTTTCTTCGCCGCTTCTTACCTTCATCCAGTAATCAATTGTACCACCGACATCAATAGCTCTATCTCTATTATCTCTAACTATTCTTCTAAGCAATCTTAAATCTGTAGTAGAAATATAGTTATGTCTATCCATATTTAGTGGTATAAAAGGACTTAAATAAACTTTATATTTTAATCTTGGATCTAGATCTGGTGTCATTTCATCATTTATACAATGTAATCCTTCCATTAAGATAATGGCATCTTCACCAAGTTTTATGCTCTGTTTATCAAATTCTTTTTCACCAGTTACAAAGTTAAACTCTGGAATATCTACTTTTTTACCAGCAATTAAGTCTTTTAATTGTTTATTAAGTAATTTTAAATCCATTGCTTCTAAACATTCAAAATCATATTTACCATTTTCATCTTTTGGCGAATCTACTCTTTCTTTAAAATAGTCATCAGTAGATAAGTATAAAACTTCTTTTCCTCTACTTCTTAGTTGCATTGCTATTTTTTTAGTAGTTGTTGTTTTTCCTGTAGATGAAGGACCCGCTATCAATATATAACGTGCTTTCTTCTTTATGATATCATCTACTAAATCGTGTATTTTGTTGTTAAAATCCGTTTCAGCAACTCTTATTAGTTTTTCTATTTTAGATTCTGCTACCAATTCATTAATATCAGAAATATAAGGTACCTTTAAGTCTTTTAACCATTGTTTTCCTTCTTCAAAACATTTAATAACGTTTTGATAATGAATGTATTCAGGAACCTTTGGTTTGGCACCTAGTGCTGGGAATAATAGCACTATTTTATTATCTCTTAAAAAGACCAAATCATATTTTTTTAAACATCCAGTTGTATATGGTGGGTCTGAATAGAAGAAATTAATATAATTTCTTAATTTGAATATTTTTACTATACTTCCTGAAAGATTATGGATATTTTTTGATTTCTCAGTCGCTTTAACTTTGTCAAAGTATTTAATTGCTTCTTTCTTTTCAACGTATAGCACTTGTATTACTTCATTATTACTAATTATTTCATTCATTTTTGTTTTTAATTTTTTAGCATCATTTAAAGTGAATTTCTTTTCGCCTTCAATAGTAATATGGATTCCTTTAGCGATTGAATGATCAAAGAATATTTCAAAATCGTCACCAAACACTTCTCTTAGTGCCACTTCAGTTACAAATTCTAAACCACTCTTTACAATTCTATATCCATTTATGGAACTATAATCTATAAAATTGATTTTTGTGCTCTTGTTGATTTTAGTATCCATTGGTACAGTTTCATTATTTATTTCTACTCCTACTATTGGCTTATCCATCTTTGGTTGATATATTTCGGACAACTCATATATAGGAGTTCCTTTATCTACTTCTAGAACAGTATCATCATTAAATGTTACATTTACTCTATTTGGTGTCATAATACCTCTCCCTATTCTATAGTAATTATACTATTTAAACCCACTTTTGTCATCATTTAAATTATATAGCAATATTTGATATATTTTGATATTTATAATATTATATTTATGTATTTATGGGGTGGGCTTATGAAGAAGCATATACTAGTTACTATAGGTTTATCTTTGATATTAATTGCAATTATTGCTTTACTAATTGCAAATTTTGTTGTGGGTCCATATATTACTAAAATTGATAAAGTCGATAGTTTAACATATAAAGATAAAGTCGTTCTAAATGTTTATGTTGATAATTATTTTTTTAAGATTAATAAAGATACTTGGTGTTATCTTAGTTTAGATAATAAAAAACCTAATGGTAAAGAATCAGGATGGGTTAAAGCTGGTAATGGTTATTGTTCTTTTACAGTTGATACTGGAGATTATGATGTATATGTTAAAGATAAGTTTAACAATATTAATAATATAGAATCACAGTTAGTAAAAAGAGATAGAATCACTGGTATAAAGATGAGTAAAGATGTAATTTATTTATATAAAGGCGGAAATGAAACAATCAGATATACTTTAGAAAAAATTGGAAATGCCAATGATGATATTAAGTGGTCAAGTTCTGATGAAACCATAGCTACGGTTGATGATAACGGAAATATCAAAGGTATTGATTATGGTACAACATTTATTAATGTTACTAGTGAGAAAGGAACTTCTGCTAAAGCAAAGGTAGTAGTGAGTAAATTTATCAATAAACCCGTAGTCGATACTGAAAAGCCATATATTTCTTGTAAACAATTTGGTACTAACGAATCAGAAGAAATTGATAATATGTTATTTGATAGAATTGATCAAGCGGGTTATGGTACTAGAGCTGGAGTTGTTGCGGCTGCTAGATTTATTACTTTAGAATTCTCATATAGAGTACCTTACTTTTATGAAAATGGTAGATTACAAAACTACGCACCTTATGCACACGTTGATGGCGAAGGTAGATATTATCATAGAGGTATGTATTTAAATGAAAATAAATTTTCTGGATTAGAAAAAGGAGCAAAGCTTGTTGGTCCAGCTATATGGGGTTGTGATTTACAAAACTATACCAACTGGGGAAAATGGGTAGTTGGAAAATACTATCCTAACGGATTAGATTGTTCTGGATTTGTTACTTGGGCTTTATTAAATGGTGGATTTGATGTTGGAGATATTGGTGCTGGTGGAGATGATGGTAATACAGGAAAGTCATTACCTGATATTGGTACCAAAAGGTCTATAACACCAGAGTTAATGCATTCTGGGAAAGTCAAAGTAGGAGACCTAATTGGTTTAGATGGACATGCTGCTTTATTAGCTGGTTGGGATGATACAAATTATTATATAGCTGAGAGTTTAAATACTACTGGTGGAGTAGTTATGACGGTGGTCCCTAAGGCTAAGTTAGAAAACAGAAATAGTATATATACATTTGTGGTATTAATGGATGATTACTATAAGAAAGATGGTAATTTAACCAATTATTGGCAATAAAAAAACACTATTAATTAGTGCTTTTTTTTGATTCTTTATGTCTATTTACTAATTGTTTTACTTTTATAAAGTAATGATTTATTCCTGATTTACCTATCTTATGATTAGTTTCTTTACTTATTATTTCGGCAAGTTCTGAAAGAGATGTTTCTGGATACATTTCTCTATATTTAATTGCTTCAATAACTTTTTCATCTAAAACTCCTAATAAATCATTTTCTTTTAGATAGTTTATGTCTTCTAATTGTTTCATACCCGTCTTTAGAATTTTTTCTTGATTAGCAATTTCACAATTATTTAGACGATTAACCATGTTCTTATGATCTCTATATATTCTTATGTCCTCAAAATAGAAGAAACTATTTGTGGCTCCCAGCATTCTAATTAGTTCGCTTATCATTTCGGCACTTTTTATATAAGTCATATAATGGTTATTTCTTTTTATTGTCTTTGCTACTATATTAAAATTTTTCAAGATGTTTGCTATATAGGTTCCTTCTTTTTTCATATTAGAAGTGAATTCTAAGTGGTATCCAGAAGAAGCTGGGTCATTTATACTACCAGTTGCCATAAAAGCACCTCTTAGGAAAGCTATTTGTTCTTCTCTAGTTTCAATAAAGTACTCTTCAGGCAATATTCTTTTGTCATTTTTGTTAATGTTTAGTGTTTCTAAGATTGTTTTTACTTCTTCGGAGATTTCTAAGATATATATTTGTTTTACTCTAAATCTTTTTTGATTACGAATAGTTATTTTTACGTTTACAGCAAAGTTGTTTTTTATATCTCGATATATACGCCTAGCGACAGATCCATTTTCCATTATTAGAATAATTCTATCTTTTTTTATTTGGCCTGTATGTCTAATAAAAGCAGATAATTCTACTAATGATTCGATTTTTGATATAGGCTGTGTTGTTATTTCTTCTTTTAACCTAGTAGTATATGTCATTTTATTTTCCCTCAATTAAATATGAGAAGATTAAATAAGCTGTTTTTAATGCATTATGTCTTACATATCCTTCATCTATTACGAACAGGTCGTCTTTGATTACTTCTACGCCCATTTTATTAACCTTTGCTTCATCTAATTGAACAGCGTCTTTTCCTTCTGATTTAGCAAGTATTGATTGCTTTTTAGTTATTTTTGAAGTGTTTGCTATTACAGCATTGATTGTTCCTTTTCCTAAATACTTTTCCAATACTTTAAGATGATCACTTACTTTGAAGTTATCAGTTTCTCCTGGTTGAGTAAGCATGTTGCAGATATACATTTTTTTAGCTTTAGATTTTTTAATACCTTCTTGAATTTCTGGCAATATTAAATTAGGCATTATACTAGTTAATAATGAACCAGAACTGAACAATATCAAATCGGCTTTTTCAACTGCATCTAATACTTTTTTATTTACTTTAACTTCTTTATCATATTTTAAATCTACTATTTTATCTTTATTTTCAGTTATTTGGGCTTCCCCAAATATTTCTTTTCCCTTTTTGGTAACTCCTATTAAATCTACATTATCTTCTGTAATTGGCAATACTTTTCCTTTAACATCTAAAAGATCACAAAGTATTGGAAGAGCATGTGCAAAATCACCCTTCATTTCTAGAAGTGCAGTCATTATTAGGTTTTTTATTGAATGGTTACTTAAACTACTGTTTTTAGCAAAACGATAGTTAAATAAATCCTTAACACCCTTTGATTCAGTGGACATAGCCATTAATACTTTAGTTAGGTCTCCAACTGCTGGAAGAGAGAATTCTTCTCTTAATGAGCCTGTAGACCCACCATTATCGGAAACGCTTACTACAGCAGTTACATCTAATGGAAATTGCATTATACCTTTAAGTAGTTGTGATTGACCACTACCACCACCAAATATTACTATTTTTTTCATGACATCACCCCGTCAAAGATATAATAACACAATTTCTTTTTAATTGTTTAAAACAAACAGTTTATTTACACAAAAAAGAGGCTTTTGCCTCTTATCTTGAATTCCAAGTCCAACCTTTTTGGTTTTTTATACTTGTTATAGATTTAACGTTTGTAGCTCTTGTATTACTTCTAAATGTACTCCAACT
>JAEEGJ010026844.1_pt1 | contig 11629 bp, 8 predicted proteins | sample 8958761 | NCBI WGS metagenome assembly JAEEGJ01 (sample SAMN16246546, study PRJNA631951) | gut metagenome | biome: gut microbiome; feature: rumen; material: RS-attached | host: Bos | place: Iran: Karaj | collected 2018-10
GGATGATGTTGGTGACGGTTTCAGGAACCTCCAGTTTCACCTTTTTCACCGTTTTGCCGTTTTCAATAATGTTTACCGTAGCATTGGGGTCAATAAGGCCGAGGAAGTCGTAGTTGATATCAATAACCTCATTGATCTTGATGATGTCCTTCTTGCCCATTTTCAAACTGAAGGCATTCATAATGAGGGCCACATTGTAGTCGGCGTTTTCCAAATGCAGGTAGTTAAATACGGTCATGCCATATCCGGCTTTGATATGGTCGATGACAATACCTCTTTCTATACTGTTGATTTCTAACATAGTCGATGATTTTAATAGATTCCTAAAAGTTTGCAGATGAGTGCCATGCGCACATACATGCCGTTTCGGGCCTGGTTGAAGTATTGGGCGCGCGGGTCGCTGTCCACCTCGGTGCTGATTTCGTTCACGCGTGGGAGCGGGTGCAGAATGTAGGTGTCAGGACGAGCATAGGTCATTTTTTCGGCATCCAGGATGAAACGGTCTTTCAGACGGATGTAGTCTTCCTCATTGAAGAAACGCTCGCGCTGCACACGGGTCATGTACAGGAAGTCGAGTTGACCCATATAGGGTTCCATTTGGTCCACCTCCTCGAAGGGAATGCCTTTTTTCTTGACCACCTCTTCGCGGATATATTCCGGCACACGAAGTTCTTCGGGGGAAATGAAGATGAACTTCACCCCTTCATAGTTGCTGAGGAACTTGACTAGGGAGTGCACGGTACGACCGAACTTCAAGTCACCGCAGAAACCATAGGTCTTGTTTTCCACATTGCCGCGCAATCGCTCGATGGTCAGGATGTCCGTCAGCGTTTGTGTGGGGTGCTGGTGACCGCCATCGCCGGCATTGATGAGCGGCATGTGGATATAATGGCTTGCCATACGCGGGGCACCCTCTTTGGGGTGACGCATGGCGGCTATATCCGCATAGCACTCAATGGTGCGCAAGGTGTCGGCAATGCTCTCACCTTTAGCGGTGGAACTGGAGTTCGGTTCCGAAAAACCGATTACCTTGCCACCCAAACGCAACATGGCTGCCTCGAAACTGAAGCGCGTGCGTGTGCTCGGTTCATAAAAAAGAGTTGCCAAGATTTTCCCTTCGCAACTCTTACTGTATTTTTCCGGATCGGCAATGATCTGATGTGCCAAATCAAAGATTTCGCGAAATTCTTCGCGTGTGAAATCCGCCGGGTCTATTAAGCATCTGTTCTTTAACAAAATAAGGCCTCCTTATATTTTAGTTGATAATAATTTTCACCAAATATCCCTTATTGCCCAACCACCTTGCAAAAATAAATAAAAAGTTTTTTTGTCTGCCTCTCCGATGCATTTTTTTTCAACAATTTTATTCTTGAGGCATCAATTGGAAATTCTTTAACAAAATAAATGATGGCGAAATAATGGAAGATGGAATACCCCAGAATATATCTTGCTTGTTTATCTGTTTGGTGTTCAGTTGTTTAAGAAGTTTGTTGAACACAATACGCTCTCTTGAAATACCTGATATCCTGTTCAACAGGTTGAAGTCAACGGACTCAGTTTGGGATACCCGAACGGGAAATGCCTCGCCGTTGGCCATGTTGATTCGGCTGACATATAGCGGCACAAGTCTAATGTGACCATCGGCATCCTGCTGTTTTCCCATTTTTTCAATCCGATAGGCATATTTGTTTCCCGCTGCGCGTGCCTGCTTGAGCAATTCCTTGGTCAGCGCTCGTTCGTCCAATGTATTGTTTCCGGTTATTTCCAATATGCCTGCCCCTAATGCCGTGACCAAATACCCGTTGTTCAGACATAACTGCTGATGTCCGTTTGAGTATTTTCCGCTCTTGGTCGGAGTTCGGTTGGAGAGCAGTTCCAGCAATTTCCCTCTTTGAACCAATACGGTTTTCTTGTTGGGTTCCAATCCTTCCGCATCCAAAGTTTGATACCCTGTCAGATGTACGCCCGCCGTTATTTCCTGCTCATAATTGGCGGAAATATTCAACATATTGCTCATAATCTGTTTGTTGAGCATCTTCATCCAAAAGTTGGGAGTATAGTTTTGAGTGTTAATGGGAGTCCGGACATTAAGCAATGAGGGTGCGCTTTCTATTAATAAGTAAGGGAGCAGCTCAGAAACAGCGTCTTTTGACAGCAGTACGGGACCATCGTAATACTCCGTGAGTTTTGGCGCATGTTCCCATTCCTGAAGGCGATGGGCAATCAAATCCACCTCTTGGTACAAGATTTCAATATCAGGCAGATCATGAAAATCTCGGAACAGCAGTTGGGTGTTATCGTGCAGCGTGTCACCATCCTCCGTTATCGCGGACGCGTGAAGCTGAATGCAAAGAAGATGGAAGGGGCGGATATATTGGATGTTTTGCGCATTCGTGAAATACGCATTGGCTTGATACACATAAGTGGTGACTCCGGAGCTATAAAGCGTTGGATTATCATGTAAAAATCTGGCAGACAAATCGTTTGCCAAATATTCCACTTGCGAAAGGGATATTTCTTCCAGCGGTTTTTCGTTAAGCGAAGATTTGCTGAATGCGTCAGAACGGTCTTTCACGGCATCTTTCCCATCACTGGGCACATGCGCTGTCAGTCTAACCTTTTCCTCATAATCCGTGAGCGCTTGCCGGTAGGCGTCTTCCGTGCACTGGTGCGCAGTTTGGACCATGTTCGCGTAATTGTTGTCCAATGGCAGATTGCGTGATACCGTATTCGGACAGGAATAGAGGTTTTCGTTATTCAGCGTGTTGTCACCCACCAACAGGCGGGTATTGAGATGTCGTGTCGGTTGCTCGCATACGGAGAGCGTGCTTCCCATGGAACTTTCTACAGTATAAGTATTTGCATCGGAAATTAAATACTCAACATCGTAAGGTTTGGGATTTTTCAGCAGCATGCTGTCTGTGAAAAAACGCTGAATCTCATCTTGCATAACCTGGGTCGCAAGAGAGGGGAAGGCCAGCGGACTAGGAGTCTCGTCAAAGGAGACAGGAGCCAAAAGGGTATGTTTGGGTTGAATTGAAATCGGCTGAATATCAATCAGATAACACAATACCGAGGGTGCGGTGCAGCGCACAGGTGCGGATGCTGTAATGGAGTTTGGAGCAATATTGAAATCGGAAATATCGCCACCATCCATCACTTGGTTCCAAAAATGCTGGTTTTTTGGAATGGAAAGGCCTCGCACCAGTTCGTTGGCCCTGCCGTCAGCATAGACGCGAAATACCAGTTGCGGCACAAAGCCATCCGACTCCGAATAATGAATAGTCTGAATCCAATAGCCGTATTCCTTATTCTGGTTTTTAATCGTTTGTAATAACTTTTTAAACAAGTCGTTATCGGAGGAGTGTGGAGTGCACTCCACCCAAAGTTGGTTTTTATCCTGCCGAGCGCTCAAAATGGGATTTGACAAGGATGCGGGATCGCCAGAAAGGTAGTCATGGCAAAGAACCAGAGAGGCCGCCTGACTGGAGAACAAAACAGGGCATGTGGTTGTCGTGACGACCATAGGGGCATTGGCCTGCCGTTGCATTTTGTCGAACAAAGCGGTCTCTTCTTGCAGAATGGCATTTTTTTCAGGAAGATCCGAAGGATACTCCACCAGAAAATACTTTTCACAAGGTATGGTATAACCCTCTTCATCCGTAAGGGAGGCGGTAAGAGTTAGAAGTGTAACATTTTGATTGTGAGTTTTCTGAAACCCATTATTGCGGATGTCTATCGAATGAGTGCAAGTGTAATGCAGGGTGGCCGTTCCCGACACTTGTGGACCAAAAGCGTTCCAAAGATCGGAGTATGCCTTAACCGTATTTTCCCATTCTTCCATTTGGAATCCGGAGCAGTAGTCAAGTTGGATTTCTGAAACAAGCGGCGCTTCTGTCAGCGGGAACGCATCATAATCCGTAGGTTTGCCCATTTTCTCCGAAAACTGTTTGTTCAAAAATGTTTTTTCAGCTTTAAGGTAAACATGCTGAACCTCGTGGGTAATAATATGTTCCACTGCTGGAAAATTATAGTCAAGCGGCAGCAGAATGTTTTTTTCGGAAGAAGCGGCAATGACTTTTCCGCTTAATGGGTCGCCCACGAGTAGTTCCACTGTTAAGGTGCGGTAACTGTGGTGTTGTTTGGAGGTTAAACTCCCCATAGAAGATGCCAGGATATAGTCGTTGACAGACTCCAAATAGAAACGGAGAGAGCAAATGGGTGCTTCCCGGTTTTGGTAACGGGAATATTGTTGTTGAAGGGTATTCTGAAGGGCGTCAACAAACTGTTTCTCATCCGCCAACGATTGCGCTCTGCCGTTTGTGAGGAGCAGCAAACAGCAAAGGAGCAGGCAGGGGAGGAGGGTCAGTTTGCGCATACGCGTGGGTTAGTCTCTGAAGATGGTGGCGTCGCGGTCGGGACCCACAGAAACGATGGAAATCGGGGTGTGGGTTTCCTCTTCGATGAAACGGATGTAGTCCTTGAAAGTTTGGGGCAGTTCTTCGTAGCTTTTGCATTGGCTGATATCCTGCATCCAACCTTTCAGCGGGGTATAGACAGGTTCGATTTCGGCGTCGTTGTCGGTGGGCATCTTGGTGGTGAGTTCGCCGTTCACCTTGTATGCGGTGCAGATGTTGATGGTCTCGAAGTTGGACATCACATCGGCTTTGGTGAGGGCGATGTCGGTAACGCCATTGATCATGAGGGCGTACTTGAGGGCCACGAGGTCGAGCCAGCCGCAGCGACGCGGCCTGCCGGTGGTGGCGCCGTATTCGTTGCCCTGCTTGCGCAGTGTCTCACCAGTGGTGTCGAAAAGCTCCGTAGGGAAGGGGCCGCTGCCCACGCGCGTGCAGTAGGCCTTCACAATGCCGATAACCTTGCCGGCAAAGTGCGGGTCAAGACCGAGTCCGGTGAATGCGCCGGCGGCAATGGTGTTGGATGAGGTGACGAACGGGTAGGCGCCGAACTCCAGGTCCAGCATTGTGCCCTGCGCACCCTCCGCCAGCACGGATTTCCCGCTTTGCAGATAATCGTACATCTCATATTCGCTGTCGATGAAGGTGAAAGACTTCAGCATGGCCAGCGAATCCATCCATTTCTGTTCCAGTTCGGATAATTTCTGCTTATAGTCAAAGTTCAGACTGTCAAGTATTTGCAGATGTTGATTTTGGATTTGTTTGTATTTTTCCAGGAATTTGGGCGAAAGCAGGTCGCAGACACGCAGACCGGTGCGGGCAGTCTTGTCCGTGTAGGTGGGTCCTATACCCTTGAGGGTGGAGCCGATTTTCATGTCGCCTTTTTGTGCTTCGTAAGCCGCATCCAGCAGTTTGTGTGTGGGCAGGATGAGGTGCGCCTTCTTGGAAACGAAAAGATTGTCGGTCGGGGTAAGCCCCATGGCTATCAGCGCGTTGATTTCCTCCTCAAAAGTTACAGGGTCAATCACCACACCATTACCGATAATATTGATTTTCTCCTTGTGGAAAATACCGGACGGGATAATGTGGAGCACATGGCGGATGCCGTTGAACTCCAATGAGTGTCCGGCGTTCGGACCGCCTTGGAAGCGGGCTACCACATCGTATTTCGGGGTCACCACATCCACGATCTTGCCTTTTCCTTCATCACCCCATTGCAAACCAAGTAAAATGTCAATCTTCTTTTTTTCCATAAAATGCTATAAAGTCATTGTTTAGAAATTATCGCAAACCATGTGTTTGCAGCGGCAAAGATACTCAAAAAATGTATTCATCTTTTTGAATATTCCAAATTTTATTATTTTTGCGACTTCAATTCATATACCCTTAACTTTTGAGTTTTGAATTTTTTTAACTTTAAATTTTAATATTATGGCATTAGCAATTGATTCAAGCAATTTTGAAACCCTGATTAATGGGGACAAATTGGTGGTGATTGACTTTTGGGCCCCCTGGTGCGGACCTTGTCGCCACCTCGGACCGGTTGTCGAAGAAGTGGCCGCCGAATTTGAAGGCCAGGCCGTCATCGGCAAATGCGACACCGACGAAAACAACGATCTCGCCATGCAGTTTGGCGTGATGAACATCCCTATGCTGGTGTTTGTCAAGAACAAAGAAGTAGTTGATAGTCTCGTGGGCCTCGTTCCCAAGGACCTCATTGTGGAAAAGGTTAAACAATATCTGTAATAGATCATTTTTTAAATTTTCAAAATATGAATACAGCTTTATTAATTTGCATCATCGGTACGATTGTCATCATACCGTTTTTGATTTACTATGTGCGTGAAGCCAAGCTGCATCACCCGAAGGGTTTGATTGCCGCCGCTTTGAGCAACATGGGTGAGCGCTTCGGCTACTACATTATGAACGCCGTGCTGCTGCTCTTCCTCGTTTCCAAGTTCGGTCTGCCCGACGGCACCGCCGGCGTCATCTATTCCGTCTTCTATTTCGGTATCTATGTGCTGAGTTTGGTGGGCGGTATCATTGCCGACAAGACGCAGAACTACAACAAAACCATCCAATGGGGTTTGATCATCATGGCTATCGGTTATGTGGCTATGGCTATTCCGTTGTTCAGCAAAACTGCCGAGGGCGCTATCCTCGACAGCGGCGCTGGCTGGTGGACTATCCTCATCATCACCTGTATGGCTCTGTTGTTCATCGCATTCGGTAACGGTTTGTTCAAAGGCAACCTGCAGGCCATCGTAGGTAAATTGTACGATGAGTTTGAGGCCGAGGCCGCTAAGAAAGGCCCCGAAGCACTGGCAGAAGCCAAAGATCGCCGCGACTCCGGTTTCCAGATTTTCTATGTGTTCATCAACATTGGCGGTTTCTTCGCCCCGTTTATCGCTCCGTTCTTGCGCGAGTGGTGGCTGAAAGCGCACCATTTGGTGTATAATGCCGACATGTCCGGTCTTTGCCACCAGTTCCTGGCTAACGGTGAGCAAACCCAGAAGTTCACGGAGACCATGCAGGCCGTGCTCCAAAGTGGTTACAATTTCACGGACACCGCCGCTTTCTGCTCCGACTACATCACCGTGTTCAACCAAGGTGTGCACTTCTCCTTCATCGCATCTGTGGTGGCCATGCTTATCTCTCTGACGATTTTCATTATGAATAAGTACAAACTGCCGCAACCCGCCAAGAAAGAGCAGGCCCAAGTGGTGGAATACACCCAAGAGGAGAAACTCGCCATGGCAAAGGAAATCAAACAACGGTTGTACGCTTTGTTCGCTGTGCTGGGTATCGCTGTGTTCTTCTGGTTCTCATTCCACCAGAATGGCCAGTCCCTGTCTGTGTTTGCCCGCGACTTTGTCCAAACGGAGAAGATTGCCCCTGAAATCTGGCAAGCTTTGAACCCGTTCTTCGTGATTGTGCTCACCCCGATCATCATGGTTATATTCGGCGCTTTGGCGCGTAGAGGCAAACCCATTTCCACGCCTCGCAAGATTGCAATCGGTATGGCAATCGCCGGTATGGCTTACCTCTTCCTGATGATTATCTCCATCGTGAACAACTATCCTTCCGGCACTGATTTCCGTGCTATGGACTTGGCCCAGATGGCTGCCGCTGGCCTTGCCAAGGCCGCTCCTTGGGTATTGCTTGTTACCTATTTCTTCTTGACTGTAGCAGAGTTGTTTATCTCTCCGCTGGGTCTCTCCTTCGTATCCAAGGTGGCTCCGCGCCACATGGTGGGCTTGTGCCAGGGTTTGTGGCTTGGCGCTACCGCTATCGGCAACCTGCTGATTTGGCTCGGACCTGTGATGTACAACGCATGGCCGATCAAATACTGCTGGCTTGTGTTCGCAGTGGTTTGCTTCCTCTCCATGGCTATCATGCTCGGCATGGTGAAATGGTTGGAGAGAGTGACGAAATAGTAATTAGTTTCACAACGAATAAAAAAGGCAGACTCTAATGTCTGCCTTTTTTTTATTTTTTGATTACCTGTTTGGCCTTGAGGATGGTTTAGTCGGTTTAGTTGATGACGGGGTAGAACGCGTCATTACCATATAGATTACGTCCAATCAAGGCCTTAATCCACAATTTAAGTTCCTTTTTGGAGTTGGCGGTGAGATAGGGAGCTTTCTTACCCGTGAGTTTGGTATAATAGTTGAGCATTTGGTTCAGTTCCTTGTCTGAGAAAGAGGCTTTTGTCCTGAAGGTGACGGCATCGGGAAACTGTTTTTTCAGTTCGGTTTTGTGGTCGTTGGTGTAGTTGAAGGCGAATTGCACCAATGCGGCAGTGTTGGCCACCATATAATAGCCGTCGAGGTCATTGCCTTGATGGATGGGCACGAAATAGTCGGGCATGATGCCGCCTCCACCATACACGGTGCGTCCTCCTACGGTCTTATAGGCGATGGACTTGTCTTGTTTGATGCTGTCGATATTTTCCATCTCGCCGCGGGCGAGGCGTTCGTAAATTTCTTCGTAATAGGCCTCCGTGCCGTTCTTGTAGTCGCGTTGGATACAGCGTCCGCTGGGGGTGTGGTAGCGCGCGGTGGTAAGGCGGATGGTGGATTTGTCGGATAAGTCGAACTGTCTTTGTACCAATCCTTTGCCAAAGGAACGGCGTCCCACGATCATACCTCTGTCGTTGTCTTGCACCGCTCCTGCCACAATCTCGGCCGCCGAAGCGCTGAAGTCGTCAATGAGAACGACCAACTTGCCTTTTTCAAAGTTGCCCTTATGGGTGGCATAGATAATCTCCGGTCTGACTTTCAATCCTTCCACCGACACAATCTTTTGGTTTTTGCCCAAAAACTCATCACACACGCCGATAGCGGCATCCAAAAAACCGCCCGAATTGCCGCGCAAGTCCAGAATCATGGAGGTCATACCCTGTTTTTTCAACTTGTAGATGGCGTCTTGGAACTCTTTCACGGTTGTGCTTCCAAATTCGTTCATCTTGATATAACCGGTATGCGGATCTGTCATGTATGCCACATCAATGGTATAGGTGGGGATGACATTGCGGGTGATTTCGTATGCGTAGATGTCTTTGAACCCAGGGCGTATCACGCCTATTTTCACCTTGGTGCCTTTTTTACCACGCAACAGTTTGAAAACCTGTTCATTAGAGGTTCCTATAATGGATTTGCCGTTTACGGTGACAATTCGGTCGCCGGCGCGCACGCCCGCCTTTTCCGCAGGACCACCTGATATGGTGGAGATTACCATTACGGTGTCGTTCATGATGTTGAACTGAATGCCCACACCCTCAAAGGCGCCATTCAGCGACTCCATCATGGTTTTGTTTTCTGCAGGCGTGGCGTAAGCCGAGTGGGGGTCCAGACTGTGCAGCACACTGCTTATGGCTTGGTCATACACAGAATCAATGTTGACGGAATCCACATAATATTGGTTAATGTATTGCATCACCTCGTTGAGTTTGTTGTTTTGCGTGTTCAACAAAACCGTTTTCCGCGAAGGCAGGAAATTGACTGCCACGGAAACGCCAAACAGAAAAGCGATGAGAAGGTATAAGAAGATAATCCAGTTGTTATGTTTCATATTGTCGAGGCGTACGGCCGTACGCCTTTATTTGTTTAAGATTGGGATGCACGGCCGTGCATCTTTACTGTTGTCGTTGTATGGATGTTTGGTGCAATAGTTCCAAAAACTGTGCCAGAAAATCACGATAAGCAGGATCCAGTCCTTCTTTTAGGTAGCGTTCCGTGACCTGCTGCCACTGTTTGGGCTGGACTACTGGCAGGTTGTTTTCTTTTTTGATGCGGGCGATTTCGTCCACGATTTCCATGCGTTTGGCCAGCAATTCGCTCAGTTGGGTGTCCACATGCTCGAGCAGTGCGCGTTGTTTGATAAGTTCCGCATTCGGCATGTCGGTTTTAAAGGTCAGTGATTGGATGAGGTCGCCCCATTGGGCAGGAGTCAGTTGCTGGGAGGCATCACTCAGGGCTTCTGCCGGACTATAATGTGTTTCCAGCATAAGTCCGTTAAATCCGTAATTCAAAGCGAGTTGTGCCACTTGAGGAATCCATTTCACATTACCGCAAAGGTGGGAGGGATCGCACAAAATGGGCAGTTCGGGATAGTGAACTTTCAAGTCAATAGGGATTTCCCAGCAAGGGGCGTTGCGATACACATTCTCATTACCGTTGGCGAAACCACGGTGCACGGCGATAACTTGTGAGACACCCGCTTGTAAGAAACGCTCGATGTTGCCGATCCAGAGGTTGAGGTCAGGTACGATGGGATTCTTAACAAGGATGGTAAAGGGTTTCTCTTTGACCGCATCGGCAATTTTCTGCACTTCGACGGGGTTCACGCCCGTGCGCGCGCCCACCCACAATATCGTAATGCCCGCCTTGGCGCAGGCGTCAACCTGTTTGGCAGTCATCACTTCGGTGCACACGCGGAATCCGAACCTCCGCTGCACCTCCCCTAACCATGGCAATGCCTCATTACCCAAACCCTTGAAACTGTTCGGGTTACTGCGCGGTGTCCATACACCTGCCCTGAAATAGTCCAACGCTATTCCAGTCCGCTTTATCTCCTGACTCAGCAGCTCGGCGGTTGTGAAGAGTTGATGTTCACTCTCCACGGCACAAGGTCCAGCAATCAAAACAGGTTTCATCCTACTCTTCCTCTTCTAAGTTCGTATAGTATTTCTTCACAAATTTGTTCTTCCAACCGAGGTTGCCTAACTTATAAGAGAACGATGGCAAACCTTTGGCATTGTCAGGTGCCAGCGACTTGTTCTTCGGTTTGGTGTTCTTGATGGCTTCGTTGAAGTTTTTGTCCGAAGAATAGCCCGAAACCACATTGTTGTCGAATTGGAAATAATAGTATTGGTCGTCAAATTCAAAATAGAGATAGAGTTTGTTGCGCGAACCCCTCTTTTCAATCACGATGCGGCCGGGAACCATCTTGTATATCGTTTTGGCACCGCAGATGATCAACGGAAGCGTGGTTTGCGATTTGAAGGTGGATTGGTCTTTGTCCCATTCAAAATCGATGTTGGAGAAGAGGAACTTCACCTGCAGCGCTTCGGGCAGACGGCGTTGCGTGCCCAGTGCCACATTGCGGGTATAGCGCTGGTATTCGGTTTTGCCAAGGATGTTGTATAAGGCCATGTCGTACGCCTCATCGGAGGAAACATCCACAAAGTCCAGCGAGGTGGCGTTGTCCAATGCCTTGTTCATGCTCTTCATGGACTCTTCGTTGAAGAAGAAGTCAATGGAGGTGGTCAGATGCATTTCCGCTGAATCGGCAGTTATATAATTGATGATGGTACCATTGGTGACGAAATTCACACGACCCAACTTGGTTCCCATATCAATGGTACCGGTACCCGTGGCCACACAATTGTCGGTGTTCAGTGTGATGATGTTGCCAGGCACAGTGGGATCCTGCAGTTTTTCCAAAGAGGCGGCCTTGTATTCGTGCGTGGCTTTGTCGTAAGTGATGTATCCGAAAACATTGATGTATTCGGCATCGTTGAACTCATCTTTAGCTTCGCCGAATGCGGTGTAGATGCGACCAGTCTTATTGGAGGATGTGATGGCCACCACCACTTTCCGGTCGTCCATGTCCTTGGTGCGGTCGTGCACTTGAAGCAAAATGTTGTTGGGGTCAACTTGTTGCAAGATCTTCATGGGCGCATGGCGGATAGAGTCGCATCCATGGCGGAT
>JAEEGJ010026845.1_pt1 | contig 11629 bp, 9 predicted proteins | sample 8958761 | NCBI WGS metagenome assembly JAEEGJ01 (sample SAMN16246546, study PRJNA631951) | gut metagenome | biome: gut microbiome; feature: rumen; material: RS-attached | host: Bos | place: Iran: Karaj | collected 2018-10
GTATGAGTGATCTTTTGTTATTTGTCTAAATATATTTTGTCTTAATCTATAAACTCTACTATCTCCTACGTGGCCAATATGAATTCTGCCTCGATATATTAAAACCACAATTAGAGTGGTGCCCATTCCTTTGTAATCCGGATTATTTTTTGCAAGCTCAATTACTTTTTTATTGGCTTCAATAATGGAATCTCTAATAATTCGTTCTAGTTCTTCTTTATTTCTTTCTATTTCTATAAAATGAGATCTGATATAGTCTCTAACAAATTTTGTGGCAGTTTTACTAGCTACTTCACCAGCATTTGCTCCGCCCATTCCGTCAGCAAGAATAAATAATTTTATCCCTTCTTTTTCGTTTGGCAAGCTGATGAAGTCTTCGTTAGTTTCTCGCTTAAGACCTATATCCGTAAGTCCACAAAAACGCACTAAAATCTCACCTCCAACTTTTTACTTCTTATCAAATTTCTACTCAATAATTATATAGTTTTTAAACTTTTATGTCAAAGTTTGTTCTTCCCTAGTTTTTCTTACAAGTTGGCCACATGCTGCACTAATGTCCGAGCCCAATTCTCTTCTTACAGTAGCCACTATTCCTTTTTCATTTAATGTATCTCTAAATTTTAAAATTTTTTCTGTAGAACTTTTTTCATAAATTCCGTCTTTTATTTTATTAATTGGAATTAAATTTACATGGCATAACATTCCCTTTAAAAGTTTAGCTAAATGAAGTGCATCTTCGGTTGAATCATTTACACCATCTACTAATGCATACTCAAATGTAATTCTTCTATTTGTTTTTGAAATGTAGTATTTGCAAGCATCGATTAGTTCACTAATTTTATAAGCATTATTAATTGGCATCATTTTTGAACGAACTTCGTCTCTACTACTATGAAGTGAAATGCAAAGGTTGCATTGAAGCTCTATTTCATCTGCAAGTTGTTTAATCTTTGGGACAAGGCCACAAGTTGAAATGCTAATGTGTCTTGCACCGATGTTTAACCCTTTAGGATCATTTATTAAACTAATTGCTTTTAAAACGTTATCATAATTATCTAGAGGCTCACCAATGCCCATGAATACTACGTTTGAAATTTTTTCTCCACTTAGTTTTTCAATTTGAATTATTTGAGATACAATTTCTCCAGCAGTTAAGCTTCTTTCAAAACCTATCTTTGCTGAGGCGCAGAATGTGCACCCCATCTTACAGCCAACTTGATTTGATACACATGCGCAATTACCATATTTGTACTTCATTTTTACGCTTTCAATGCAATTACCATCATTTAACCTAAATAGATATTTAACTGTGCCATCTTGAGACTCAAGTGAATCTTGAAGTTCAAGATTTTTTACGTAGTAGTTTTGCTTTAATTTCTCTATTAGGTCTTTTGATAAATCTGTCATTTCATCAAAAGAATCAACGCCTCTAAATAGCCACGCAAAAATCTGAGTTGCTCTAAACTTTTTCTCTCCTATAGATAGCATCTCTTGCTCTAATTCACTTTTGGTAAAATCGCGAATGTTTTTCAAAATTTCATCTCCGTTCAAAAATTTTAGATACTTTAATGCATTATTTGTGCCATATAATAATCAAATTTTATAGCTTGGATTAACAATGGCAAAAACATGACTTCGAAATCGAAGTAATGTTTTTGCACCAGAGTTACTCACAATAAAGTCTTTAAGAATTCTAACGTGGTTATTTCCTAGGCACAAGTATAACTTCGACCTCGAAGTTATACTTGTGCAATAGAAAAATCCAAGCTATAAAATTGTTAGTTCGAGTTGGCACAAATAATGCTTTAATGTTTTGAAAGTTTTGCTATGTAGAATCCATCAGTGTTGTTGACGTTGGGGTACAATTTTATTTCTTCGATTAGGGCGTACTCATGATGCTTTTCCAAAAACCTTTTGATTTGTCTTTCATTTTCATCCTTAAAAACTGTGCAAGTACTATATACAAGAGTGCCTCCAGTTTTTAAGTATTGTGCACCACACTCCAAGATTTGTTCTTGAATAACCTGTAATTCTTCTAAATCCTCTTCTTGACGTGTCCATTTAATATCTGGCTTTTTTCTAATAACGCCAATTCCGCTACATGGAACATCTAGTAAGACTCTATCATAGCGTTCTCTTAAAGCGGATTCATATTTTGTAGCATCGTGAAGACTAGCGTTTATGTTTGAAATTCCTAACTTTTGTGAAAGCTCTTTTACAAGTTCAACTCTATGTTCATGTATGTCCCAAGCATCAACTCTACCTGTATCATGCATTAGCGTAGCTATATAAGTTGTTTTTCCTCCAGGACTGCTGCAAGCATCTAATACATGCTCTCCATCTTGAGGGTCAAGTTTTAAACAAGCAAGTTGTGCCGCTTCATCTTGCACAACAAAAAATCCATCATCAAATGTGCTTAGTTTATCTACAATAATGCTATCTGGAAGATTACCTTCTTTAGCATCTATCCCTTTAAGAATTAATAGTTTTAATAAATCTTCTCTGTTAGTCTTTAAAGTGTTTGTTCTAATTGTCATTCCTGGATTTTCGTTATTAGCATTTAGTAAAGCTACAACAAATTCTTTATCATAATCTGCTAATAGCTTTTTTACCATCCACAAAGGATGTGATGTTAAAATCGATATTTTTTCTTCTTCAGTATATTCTTTTTGTTCTAATGATTGCTTTAATTTTTCTACTTCATCTTTTGAAATCTTTCTTAAAATTGCATTTACAAAACCACTTGAAACTGAGTGTCCGTACCTTTTTGCAAGATTTACACTTTCGTTTACGGCAGCACTTATAGGGATTTTATCCATATATGCGATTTGATAAATACCCATTCTTAAAATATTGATTATCCATGGTGAAATTTTTTTAAGTTTAATTGATGAATATGTTTTAACAATTTCATCAATTTGAAGCTTATAAGTTAACACTCCATAAACAATCGACGAAGCAAGTGCTCTATCGAGTTTGGAAAGATCAGAATGGTTTAATTCCTTATCTAAAGTAATATTCGAATAGCCTTCTCCAACTTCAATTTTGTACAAAACATTTAGTGCAAGCTCTCTTGCGTTGGTCAATAATCTCTCCTCCTTAACTTTTGGGGACACGTTCCGAAAGTTCGTTAACTTTTGGGACGTGTCCCCAAAAGTTAACTCAAAGTTTAAAGGCGGGCTTAAAATTGCCCGCCCCTTTGATTTTACTTTAAATCCTTAACTCTCTTTTTGGTTAATCCAAAATAGTATCTAATTGCTTCAACAATCCTATCGCAAGCATTTCCATCTCCATAAGGATTAGCGGCTTTACTCATCTTGTTATATTCAAAACTATCTGTAAGAAGTTTTGTTGCTTCTCTAATAATGGTTTCTTTATCTGTTCCAACTACTTTAACAGTACCTGCTACAACAGCTTCTGGGCGTTCTGTTTCGTTTCTTAAAACTAGTACTGGTTTTCCAAGTGAAGGTGCTTCTTCTTGAATTCCACCAGAGTCTGTTAAAACAATAGTGCTCTTGTTGATTAAATTATGTGTAGTAATAACATCTAGAGGTTCAATCAAATGAACATTTGGAATATTATCCAAAACTTCGTGTGCAACTTCTTGAACCGCTGGGTTTAGGTGAACCGGATAAATAACTTCAACATCTTCCATTGTGGTAGCAATTTCTTTAACTGCTTCACAAATATCGTGAAGTGGTTTTCCTAAGTTTTCTCTTCTATGCGCTGTCATAAATATAATCTTTTTACTAAAATCAATCTCTTTAAGAACAGGATGTTCAAACTTGTAATCCTCTTTAACAGTAGTTTTTAGTGCATCAATAACAGTGTTACCTGTAATAAATATCTCATCTTCTTTGACTGTTTCTTTAAGCAAATTGTTCTTGTTATTTTCAGTAGGTGCAAAGAATAAGTCTGCAATTTGAGTAACGATCTTACGATTCATTTCTTCTGGGAATGGAGAATATTTATCGTAAGTACGAAGACCAGCCTCAACGTGACCAACCTTAACCTTAGCATCAAATGCAGCTTCTGCAGCAGCTAGAGTGGTAGTTGTATCACCATGAACTAGCACAATATCTGGTCTTTCTTCTTGAATAATATCATAAACACCATTCAAAACAGCTGACGTAATATGTGTAAGTGTTTGTTTTGCTTTCATGATGTTTAAATCATAATCTGGTTTAATATTAAATGCTTCAAGTACTTGATCAAGCATTTCTCTATGTTGAGCGGTAACAACAACAATTGTATGAATGTCATCACGCTTTTTAAGTTCTAGTATTAGTGGGCACATTTTAATAGCTTCTGGTCTTGTTCCAAAAACAAGCATAACTCTAAGTTTTCCGCCATCAGCTAGGTTTTTAACAGGCTCTTTTGGCAAGCCTTTTCTGTGACCAATTTGAATATTTCTTGTTTCTAAAATTGCTAAAATCGCAACTATAACTACAAATCCAATTGCTTTCCAAATTGAGCTTTCCATTAATACAATAGCAAATATACCAAACATTGCAGCAATTGCATAAAGTACTAAAACAGCTTGTCTTTGTGAAAGTCCTAAATCAATTAATCTATGATGAAGATGTCCCCTATCTGCTTGCATTATTGATTTACCAGATAGGATTCTTCTTGCAATTGCAAATAATGTATCAAATATTGGAAGTGCAAGTACTACTACAGGAAGAATAATTGCCATAAACGTATATGTCTTAGCCATTCCCAACATTGAGACTGTAGCTAATGTATATCCTAAAAAGTTTGATCCAACGTCGCCCATAAAGGTTTTGGCTGGATTAAAGTTGTATGGTAAAAATCCAATTAAGCCACCAAGTAGTGCTGCAACTAAAATAAGTGGAATTTGTGCAGTTCCATTTAGTATAAAGATAACTAGTAGTGAAAAAACTGCTATTGCTGAAACTCCACTAGCTAAGCCATCTAATCCATCAAGAAGGTTGATGGCATTTGTAACTCCAACAACCCAACATACAGTAATAACTATTGAGATTAAATCATTTAATCCATAAATCTCAAGAAATGGAATATCAATATATAGAATTCTGGCACCACTTAAAACAACACAAAAAGCTGCAATTAATTGACCTAATAATTTAGTTGTAGGTTTTAAACCTTTTTCATCACTTCTTACATCATCAAGTAATCCAACTATCGATATTACAATTGCACCAATGAAGAAGCCCCAAAGATTGAATTCTGAGAAATTAACACTTCTATCAATGTTGCAACAAATAAACATTATCAATGTAGCTATGAAAAATCCAACTATAAATGCCGTGCCGCCTATTCTTGGCATTGGCTTAGTGTGAATCTTTCTTTCGTCTTTTGGTACATCCATCGCACCAACCTTAAACGCAAGTCTAATAGAAAATGGCGTTAATATAGCAGTTGAAACACACGCTATAACAAACGTCATTAGCATATTTAACCATTCATTAGAAGACATTATTACACCTAACTTTCACTTTCTTCAAATTTAGCCATCTTTTCAAGTCTTCTTTCGTATCTTCCGCCTTCAAATTTAGCGTTTTGCCAATTTTCGATTATTTCAAGCGCCTCTTCCTTTGTAACAAAGTCTGCCGGAATAGCAATGATGTTAGCATCGTGATGTCTTTTTGCAAGTTCTCCTGTTTTTGGATTAAAACAAAGAACGCCTCTAATACCACGAACCTTATTAGCACACATACTCATTCCAGCACCTGATCTACAAATTAAAATTCCTCTTTCGCAAATTCCTTTGCTTACATCTTTAGCAAGAGGTATTGCTATATCTGGAAAGTCACACATCGTATCTGAAAATGTACCATAATCTGTGAAATTGTCCTCTCCGTAGCTCTTGCAAGATAAATCTCTTTAGTTCAAAGCCTCCATGATCACAACCAATTGCTATCATATAAAGCCTCCTTTTAAGAATAATTTTGACTTCTTAAACTTTGAATTGTTATACCATAAAAACCCCGATTTTTCAATATTAAATCAACAATAATAATATTATGTAAATTTGATTTTTATCCTACTCCTTAGGCTGTTAGCCAAACATAGAATCACAATGCAAACCAATGTAAAAATGGTTGTACTTATAAGGTTAAATGCAACCAGTGTAAGGCCTGAAAATGCACTTATTTGAGCAATTTTATTATATAGTGGCTCTAAATAATGGTTAAAATCGTAATTAGCTATACTTATGAATAGAGTATGATATAAAAAGATATAATATGTATTTGGTTCAAAAAAATCTTCAAGTTTTTTAATAAATTTGAAATCGTACACCTCTAACTTCTTTAATAATCCAATAAATATAAGTGGTGCTAATGATGAATTAACTACATAAACATATCCATAATACTTGAATGGTATATTATTAATCGCACTATTTAGCTTAGCGCTTATCATTATTAAAGTAGTACCTAGAAAAATTAAACCTCCTACAATTAATACCTTTTTGTTTTCAAGCAAACTTGGATATTTTGCAATATACATGCCAAGCACAAAATAAAAAATCCAATATGTAAATAACACAACTGAATAATCCCATTTAACAAATACAGTTGTAATAAGTGACATCAAAAGAGTGATTATTAAAACCGTTTTCATGTACTTTTCAAGTAGCTTTTTTATTATTGGAAAAAGAATATATAACTGAATCGTAAATACCACATAATAAAGTTGAGCAGATATCGCGCCATAAAAGATACCTGGGAATAGAGCTTCTAACCCAGCCCATTTCTTAATTGAAATAAAATAAATGCAATGTATTAAATAGCAAATAACATATGGTACTACAATCTTTTTAAGTCTACTCAAGTAAAACTTTTTAATATCTAGCTCGTTTCTTTGAAATTTTTTATATAATTTAAAGCCACTTTCGAAAACGAAACATGGCACTACAAATCTAAATAATGTATTAATTACCATTAATATTGCATACCATTTAGAGGTCTTATCTAGAGCCTCTAAAGGAGCTGTCGTTAAGTGAACTATTACGACAAAAAAGCACATTAAAATGCTCATCTTGGTAATGCTTCTATCTTTCATTGCATCGCTACCTTTCTAAATTATGAGCTAATTATATCACTTTGAGTTTAATAACGTCCATTAAAATACCAAAGTTAACTGGCTACTAATAAGTGGACGTAAATCGTATAAAGTGGTATAATTCCTTCGAGGTGTTTATATGGAAAAAGTTGAAGTTTTGGGAGTTAATTTTGATAACGTAGATATGCGGAGAAGCTGTAGAAAGATGTTCGAAAATGCTTGAAGGTGACAAAGCAAATCTAATTGTAACTCCAAATCCTGAAATTGTTATGAAAGCAAAAGAAGACGAAGAATTTAAAACAATAATAAATGAAAAAGCATCGCTTGTTATTCCAGATGGAATTGGAATAATAAAGGGTGCAAATATTTTAGGCACTCCTCTAAAAGAAAGAGTCGCAGGTTATGATTTAATTTGCAATTTACTAGAAAAATACAAAGATGGATCAAAAACATTTTACTTTTGGGGAAGCAAACCTGGAATTGCAGAAACAGCAAAAACAAAAATGGAAGAAAAATATCCAGACATTAAAATCGTTGGTGTAGATGATGGCTATTTTGATGATGCTAAAAAGCAAGAAATCATATCAAAAATCGAAAAACTAAAGCCAGATATATTACTAGTTGGTGTTGGATTTCCAAAGCAAGAAAAGTTAATTTCAGAGCTTCTAGATAAAAACATTTTTAAAATAGGAATTGGATGTGGTGGTTCAATTGATGTTCTTTCAGGAACAGTTAAAAGAGCACCAAAGATTTTAATCAAAATGCATATGGAATGGTCATGGAGATTAATAAAACAACCTTCTAGAATTGGCAGAATGATGGTACTTCCAAGATTTTTAAAAGAAGTTAAGAAAGAAGCTAAAGCAAAACAAAAAAAGTAGTAGCATTCAACTATGCTACTACTTTTCTTTTTTATCTCTTACATTTCCAATCCCATTTTCTTCTCTAAATCTTCCATTGCCAATTCAAACTGTTTAAAATCTCCTACCTGACGAATCTCTCTTTCTCGATTAGCTCTTCTTAATTGAGCTTCAAAGCCTTCAACTTCGCCTTCATTTTCTAAATCTGTAAGCATATCTCCTATTTTCTTTGCTTCCATTTGAGCACTAGGGTCTTTCTTATTTGCTAAAATAATTTGCTTAACTCGAATGGCCCACTCAAGTACTGCCCTTTCAGTTGAATATAAATGGCCTTCATTTCTAAGTTCCTCTTCAGCAATAGATAATAACGCACTAGGTGCAGAAACACTATCTGGTAACAATTGTGATATTAACTTATTAACAACTCTTAAATCATATTTTGCTAATGATTCTCTCGTTATTTTAGGTTTCGGTTGCTCTGGTCTTGGTTGTGGAGCTGGAGCTGGTGTTGGTCTTGGTTGTGGAGCTGGTGTTGTTCCTCTGATTCCAGTGCTCTCTCTAAATTTTCTTAATCTTTCTTCATCTCTTATATCCTTTGGCAATTCATGACTAACTTTTCCTTGCTCATCTATCTTATGAGTAGCTCTATCGTCCAACTCGCTTAATGATATTGAAACTCTACCATTTATAAGTACTCTACCTTCCTGGATATCAATTTGTCCAAATTGTTCTCTTTTGATTTCAAAAGAGAATTGTTTTCCTTTATATCCAACCTTTATGGTAAGTTTTCTTTCTTTAATATTATCTTTATCTAAATCATATGAACTGAACTTCCCACCACGTGTAGATTCACCTGGTCTTAGATCCACTTCAGCTTGTAATGGACCACTAAATCCTTCAGGAATTTCTAAATACTCTAAACTATTCGTTCCTCTAAAAGCTTCTCTTCCACAATTCTTTACACCTTGATGAATAATTACTCTTTGTAAATTTTTGCATTGATTGAAAGCCTGATCAGATATAGTATCTATTCCGCCCATTATTTCTAGCTCTCTTATTCCGCAATCGTGTGATGCGAATAAACTGTCTATAGATTTAATATTATCTCCAATAACAACTTTACCTTCTGGTGACGTTGTATACACTCCAGCATTCAAATGACTTATGCTTTTTGGTATATTAAATTTTGCATTCTTTATTAGTTCTAGGCCAAGATCAACAGCTGTTATACCATCAGCCAGTTCAATGTTTTTTAAATTTTTAGCACTTCTTATGCTTGGAATAGTTCTTGCAACAAATGTCATACTAGTAGGAATACGCAAAGATACCATAGTTGGTGCCATATCAGACCAAGCTTCATTAGAAATGCTCTCCGCTCCTTCTGGTAGCACATACTCTGTTCTTCCTTGTGGGCAATGATATATTATTCTATCGTCTTTTCCAATCACATATCCATTTATTACAATCATTTCTTGCTTAGATTTTTTATTTCCAAATAATCCCATACGATCTTGCTTAGATTTTCTATTTCCAAATAATCCCATAAGATCACCTCCGTTAACATAATTATTATATCATTTATTTGCCATTTAGTCAATTTTGGTGAACGTGTGTTTGTCAAAAACTTTTGCATATAAAAAACGTTCACTTTCTAAAAAAGTGAACGTTTTCTCATTATTTAAGCTTTAATATATCCCTTTCCTATCGGATCAACGTATGTACCATTTTCTCTAACTTCAAAATGAAGGTGAGGTCCTGTTGAATAACCAGTAGTTCCAACTTTCATAATTTCTTGTCCTGCTTTAACTTTATCACCAGCTTTAACCTCTAACTTACTAGAATGTGCATATAAAGTCGTGATACCACCGCCATGGTCAATAACAACATAGTTTCCATACGAAGAACTATATTTTGCAACAATTACTGTACCGGCAGCTGCTGCAACAACCGGTTTTCCGTTGCAATTTGAACCTGCAATGTCTACACCTGTGTGAAGCTTATAAACTTTTAAGATTGGGTGAAGTCTGTTTCCAAATGGAGATGTGATTGTGTAAGCTCCTGGAAGTGGCCATACCATTTTACCACCAGTATATTTTGTGTTTTTCGAAGCAGCTGCAGCAATTTCTTTTGTAAGTCTATCTGCTTCTTTTTTCATATCATCAACTGACTTTTCTAATTCATCGTGGTTGTTTTCTAGAATGCCAAGATATTGAGTACGCTTCTCTTTTGTAGTATTTAAAGAAGCAAGCTTAACTTCTAAATCTTTTTTAAGATTTGCAAGTCTAGTGTTTTCTGTATCTAGTTCAGCTTTCTTTTGTTCTAGAGCAATTCTATCTCTTTCTAATGCATCAATTAATTCTGTGTCGTAAGTGATAACTTTTTCGATTGCTTTTTCCATGTACATTCTATCTGGTTCGCTATCAATCTTAGATACTTGTTCTTCTAGAGAAACAGTTCCTGCTTTATAGTAAGCAACCATTCTCTCTTTTCTAAGTTCATAGTTTTTATCATAACGTTCTTGAGTAACACGAATATCTTCTTTTGTTGTTTCTATTTTTCTCTCAACAGTTTTTATTTCAGCTTTTGTTTTATCAATCTCATCTTCTGTAGTATTAATTGATTTTTCTAAGCTGTTAATTTGACTTCTGACATTTTTTTGTTCAGTTTCATTTTGTTTAATTTCGTTTTGTGCTTTTGAAATACTGTTTTTAGTATCTTTTAGCTTTTGTTCGTTAGATGTAGCAAAAGCAAAGCTTGAAAGCATTACTATAGCCAAAACTAAACAAAACATTTTTTTCATTTGAATCACCTCACAATTAAACGTCTAAGTATTTTTTCATCGAAGCTGTGCTTCCAATTAATCCTATAAAAATTCCAATAAGTGCAAGAATGTAGATTAAGTTTTTGTATAAGAATTCAAAAGATATAAAACTAAATCCACTTTCTAATGTGGTCATTGATTTAACAAATGCCGGGTATGCAATGTAAATAACTCCAACCGTAATAATAACCGCAACAATTGCTGTAAATACGCCTTGTATTGCAAATGGAGCTCTAATGAAGTTATTCTTTGCTCCAACATATTTCATAATTGATATTTCTTTTCTCTTTGAGAACATCATAAGTTTTGTTGTGTTCATCATAAGAAATATTGAAAATTCAACAATGTAAATAACTGCAACAATTGCTATTGCTTTATAAATCTCTGCATCTTTAGCTTTTTCTGCAGCGTATTTATTAACCGAAATATCTTCAATGCCCTCTATTGTAGAGAGTTTGTAAGCAATTGCATCTACCAAGCTAACATCGTCAAATGTAAGAACTAAGTACGCTGGATAAATTGTTCTTAATACTTCATCTGAAAAGCCTTCAACCATTATAGGATTCATACTCTTTGCAAGACTTATCGCATACTCTTTATCACGATAAGTTGCAGAAGTAATTCCTGGTATGCCTTCAGCTTGATATCCAAGTTCTTTGCCTTTTTCATCTGAGACATTTACATTTATGTATGCAACAATGTTTGAGCTTCTATCTTTAGTGTCATCAATAAGTTTGTTTTCATTCATGTAAACTAAGTATGCAACTCCAACTAAAAGCATCGTTGCTATCATAGTTCCTAGAGAAATCAAAGTGTTTTTAAGATCTTTTCGCATTCCGTGAAAAGAGTCTTTTATTAAATATCCAACTGTATTAAGACTCATCTAGACACCCACCTT
>JAEEGJ010026847.1_pt1 | contig 11628 bp, 8 predicted proteins | sample 8958761 | NCBI WGS metagenome assembly JAEEGJ01 (sample SAMN16246546, study PRJNA631951) | gut metagenome | biome: gut microbiome; feature: rumen; material: RS-attached | host: Bos | place: Iran: Karaj | collected 2018-10
ACCGGTAAGCTCTACCATAAGGTCTTTGTCTCCAACCTGAACTGCACCAAGATTAGCAGAGTTGATAATTGGAGCCATAGAAAGTACTTCGTTGTTGGCATCTCGCAAAAGCGGGAACTTCTTAAATGGTTCAAGAATCCAGCCGAAATCTTTTCCCTTTGGATGGTCGGTAAGAATCTGGCGGCAGGTCATTGGAGAGTCGCAGGCAAGCGGTACAAAACTGGTTTTATCTGGATCAACAGCCTCATATTTTGCAGGGAACTTAACCTGATCAAGGCGGTAAACACCCATAGAAATTGACTTACGTTTGCGTCCAAAGTTCCAGCAGAGCTTTTCCTGAGTCTGGATAATATCCTTGAGCATAGGATCGTCAATTGGTTTTCCGGCAATCATAAATGCTACCATGTATGGTCGGATATCTTTAAGACCAGGATCTACATTTATAACACGATCCCCGTAATCGTTGTTGCCCTTGTTGGACATAAGCTTCATATAATCAACAGTTTTTCCACCTTCGTGGAGCTTAATCTGGCGTGCAACACCGTTCAAAGACCACAAATCAGGGCGGTTAGTATCGTTCAATTCAATTTTAATAACACGTTCATCATCGGACTGAGTCATATCTGGCTTTTCATCAAGCTCAGCCTTTGCGCAAGGGAATACATCTTCCAGCTCGGCATAAGTATATTTTCTTCCGATAGCATTAAAAAACAGTTTTTCGTTTACTTCAATCTTTGGCATTTTTTTCCTCGAAAAATTTGAATATATCATTATACGTTTTTATGGGGATAAATTCAATTAGTCGACAGATGCCTGTGGATGGTACCATATTGTCCGCTACTTTTATTTTTCCTATAAACTTGTTATCATCAAAAAAAATCCCCAAAACAGCAACATTAACTGGAGAAAAAAAATGATAATTAAAAAACTTGAAGGCAAAGAAAGATTCGAAGCATACAAGCTGGCGATGTTTTGTTTTCACCATAGAGTTGAGGATATTGATGAAAAACGTGAGAAAATGGAGGCCGATACCAGGGAAGCTTGGGGTGCCTTTGATGAAAACGAAAACAAAACATTGATGGCGCATATTATTAACTACCACTATGATTTTTTGGTGGATGGGGTGCCTGTAAAAACAGGAGGAATTGGTGCTGTTTCTACTCTGCCTGAATATAGGGAAAGTGGTTCTGTTCGGGCCATTTTTAATGAACTGCTCCCTCAAGCTTACGGTAATGGAGAAGTGCTTTCTTCGCTATATCCATTTAATCACAAGTTTTACAGAAAGTTTGGTTATGAGGTAATTCCTTTTGAAACTGAATACAATCTTAGACCCGGCGTTTTTTCTAACTACCGCTCGTTAGTTCCGGATGATGAAAAATGTGCTGTTCATAAATGGAATAAAGGCGAAAGTGTAAAAGATTTTCTTGATGTTTACAACAGCTTTGCCTCCAACTTTAATCTTTCTGCTGTTCGCACAGAAGAAAAAATGCTGGAGCATCTGAAAATCGAAAAAGAGTTTATTGACCGTAAGTTTTCTTATCTTTTTACCCTTAAAGAAAAGCCTGTTGCCTATCTGATTTTTAAAGATGAATATAATCCTGAAGCGGCACATATGAAAGTTGAAGAAACTGCCTGGACTTGCAGAGCGGGCTTTAATGCAATCCTAAACTTTCTTTCCCGATTTTCTTCCGATTATGGTTCCATAACGCTCAGGCTTCCAAAAGGAATTGATCTTTTAAAAATAATCACAACTTCAGATGCTTATTCTATAGAAAATAAAGTTTGTCAGCATTTTATGCTTAGGGTTGTGAATGCAAAGAAACTGCTTGAAATCATTAAAAAACCGGAAAACTGTAATTTTACAATAAAGATAGAAGACGAACTCATAAAAGAAAATAATCTGGCTTTGCGAGTTTTGTCTGACCATATTGAAGTTCTTAATAGTGCTGATTCTTCTCAGACGAGTGGAAACCAAACTAACGACTGTAAGTTTGATCTTGAGCTTAATGTGCGTGCTCTGGCTCAGCTTGCCATTGGGTGCACAAATCTGGATGAAGCTCTTCTTCGGCCGGATGTTAAAATGAACGGTAATGAAGAGATGCTCAGAAAATGCTTTTTTGAAAAGAAGATTTTTGTCAGCGAAAGCTTTTAGACACAGACTTTAATACACAGACTTCTGCACACAGATTTTAATATACTATTCATTTTCTCGTAAACTCGCTATTATCAATATCATTATGAATAACAAAAAGCTTCTGGGGTACATTCTGGCCGTTCTGGCAATTTTTTTCTGGGGAATTACCTTTGTCTGTACAAAATCACTTTTGAATTATTTTTCGGCTCTGGAGATTTTGTTTATTCGATTCCTTGCTGCCTACCTTGGTCTCTGGCTTATGCGGCCAAAATGGGAAAAAATTACTGCCAGGGATAATCTTTTATTTGCGCTTGCCGGACTTACCGGAGTTGTTATTTATCAGTTTGCGGAAAACATTGCAATCAACTACACTACAGCTTCTAACGTTAGCGTTATTGTAAGCACCTGCCCGCTTTTTACTGCAATCATTTCGCAAATCTTTTTAAAAGAAAAGCACATTAATCTCTGGTTTATTGTAGGATTTATTTTCTGCATTTTTGGAGTTACCTTAGTCAGTCTTAACGGGCGTACAGATTTGAGCATAAATCCAAAAGGAGATTTGCTTGCCCTGCTTTCTTCAATTTCGTGGGGCTTTTATTCAATGGTTGTTTCGCTGATTAACAAAAAGGGTTATGACTCAATCTGTGCAACGCGACGCATTTTCTTTTTTGCGGTGATATTGATGATTCCACTTGTCCTGGCTGGCGTTGGCGTAAATGCTGCGATAGAAAACAAAGGGTTAATTGCTGATGATGGATTGGCTGAATCGGTAATAGTTAATTTATCCGGCGCAGTAAACAAGCTTCGTTTTTCAAAACCGCTCAACTGCATTTATCTTTTGTTCTTAGGATTGATTGCCAGCGGATTCTGTTTTGCCGCCTGGAACAAAGCATGTCTGGAACTTGGAACCGTAAAAATCACAAAGGGACTTTACCTCATTCCTGTTGTCACAATAATTTTTGCGTTCTTTATCCTTGGCGAAAAAATCACCTGGATGGGAGCACTAGGCACCATCATCACAATCACCGGACTTTTTATTTCCGAAATCAAACATTAAAACTACTATACAAAAAATTCAGAAATTTTTGAATTTTTTTAAACTTTTTTTCTCTCTCATGGTCCGAAATCTCATATTTTTGTAATTATTTATGTGTAGGGTTTTTAATCCTGCTTTGCATAATTCTATTACAAATGATTGAGGATGATTATGGAACTTACAAAACAACAGGAAAACAGGCTTTTTGTTTCACAGCGGAAAGATTCTTTTTTGGTTTACGACAGATCAACCGGAAATCTTTATCACGTTTGCGAAAAAGAAAAACTGAATGACGTTATCGACCAGATAATGAAAATTCCTGAACGAGATTCGCAGTTTGTTAAAACTGATGAAAATGTTTTTAAGCTTAATATGTCCACGACCTGTAATTTGAATTGTGATTATTGTTTTAGGGATAAGAAAAGTCATATCCAGACGGATGTTGAAAAAGCAAAAAAGATTATTGATTTTATTGTGGATGATTATTCGCCGCATGTTTGGATGTATTCTTTTTCTGTGAATTTAACTTCTGAATCATTGGTGGAGCTTAACAGGATCAGGGAGATTAAGAAGTACATTGATGAACGTACGTCCCCTTTGTATACGGTTAAAGACTTTAAGGATTTAACTGATGCAAAAAAACATCTTTCTTGTTTTCCAAAGTCTTTGGTTAGGAGCATTACTGATTTTGAGGATGTTGAATCTGTTGTGGAGAAGCTGAATTCGATTCTGAGTATGAAAGATATGGTAAGCTATTTTCCTTTACCAGAGGGAATGTGCCTGCCAGCGTGGGAAGCTGATCGGTTTAAGAATTTAATGAATCTAAGCGGTTACTCTTTGATAGAATTTAATCTCCGATTTCTGGAATGTCTTTTCCCTGAAACATTTTTGCGAAAACCGCATTATGCGTTTTATATATGTACAAACGGAACAGTCTACAATGAGGATGTTGTTGATTTTTTCCGGGAGATTAAGCTTGATACCATCTGTATCAGTCTTGATGGTCCGTCTGGTGTTCATAACCGTCACAGATTCTTTAACGATAATTCTTCGTCACACGAGCTTATTGTTGAGAATATAAAGAAGTTTAAGGACGCCGGGTTGAAGGTTTCGGTTTCTGCAGTGCTTACTGCCGACTTTCCGTTTCCTTTGCAGCTTGCAGAATACTTTAAGGAATTAAAGGTGGATGCTGCGGATTTTAATGCTGTTAGAGCTGGTTCACGTGCAAGCTTTGATGAAAAATCTATTGAAAGATTGATTCAAGGGTATAAGGAATTGTTTGACCGCATTTATTGTGATGTGCTGAATGATGACTATTCTTTGATAAATCTTATTAAGAATGATGCTGTCTTTGCCGGCACAAAGCTTCTTCTCTCGAAAAACAGGATTGTGAAAAGGTGCAAATGGAACGAGGACACGATTTTCGATAGTGATGGAGACATTTATCCCTGCGATTATTTTATTGGCAACAGAAAGTATTTGCGTGGAAACATTTCTTCTCCAGAAGTGAAGGATGTTTGCAACGGAAAACTTTTTGTAGATGAAAGAGGAAACTGTAAAGATTGCTGGTGTAAATATTTGTGCGGGGGTACTTGTTTCTATAACTCATTGAAAAACATGGACGACATTTCGGTGCCTGATACCGTTGAGTGTAAATTGAATAAAGCTATGAAGGAGATGAGTGTTCAGTTTGTTCATAAGTTGATTGATTCTGGCCTTGATTTGTTTGAGTTTGCAAAGAGGATTGGTTTTGGAATTGATGAAAGCATTTTGTTTAATGAAAGTTATTTTGTGAAAAAAGGTATTGCATGCAGTGTTAAAGGAACATTAACAAAGATTGAACTTGAGTTGAATGGAATTATGGAATGGCTTACGGAAAAGAATGTTAGCTTTGATAAACAGCTTTATATTTCGATATTGAATATTGAAGAAACCAGAAGCAACAAGCTTCTTGATGCAATTGCAATTATTCCTATTGATTATAAAGCTCAGATTAAAAAACTGCCGGACTTTTTCAGTGAGAATTGTAAGTTAGTTGAAAATAACAGTTTTGGAAGAGTAATTTCTTCTAAAACTTTATCTAAGGACAATTATGTTGATAAAACAAAAGAGCATATTCATCAGGTAATTGAAAGTTTCAGGATTCCTGTGCAGGGTTATTATTGGTACAAGGGTACGTTACAGGCTTTTTTAGGATACAGGAATGAAGAGATTAGTGTATTTATGCAAAGGGCTGAAGGTGTGTATTAGCGAAAACTAACTTGGACGCTATAGCAGCAGGTTATCAATTAAAACCTATGTGGTTTGGGGACAGTTTATTGAGAGTAAAACACTGGGAGAGTTTATCTAAAACAAAAAATCTAATAAAAACAAAGTGGAGGGAAATATGAGTTTTTTATTAGGAGATTTTAAAGAGCTGAATTATAATGAATTGGTAGAGATTAATGGCGGATGTGCTGGTACTGTCAGCAAAGTGACCCCTACTGGTATCAAAACTATTATCGACAGAATTATCAAAGGAGATGATAGTAGTCCAAAGGGAGTACCTAATCCTGGAAAAGGAGCTGAAGGTATAACTGTCTATACAAACAGTACCAGCAGCGGAACTTGTGGCGGAACATCTGATTCAAAAACAAGTGTATCTTCTGGTTCAAATATGAATCCAAATAATGATAAAGAGCTTAACACATTTGTGCCAAGTACTACTAACGGTTGTTCAGGATCTTATGTTTCTTATCATTCTCAGCTTATGTTCACAGATAAAAACATGAAAGATGGATCTACATTTGCAAAAACTGCGTGTGGAACAACCTCTATCGTAAATGAGATTTCAGAGCAGTACACAAAAGAAACAGGAAAAACATTAACTGATGCACAAGTAATTACTGCTGTGAAAAAAGCTGTTGAAGCCGGAAAAATTGATGGAACAGATGCGTTTGTAAATGATTGGGGCGAAGCTGCTGATGCAATAGGAAAAGCACTTGGAATGAAGGGAACCTGGAGCTATACAACGGATGCGTCAAAAGCTACCTCAACAATTATTTCTATCGATACTGCAAAAGATAATTATGATGGCTATCATAATCATTTTGTAAATGATATTGGTAATGGTAAATATTATGATCCATACACAAACGAAATTGGAAACATAAATGATTTAACCCTTACATCAAAATGGACTGATAAACAGGGAATAAAATCTGCTTATCGTTATTTGACATACAGCACTACAAAATAAGGAGTAATAAAATGAAAAAAAGGTCTGTTATTTTTTTGCTGTCTTTTGTTCTGCTTGCTGGAAAAGTATTTTGTTTTGAATTAAAACAAACACCAAAAATTGAAATGTTTACACAATTCGAAACAAACAAGGATTTGTACATCATTTATCACAATGCTTATGTTGCTGAAGATGAAGAAATCATGAAAAAAGCCTGCGATGAAGGAAAGCTTGTACTTTTTGTCAGCATGAAATCTTTTGATGAATTTTTCTATGATGAGAAAAAAAGCCTTGGTTATCATTGCCCTTTTTATAAAGTTGAAAAACCTGATTTAAAAAAAGTCTTTGAATGTTACAGACAGGATAAACGAGATGAATTAGGTGGGACTGTAGACTTTACAAAAAGAAAAATAATTGAAAAAAAGTCTTGTATGATTGAGCAAATCTTTTCTTCAAGAAACTATCATTATGAAACAAACCTTATCGGTGGATATTCAATGGATGTTATTTCCAGAGACGGTAATGTTTATCATTACTGGCTGGCAGATCCTTGCTCATACATCAATGATGATAAATTGTGTAAGCAGATGCCTGACTATTTTGTGTATGAAGAACGCGGAAAAATAACAACCTATTACTGGAAATCCTACGAAGAAACCGACCGCTTTTATGATGATATGGTTACAAAGAAAAAATCTTTACCGGCTTATGTCATTAAGTTTCAGGAAACGTGGGAAAGTATAGTTAATTCATTCGAGTAAACTCAATTTTTTAGTCACGTATTTTTATTCAAATTATTATCAACTCAAAAAAAGACAAAAAAACACAAGGAGGGAAGTATGAGTTTTTTATTGTCTAATTGTAAAGAATTAGGATTTGATGGTTTAGTTGCCGTAAATGGCGGTTGTAATCGAGTTAATATTACTGGACGCGAGGGCATTGGATATCCTGGTATATCAGGTCGATGTACAGGTATCACAAATCCACCACCATATACCAGACCGACATCTAGTGGTAGTGGAGGCATTCCTGTAACAACAGCATATAATCCACAGAAACCAACAACCACAGCGTATCCAACAAATGTTGTATCAAGTCCAATTTCTCTTGGTGATGGATATGGCGCAGACAAAAGAGGTTATTGGGCAACTCTTGAACCAACAAAATAAAGCTGTAATGTAATCTGACTAATTCCGGAGAGAGTTTATGCATTTGAGAATTCAATTACAACATGATGAATCGGACTGTGCAGCTGCATGTCTTTCGATGATTCTTAAATATTATGGAAAAGCTGTAAGCATTCGAAAACTTCGTATTGCAGCAGGAACTGATACACAGGGAACTTCCGGTTATGGAATAAAAACCTGTGCAGAACAATATGGGCTTTCGTGCAAAGGTTTTACAGACCCTGAAAAAAAGTCCTTAAAAAACATTCCTTTTCCGGCAATCTTCCATATGCGCAAAGAATCTATAGAACATTATGTTGTAGTTGATTCCATAAAGAATGGTAAAGTCAGGATTTTTGATCCGGCAGACGGTATTGATAAAATGCCTCTGTCGGATTTTGAAAACTGGTGGTCTGGAGTTTTTTTTCTGCTTTGTCCTTGTGATAATTTTGAAAAAGAAAAGGAAGATAAAACTCCAATCGTCAGATTTTTTTCTCTGTTAAAACCACATACACTATTGCTTTCAAAAATAATCGTATCAAGTATTATTCTGACTGTTTTTGGAGTGCTTATATCATTCTACTTTAGATTTCTGATTGATGAAGTTTTGTACTCTGAAGTAAAAGCGACTCTGGATATCTGTTCAATCTGTTATCTACTTGTACTGATATTTCAGGGAATACTTTCATTTTGCAGAAATCAGATAACACTTTATCTTGGTACAAAAATCGATGCCGTTCTTGTGAGTGATTTTTTCTATCACCTTTTGAGACTGCCGCTGTCTTTTTTTACATCAAGAAAAACCGGCGAAATCCTTTCGAGAATAAGAGATACCGAGACTATAAGAAACACAATTTCCTCTACTACAGTTTCTGTAATGATGGATTCAATTATGATTGTTCTTGGTAGTATCTTCCTGTTTAAGATGGGCTCGTCTCTGCTGTTTATTTCGATGATTCCGATTTTTATTTCTTCGATTATTGTCTGGGTTATAGCCAAGCCTTTTAAGAGATTGATTAAAAATCGTGCGATTGCCGAAGCTGATAAAAATGCTTCTATGTATGAAACGATAAATGGTATTGCTACTATTAAAGCTTTATCTACAGAGAAAAACGCATTCAGACGGAATGAAGCAAGAATTGTAGAAGCGATAAGAAGGTGTGTCCGCCTGGAAACTTTTGCGAACATTAATAGTTCTGTTCAAGGCTTTATTTCAAGTTGCGGAACTTTACTTGTTTACTGGATTGGAAGCTATAAGATTTTTTCTGGAGAAATCTCTCTGGGCCAATTGATTTCTTTTATCACTTTATCTGGATTTTTTCTTGGACCTCTCAGCCGTTTGCTTACAATGCAGCCTAATCTGCAGGAAGCATTTGTTGCAGCAGAACGTTTGTCTGACATAATGGACATTGCCGAAGAAACAAAAGATGAAGCGGATTTTGAAGGCATTGATTCTTTTAAAGATGAACTTGTGTTTAAGAATGTTGCTTTTGCTTATGGAACACGCGGGAGGGCTGTTCAGAACATCGGGTTTAAAATTAAAAAAGGAGAAAAGATTGCTTTCGTTGGGAAATCTGGTTCCGGGAAATCAACTTTGCTGAAGCTTCTTATGAAGTTTTACAAATGCGAAGAAGGAAACATTCTTATTGATGGAAAAGATATAAGTAATTTGAAAGTTGAAGAATACAGAAGCCTGATTGGTTATGTACCGCAGGAAAGCTTATTGTTTAGTGGGACTATTGCAGAAAACATTGCGTGGGGTATGGATTCGGTTACAAATGAGATGATTATTGCGGCTGCAAAAGCTGCGCAGGCTTATGATTTTATTATGGCTTTGCCTGATAATTTCAGGACTGTTGTTGGAGAACATGGTGCCACTTTGTCGGGAGGAGAAAGGCAACGGATTGCTCTGGCCAGAATCTTAATGAGAAATCCTGGAATTATTATTCTGGATGAGGCTACTGCCAGTCTGGACAGCATTTCGGAAAAAGCAATTATGGACACTGTTAATTGTTTTACAGACAGGACGATTATTATGGTTGCTCACAGATTGTCTACCGTTTGCAATTGCGACAAGATTTTTGTTATGGACAAAGGAAGAATTGTAGAAAGCGGAAATCATAATGATTTACTTGCGAAGAATGGTATGTACAAAGAATTATGGAGGGCGCAGTATGAAGCGAAAACAACTTGTGCTTGAGCATAAAGACATGATGTATCATTCAAGAGAGCTTGTCCATCTTTATGTTCCCAGAGAAATAAACCTTATGTTTTATACGATAGTTTCTCTTGTGGTTTGTTTGATTGCCTTGCTTTTGACATTAAAGATTAACGATGTAATAAAGGTTAACGGAATAGTAAGAACGGAAACAAATAACTCCAGTGTGAACAATATTATTGCAGGGCAGATTGAAACTATTTTTTATAAGCCTGGTCAATTTGTAGAAAAAGGTGACGTGCTTTTTTCTTTGAAAAAAGATGTTTATCAGACTGTAATGAATGATCTGGAAAATGAGATTGCTGATACTAAAAAGGAATTGAATTGTACAGAGACTTTGATACATTGTTCTGAAGATTGTTTAAAGAACCGTTCGACAAGGGCACTTGTTCCTGACAACACAGATACATTTGTTCGTTCACAACTTGAAGAATACTTTAATACTGTTGATTACATGCAGAAGCAGATTGCAATCTATGATTTTCATTATCAGAAGTTAAGAGACCAGCCTGAAATACTTTTTAATCAATATGAACTTGATGAAGCACTTCTTGAATTGAAGCTGAGTCAACAGGAGCTTGAAAGGTATAAGGCAAGTTTTTTGGCGGAAAACATACAGAAGCAAAAAGCTTTGGAATTGAATCTTGTAAAGCTGGAACAGGAATTAATCAGGACAAAAGAACAGTATTCTTTTATTGAGATTAAGGCTCCTATTTCTGGATTTGTACAGGAAGTATCATCATTGAATGTTGGAGATTATGTAGTGGAAAACCAGAATGTTCTGGTAATTGTTCCTGATGATACAAAAAATTTTAAGGTTGAACTGGATGTTCCTACAAAAGACATTGGTGAAATTACTGCTGGAATGGAAGTTAAGTACCGGTTGTCGGCTTTTCCTTTTTTTGAATACCGTGGGGCTGAGGGTGTAATTGATTCCATTGATTCGGATGTTCGGCAGGGAAATAACGGACAACTGTTTTATCGGGTGTGTTCAGATATAGATAAGGTTTCTTTTAAAAACAAAAAAGGAATTGAGTATCCTCTCAGGGCGGGAATTGAAGTTAGTGCAAGAATCATTCTGGAGAAAATATCTGTGATACATTTTATTCTGAGGAAAATGGATTTTATACAATGAACAATTCAAATGTAAAACAATTGTTTTCAAAAAACTTATTCGTTGTGTTTCTCATTTTTCTGTTGGCGGAAGGGTTGATGGCAGAAGAATCTTTTTCAAAGGATACCGCCTTAGAGCAGCTTTGGAAACTGACCATCCAGAATAACATTGATATTCAGGCTGCCTCACGAAATCAGGAGCTTTCCGATTACGATTTCAATCACTATTGGCGGAAGTTCCTTCCATCCATTTCTGTTTCTTCTTCTTCAACTTTTTCCGACCCTTCTTCCGAAAGCTCCGAGGTACCAGAAACCCTAACCTCCTCTGTTACAATCTCAGAAAACCTCCCCGGTGGTCTTAGCCTTGCACTTTCCCCTAATGTAAATCTTTCACGAGAACTGACAGCCGGCAAAGCAAAAATGATGGAAGAAACAAAGCTTTCGGTTTCTGTATCTCAAAGGGTCCTGCCCTATTGGCTACAAAAAAACAAAACAGGACGGAAAAGAATTGAAGACCCCGAGAAAACAATGCAGGATATCAGCCAGAAGTTAACCGCTTCTAACTCAAAAACAGTAATTTTATCAACACTGGAAGAAATAACCGGTAAATATATTCAATACAGAATTATTTGCAGAAACATCAATTCTGTGGAAAACAGAATTGAACTTACACAAAACATATTGGATGTTTTAAAACAATTATACCAGCAGGGAAAAATCTCTCTGTCAGATATTTTTTCCAAA
>JAEEGJ010026849.1_pt1 | contig 11628 bp, 10 predicted proteins | sample 8958761 | NCBI WGS metagenome assembly JAEEGJ01 (sample SAMN16246546, study PRJNA631951) | gut metagenome | biome: gut microbiome; feature: rumen; material: RS-attached | host: Bos | place: Iran: Karaj | collected 2018-10
GGTTGCAAGCTCTTCAGACGGATAAAGTCGCCAATTCGCTCATGACGGATCTGCGCGGCGACTCCCTACCGCTCGGCCTTTCCTTTACATAAATCAATGGATACACGACCATGTCTGTAAACTACTGCCCCATCATGAGCACGCTCGGCTATGTGCTCTCGCCAGACCGTCAAAACGTCTTGATGACGCATCGCATTTCCCGAAAATCAGACGAACAGTTCGGCAAATACAACGGCCTCGGCGGCCACATGCTTGCCGACGAAGACATCGCCACCTGTATGATCCGTGAAATCAAGGAGGAAGCCAATATCGACGTCACACAAATGACACTTCGCGGTACCGTCAATTGGACGTCTTTCGGCCCCCATGCAGAAAATTGGATCGCCTTTATCTTCCTTATCACTGCTTTCAACGGCACGCCGACGCCGAAAAGCGAAGAAGGCCCGCTTTCATGGATTCCCGTAAAGGATGTCATGTCGCTAAATCTCTACGAAGGAGATCGTTATTTCATGCCACTCGTCTTCGATGACGATCCACGCCCATTCCACGCCTATCTCCCCTACGACAACGAAAAGCCTATCGGCTGGAATTTTGTAAGATTATAGCCAGAAGTCCCAGAAATCTCAGAAGTCTCAGAAGTCCCATCATGCATCCCCTAAAATCCAAGACCATCACTGCAGTTTTTGACGAACAAGCCCGCCTCGTTTCATTCACGAACACGGTTTGCACGAAAGAAAACATTATCGTCGCGCCGCCAAAATCCGCCTTCCGCATGACATGCCAGCAAGGCGATTGCAAGGAAGTCGTCGCCGAACTTGACACACAGTCTTGCAAAGCTACTTCTACGAAAACATCCGTCAAATTCACATTCAACGGCATCAAGACGTTCGACGGGCGCCATCATGAAACACTGCCGATAAAACTCACACTTTCCGCCACGTTGAAAAACGATCAGCTTGTCTTCAATGCGGATATCGACAATCAGTCGGACGCGCGGATTCTTGATTTCACCTATCCCATTGTCGGACCGATTGTTACGCTTGGCAATACTGCTCCAGCATTGCTTCTTCCTGCGCAGGCAGGACAACGCATCCAGAACGTTGGAACATGGCTTGGCCGTATGGCGCGCCATCGTGAAAACGCCTTCAATGCGCATTCCGTCGTCTATCCAGGCGGCGGTGCCTCCATGCAATGGCAGGCGTTGACGGACGATGTGAACACGCTTTTCCTCACAGGCCATGATCCGGATTTCTTCCCGATGGAGCTTCGCCAACAGGGCGACGTCGGCAAGAACACCGTCATTCTAGAAGACACACGGATGATCTGCCTCGCGGCTGGAAAGTCGATGACCATCGCGGAAACCGTGCTTGATTTCTATCGCGGCGACTGGCATAAAGGCGCGAAGGAATATGCCACATGGATGTCGCAATATCGTCCGCAACCTGCACGTCCTGAATGGATTAAGAACATGACGGGATATTTTCTCGTCATCAATAAACAGCAGTACGGCTATGAAATGTGGCCATACGATTCCCTTCCAAAGCTTTACGAACTCGCCCAAGCGCATGGTTGCGACACGGTCGGTCTCTTTGGATGGTATCATTCCGGCCATGACAACCAATATCCAGATCTGGAGGTCAGCCCCACGCTCGGCGGAGCGGATGTGCTTCGTAAAAACATCAAAGCCGTCCAGAAGGCGGGTGGTCATGTGACACTGTATTATCAGGGCCATCTCATCGATGAGACATCGGACTACTATCGCAACGGTGAAGGTAAGTCCGTCTGCATGAAGAACATATGGGGAAGTCCGTATGTCGAATTCTACAACAAATCGCACAAAAGCTCCTTCCTGATGCATTTCTCCCGCAAGATGTTCGCGTTGGCCTGTCCGTCCGCCGCACCATGGCGTGATTTGATGCTCCGCCGTGAAGATTGGCTCGCCACGTTAGGCCCGGATGGATGCCTGTACGACCAACTTGGCGGACAGCCTCCATGTCCATGCTTTGACGAACATCACGACCATGCGAAGAACAATCCCGCTCTCGCCCACACGAATGGCCGCCGCCACATGCTCAATTCCCTGCAGGCCCATTCCAAGCAGATCGGAAAGAATTTCGCCTTCCTCTCCGAACACATTAACGACCTCTATTCGTGCTATTTAGACGCTGTCCACGGCATTATGTCCAATCCAGGCCCGCAAGGCGGTCTGGCTGCCGCAGAAAAGGATGCCGAAACTGTTCGCGTTCTCAACTATCCCGCCCTCTTCCGCTATTGTTTCCCAGAAACAATCATCACCATCCGTAATCCTGCGCCGCACATCAGCGAACGTTTTGCCAACTACGCCATCACCTACGGTTTCCGCCCCGAAATGGAGCTCCGCTATCAGGCCGATTGCGATGATGTTTTGAATGACACATACAAAACAAGCCGTCTCTACGCCTTGAAAATCAATGAATTGCGCAAAAAGTACGCCGAGCAGCTGCTGAAAGGCGAATTCAAAGACACGGATGAATTGGAAACCATTCCCGCAAGCCTCACCGCCACATCATTCACTGCTGGCGACACGATGGCCGCCGTTCTTTGGAACGACACAAACGACACCATCGATCTCAAAACATTCGCGGCGAAATCGCCATGGAAGCTGAAGGAAGCCTCCTCTATCGCTAAAACAACTGTAAAACTACCCGCCAAAATCGAAGCCGGACAGATTATCGTAGCGTTGTTTACTAAATAGCATAAAAACGAAATTATACCACACATGAAACGAATACGATCCATCGCTACCGCACAGTTAGCTGCCGCTGCACTGTTCGCCGCTGCTGAAATAGGCGCGCTACCCATCGACAACCGAGTCAACCCCGACGGCACGCCAGTACTGATTCCTGCGGTGCAGCAGTATCAAGCGCGTAAAGGCACGCTCGCATTGCCAGAGGAATTCACCTTCACCGCCCCTGCAGCCGCCGACAACGAGGCGGACGTGCTGACGGAACTCGTCAAACGCCACTGCCCAAAAATCGCAGTGCACCGTGTGGAAAAGGACGGCTTCTGCCGGCTCGAACTCGCCGATAACGGCGTTCCCGAATCGGACGAAGGCTATACGCTCGAAATCGACGACCGCGGCGTGGTCATCAGGAGCCGTGACGTGCGCGGGCTTTACTACGGTGTGCGGACGTTCGAAAATCTACTCCGCAACGCTCTGAAGCCGGAACTTTCCCAGTGCCGCATCGTCGACTGGCCGAAACTCAAGATTCGCGGACTGTACCTCAATCTGCGGCATCAAGGTTTCGATGGATGCTTGCCCGAGATACTGAGCGAGATCGACGCCGTGGGCGCCTTAAAGTACAACCACATGATGCTCGAATTCGGCGAGAAGTTCCCCTACAAAAATAACCCCTTCACCAATCGCGAAAACGGCTATTCGCTAGCGGATGTCGAGGCGATCAAAGCGGCTGCGAAACGCCACCACATCGAAATCATCCCGCTTTTGCAGATCATCACCCACGACGAGTGGCTTCATTCCCACCCTCGCTACAAAGAAGAAATCGCCGAAGAGCCCAATCGCACTGGCTGGTCCACGGCGGCGTGCCACATGAGCGAACTCGGTCGCGAAGTTCAGCTGATGGCGATCAGGGAGCAAATCGAGTTCTTCAAGCCCAAGTACTTCAATATTTCGATGGACGAGCTCGACAACCAGCCGTATGGCATCTGCCCTCGTTGCAAAAAGTACGGCGTCAACAAACTCTGGCGCGACGCGACGCTGTTTTACACTGGAGAGGTGCTGAAACTCGGTGTCACGCCAATCCTCTACCACGACATGTTCTACCCTGGCAAGATTGGAGGCGGAGTCGAACTCTTGCCGGAACTCGACAAGCGGATAATTTTCTGCAACTGGGACTACGGTCTCGAACTGCGCAAAAGCCGCTTCCCGTTTTTCAAACAGGCGGGATTTAGGCTCTTCAACATGACCTACTGTCTGCGCATGGACAACATGCGCGTCATGCCGCTCGAAATGCTCAACCAAGGCTGTGACGGGGTATTTCTCGCCTTCTGGGGGGAGTTCCGATATCCAAGCAAGGCGGGGTTGGTCTCCGGCATCGGGCTCGCCGGCTTCACTCTCGGCGGCTGCTACGAATGGAATCCCTACATGCCGCATCACGCGGCGCTGACCTTCGATCCCGCGTGGGAAACCTTGCGGCTGATTCTGCCGGATCGGGCCGTCGAAGCCCAGCCGGACGTCCACTTCGCCCCGCTGCCACTTGATAAGTCCTTCAACGCCAAGCTCGGGCGTGACCGTCGCTTCCCGACCAGCGACGACAAAGTCGTCGCCCTGATGCGGGACGAAGCGGACCGCATACCGGAAAAGTTCCACATCGCCGCTTCGCCGGATGGCGGTTACTTTGCGATCTTGGCACCGGGCGGAGAAGCCAACGGAAAGGTCGCCATATCCGTCGGAGCCAAGGCGGAATGGCTTGGCATCAACGCCTTCGCAGGAGCACTGCCGTACGTTATCTGGGGCCGCCCCAATGCGGCATTCATGGACATCTGCTACGAAGACGGGACCAAGACCATCATCGTGCTCGAATTCAGAAATAATCTGCCGTTTTGGAACTTCGAGGGCGGCGGCTATGGCGTGCGCTGCTTCACCCGCTTCAACGATACACGCGGAGCTTATGCGGGGATGTTCGCGCAGAATTGGAAAAACCCGCATCCCGACAAGATCATCCGCGAGATCGTCTTCCGTGCCAACAAGGAGAGTTTCGTGCCCGTGGCGCTGCTGTCGCTGTCGCTCGGCAACAGCACTTATGCGACGATTCCCGACGACAGTGTCGCCGCCGCCCGCGTGAAGGATTGGAGCGAATCGGAGCAAGTCGAACCCATCTCCGAAAAAACTCCTGGATCGCTAGTAATCAGCAACTACTCGGGCGGGAAAATCCACAATGCCTATATTTCGCTCTCCGGCATCCCCGACACCGTCAAACAGGGCTCAGGAGTGGATCATGGCAATTCCCAACCAGAGACATGTTTCGTCGGCAAATTCTGCTACGAGATCGCGGAAGATCCTGCCGCTCCGGAACGCGGCAAGGTACTGAAACTCTCAATTCCGGCGCTGAAACAGGAGTATTCGCATCTGCGGCCCCGGCTGGTCATCGACATAAAGTTCGACCGTTCGAAAATCGGCGAGATAGGTTCGATGTTCCTCGACTATAGGGTGACCCATCCGTGGTTCAACGAATGGCCAGCCGTCTATCTCATGAGCACGGATCCTTTCGGCGCATCTCTTGTCAGCGGATACCACGAGGGACGGCGCGACCGTCAGTGGCACCATGTGGTCTTCCCGTATCGGACGTTCAAGGAAGAACGCAAGCTCGATCCGAAAAAGGCGGATACGGTGCGGCTGAGCTTCTTCATGCGTGAGCTGAACGAACCCTCGGAAGTCTATATTGGCACGGTCGGCCTGTCTCCGCGCGATACGCAGACCAATATTCCGTTGCGCTGTGAAAAGGTCCCGGTCAAGCCTGGCGACGCTCCTGGGGAACTCTTCTTCATCGAGTAAGCTTCACCTGTTTATTGCATGTTTTCAGTGGACTCATCACGAACATTCGTGCCATACGTACTACTATCGTTCATTTTCTTGTTTTTTTGAAAAGATTTTTCGCATTACTTTTTCCTGTGCGAAGCGCTCTTTCAAACCGCCGAGTAGACGGAGGCCTTCTTGATGATTTTTATTCTGCTTGTCCTTTTGGAGACGGATCCATCAGTATCACGGCCGACGTCTGCGAGGCTTTTTTGAGTGTTTTGAGTGTTTTGTGGTTATAAAATCTGTGTAATCTGTGTGATCTGTGGTTTCTTAAACTCAATTTGGTTGCAGCCTTGGCCGCTCCAAGCCTTTCGTGGTTCATAATGCCACTCTAGGATTTGTTCTGTTTATCCGTTCTACATCCCTTTACCCCCTCTCCCTTAAGGACAGGTAAGATCGTTCCAAAGAAGCACTTGCAGTCAAAAGCAAAACTCAATCGACGGACATATTCACCGTCCAGCTTCGCCTTGACGGGTATTTCCAGTTCGTCGCGACCATTGATCTGCGCCCAGCCGGTCAAGCCTGGGCGGATGTCATTGGCGCCATATTTGTCGCGTTCTTCAATAAGATCCGTCTGGTTCCACAAGGCGGGACGCGGCCCAATGATGCTCATCTGGCCGACGAATATGTTGAAAATCTGCGGCAATTCATCCAGACTTGTCTTCCGTAGGAACGCACCGACCTTCGTGATGTACTGTTCCGGATTCTGCAGAAGATGCGTCGGGACGTCATGGGGCGTATCGACCTTCATCGTGCGGTACTTCAAGATGGAGAATAGTTTCTTGTTCTTCCCGACACGCTTCTGGAGGAAGAAAACCGGACCGGAATCGCTGATAACGATGCACAGCCCGATGATGATCCAGAACGGTATCAGAATAATGATGCCGATACCTGACAGGACAATGTCGATGAATCGTTTTATAAAGAGTTTATACATGTTTCAATTCAAAATGTATAATTCTCAACTAGCCACATCTAAGCGATTGCAAGAATCAACCCATAGGTAAAAAAGAAAACAAAACCGCCGACGAATGGTATACACCAAACGTCGGCGATTACATTATTACCTTTCCTCTCTGGAAGAGGTGTTGCAACAGCAGTGGAAAAAGCAATAAGTCGTAAGCGAAGAGCTATGCTTTGCGCCGCAGGCGACTTGCCTTTACTTTTAAGTTTTAGGCTTTTAACTGTCAAGTTTAATCATTTTAAACTTGGACGGGTTGATGGTCGTCGTGATCGTCTGGTTGACGAACTCGATCTGGACCGTCCATTTGAATTTCTTGTCGCGGCAGGTCAGCCAGCCCGTGACACCCTCCCAGACGCCGTTCTGGATCTGGAAGCGGTCACCGACGGCGAGGCCTTCATGGAACTCCAGTTCCTGCTTAAAGCCGACCAGTTCGGTCCGATGGACCGTCCTGACCTCCTCAATGAAGGCCGACAAGTCAGTCACTTGCAATATCTTAGTAATCAACTTCGTCTCGAACAGGCCCCGTAGCTCCTCCAGCGGCGTTTTGACGAAGACGTAGCCGGAGAACATCGGACGGAGCACTTCCTTGGAATAGTTGTATGACTTGCCCTTGACGTTCAGGTTGTGGATCTTCCAGGCCTTTCGCAGGGGGAGGTAGCTGACAATGCCCTTCTCTCGGCAGTAGTCCCGAAACTGGAACTCATGTCGGGGAATCGTCTGGACAGGGCGGACGACCTCCGTACCAACAAGTTGCAGAATCGATTCATCGAAGTCTGGAAGTCTGCTTGTTTCATTCATTTAGGAACCACGAATGGACACGAATTTTGGGTAAAGCTGTCGCATCCCATCGAGAAAAAAATATTCTCGGGAGAAAAGCAATAAGCCGTTGACGTACCGCTATTTAGCTACACCGGCAACGGTGTTTTTGCAAAAATTGGAAAGCCCAGTTTGAGACCCGTTAGAAACGGGTCTCAAACTGGGCTTTTATGTATTCAGGAGCTTCAAAAAAGCTTAAAACCTCAAGACACACTATCCCCTTGTTTAAACGCGGGAGAAGCGGATCTAAACTGCGAGGGATTAAAATCTCGTAAGTCATTGTATTTCTCTAGATGTGATTTCGGCTTCAAAAGTTGTAAACTTTTTTCGCCTTCAAAATCCCATCGTTTTCATGTCGTGTTCGAACGGTTTCGTCGAAGTCGCGGTGACTTCACCGTCTGTCTTAATTTAATCAGTAAACAGAGTCATGCAAATCTGTTTTGGCCTTTTTATAACTTTTTTCGATAAAAGTCATAGAAAGTCATACCGCTTTGCGGATCTTAAAGCTTAAAGCTTAAAAGCTTAAAGCCAAAAGTTAAAAGCGAGATGCAGGCCGCTTCGCGAAACTGAAAGCCCAACCGTTTCGCGAAGCTAAAAGCTGAAAGCCATAGACGTTAGACGATGAGGGAGATATCATTTCATGCGAATGGCTCGTATTCGCTTTAAGCTTTCAGCTTTAAGCTTTTAGCTATTTCTTTACCTTCATGATATAATCGCCCATGATACGCAATGTTTCGTCCAGAATCAAATCATGCGCATTTTCAATCTTCTCTTCATCGTCCTTATCCTGGTTCGCCGCCAAACGGCTCTTCTTACGGGAATTCTTCCGCTGGGCCTGGAATTTCTGAATCATCTTGGAGGCCTTCTCTTCATCCGCCTGGAAGGCTTTCCGTTCGCTCTTGTTGAGCGGGACTTCCTTCTTGGCGCGCAATTGCTTATAGAAGTCGATGTCGTTGAAGTACTCCTTGAAATCCTCCGCCACCGCGACTCGCGCCTGCGATTTCGCACGCAGTTCATCCTTCACGGAAGCGACTTCGCTGAAAGTATCATATTTCGTCGGTTTGATTTCATCCCACGGAAGCACGTAGGGCAGCGTCTCCTCACGCGTCTCCATGCAATCGGCGAACGAACGGAACGTGATGTCCGGCGTCACACCACGAACCTGCGTCGATTGTCCGTTGATGCGGTAAAATTTGGCGATCGTCATCTTGAGGGAGCCCATGCCGCCTTCCAGATTGGTGCGGCCGCGGGCGAACGCACGATCCAAATCGTAGGCGTTCTGAACCGTGCCTTTGCCGTGCGTCGTCGTATCGCCGACAACTAATGCGCGGCCCATGTCCTGCAACGCAGCCGTCACGATTTCACTGGCGGACGCACTGAAATGATCGACCATGACCATCAGCGGCCCTTCATAGACCACATCACTGTCTTTGTCCGTCAAATGCCGCGCCCTTCCTTGCTGGTCGCGGATTTGCACGACAGGACCGTCTTTGAAGAACAGTCCAGCCAGACTGACAGCATCATCGAGACTGCCGCCGCCGTTGCCACGGAAATCGAGCACAACGCCATCGATGCCGCCCGCTTTCACTCCTTCTTCCAACAACTTGCGTACATCACGGCTGGAGCTCTTGTAATCCTTGTTGCCGCTGTTTCGTGCACCGAAATCCGCGTAGAACGACGGCAGATAGATGACCAGAACACGAGCATCCCGTCCATCTTCCAATTTGATGGTTTTCACATCCGACTGCGCTTCCGCGTCTTTCAATTCAACTTTGTCACGAACAATCGTGATTATCTTCGGCGTGGATGAGCCTTCCTCCAAAATCGTCAGATGAACCTTCGTCCCGCTCTTGCCACGGATTTGGTTCACGACGCGGCTCAGTTTCATGTCAATCACATCGACGGGTTCCGCGCCATCCTGCGCGACGGCCACGATGCGGTCGCCTTCCTTCAGACGGCCATCACGATCAGCAGGCCCACCAGGCACGACGGACACGACGACCACATACGAATCCTTCGTCGAAAGCGTCGCTCCGATACCCTGCAGAGAAAGGCTCAGATCGATGTCGAAATTTTCTTTTGTTTCGGGCGCCATATAGACGGAATGCGGGTCGAAGGTTTTCGCGAGGCTCGACAGGAAGATCTCCATGACTTCAATGGACTCCACTTCCAAACGGCGCTTGTACGTACGGGCGTATGTCCGGATGAGGCGTTCCTTCGGCGGCAGGATATGGATGTCCTTCTTTTCAGGCTCCTCACCCTTCTCCTCCTTGAGTTTTGCCTTTTCTGCATCTTTCTCCGCCGCAAGCTCTTCCGCCAGTAATGCGTTCTTCACGCGGCGACGCCACAGATCCTGCAGCTCCTCCTTCGTCTCGCACCACGGAAGGTTCTTGTAATCCGTCGGAATGCTTTCCGACTGCGTGAAATCATGCGGCATGTTGACGGCGGCCACGGAATAGACTGCCCACTGCTGAACGCGTTGCAGCAACCGTTCATAGACTTTGAAGGCGAAATCCACGCGGCGTTTCAGATTCGTCATGTCGCCAAGCACCGTCTCGTATGAGCGGAACTCTTCTATGTCACTGTCCAGGAAGTACATACGAGTGTAATCCAAGCTACGGAAGTATTCATTGAACCACATGCTCGAACGCTTCGCATCCACTTGGCCAGGTGAATAATGGAACTGGCAGAGCATCGTCACGACGCGACGGTTCAAATCCAAATCACGGTTGGTGGAAAGCGGCGCAACAGGCGGGCGTTTCAAAATCTCCTCCACCGTCTCCTCCGCGGCATGAGCCGCCCCGAAAACGAACAACGCCAGAACAGCCGCAACCAATGCCAAACGATTCATCTTTTTCGCTTTCAATGCCATCTTCTCTTCCTTGCTCAATTTATGTTCCGCCGCCATCGTGGCGACTTTCGGTTTACATGTACACAATATTTTTCACAACGCCGTTGCTTGCGGCGACTACTTTCTCCAATATCTTCCCCTTCAACTGCCTCTCGAAAACAAACCGCAATGACGAATTCATGACACGAACGCGAAGAGTCCCGCGGAACAGGCTCATCGGCTTACTCTCTTTCGCCACCACTTCCTCCACGATCTCCCCCCAATGATCCTGAAGTTTCGTCAACACCAGCATCTCCTCCTGCCCTACGCTCGCCAGAGCTTCGCCGACCAACGCCTCCATGTCCGTTTTCATCGGACGCAGATCCGCCAGAACGGACGGTTCGCGCTCCTCGCCAAGCCATGCACCAAGCAACTCTTCGCGGCTCATCTCACGCTTGCTCGGCATGCGCCACTCCCCTACCTTCCGCTCGCTATCCTCCCGTTTCAGCCATTCATCCCGTGCCCCGTTCAATGTCCAGCTCCTTTGACTTCCATTCCACCAGTTTGTTCCATCCCACCTGCACCTTCTCCACCCGCTCATTCATGATAACATAATGCACATAGTCGCTTTTTCATGTAAAAACCATTCGACTAACCCATGTTTTTTATTATATTATAAGGTATGCAGTCCATTTCAGACTGAAAAAAACGTTCAAAATTGACGGAATTCCGTCAATCTGGAGAATATCGCCATGATCGCCGAAAATTTGAAAACCATCAACGAACGCATCGCCAATGCTTTGGCGAAGGCCGGCCGTCCTATGGACGGCGCACGCCTCCTTGCTGTTTCCAAAACCTTTCCTGCGGACATCGTCCGCGAGGCATATGACGCGGGGCAGCTCTGCTTCGGTGAAAACCGCGTCCAAGAGCTCTCCGAAAAGGCTCCGAAACTGCCGTCGGACATCACATGGCATCTCATCGGCCATCTTCAGCAGAACAAAGTCCGCCAGGCCCTCCAATATGCCGCATGGATCCATTCCGTCGATTCATCCGAACTGTTCTCCCGAATCAACCGCATCGCCGCCGAATTAGCCGTCGCACCGCGTATCTTGTTGGAAGTCAACGTCTCAGGCGAAGAATCCAAATTCGGATTGCGGCCAGACGACGTGGAAGAAGTCGTCGCGAAGAATCTTGAAGGCCCCGCCAGCTGCGTCGGCCTTATGACCGTCGCCCCCGCCCTCGCCTCCGAAGCGGAACTCCACAAGATTTTCGAAGGTTTGCGCAACCTTCGCGACAAAATACAGTCTAATCTGAAAACATCCCTTCCGGAACTGTCCATGGGCATGTCCGGAGACTTCGAAATCGCCATCGCCGAAGGCGCGACCATCGTCCGCATCGGCTCCGCGATTTTCGGCCACCGCTGACATCGCCGTCCGTGCC
>JAEEGJ010026854.1_pt1 | contig 11627 bp, 8 predicted proteins | sample 8958761 | NCBI WGS metagenome assembly JAEEGJ01 (sample SAMN16246546, study PRJNA631951) | gut metagenome | biome: gut microbiome; feature: rumen; material: RS-attached | host: Bos | place: Iran: Karaj | collected 2018-10
TTGGCGCACTTACCACAGGCCTTACACTTGGCCGGGTCGATGTAGGCGAGGTTGCCGCGCATCTCGATGGCTTCAAAAGGACATTCCTTTAGGCACTTCTGGCAGCCGATGCAACCCACAGAGCAGTTCTTGACGACCAAGGCACCTTTGTCGGTGTTGGAGCAGCACACATACACGCGGCGGTCTTTCTTGCCGCGCGGACGCACCTCGATGATGCCACGCGGGCAGGTGCGGGCACATACGCCGCAACCCACGCACTTGTCGGGGTCGACGACGGGCAGGCCCGTCTCCTTGTCGATGTGCAGTGCATCGAAGTTGCATTTCTTCACGCAGTCACCAAGGCCGAGGCAGCCTTTCGAACAGCCACCTTCGCCTGCGTAGAGCGTGTTGGCAAAAGCGCAGATGTCGGCACCTTCATAATGTACCTTTGAGGGTGAGTTCTGGCAGCTGCCGTTGCAGCGTACCACAGCAATCTTGGGTTCGAACGCGGCGGCGGTCAAGCCTAAGACGGCGGCCACCTTGCCCATGTCAGTGCCAGGGCAGGCCAAGCCGTCGATATTGCCTTTTTCAGCGGCTTGCTTCACGCAGGCTTCGGCCAAGGCACGGCAGCCGGCGAAGCCACAACCGCCGCAATTGGCGCCAGGCAAGCAGGCCTCCGCTTCGTCAATCAACGGGTTCTCCTCGACCTTGAACTTCTGTGCAACGAAGTACAGAACCACGGCGAGAATGCCGCCCAAGATTCCGAGAACCACAAGGGAAATAAATAAGGTATTACTCATTAGTAATAGAATTTTGAGTTTGTTTTCAATTTTTAGAACCTGCAAAAATACGGATTCTCCTTTTTTTGACAAAGGAAAAATTTTGTTTTTTCAAAGTCCATGTCATTGACAACGTCGAATGCAGTCTTTTTATGCTTACCAATCCCAATTATAAAACCCAGTACTTGAGGCTGTACTTTTGACTACTTTCCTTCTGATCACGTTATTATGGTTGATGACTGTGACCACATAAACGCCCGCTGCCTTGCCTACTAAGGAATAGGGCACGACGCTGCCTTCCAAATTAGTGTCAACGTTGAGACGACCGATGAATTGTCCCAAATAGTCATAAATCAGAATGATGGCTTCGTCTTGCATACCATAGAGCACGATGTTGAAGTCGCCTTGCGTGGGGTTGGGGTAGATGATTACATCTGGTAGAGCGTCGTGGTTGATGAAAAGGCTACGCTCGATGAATCCGCATTCGGTGTAAACCCTCACTTGCAGCGTGGCAGTACCTGGTGAATAGATGTCTACCGAGCATTTGGGCGAGTCGGGCGAGGAGTTGAGAATCCAAGGTCCGTCAAGGCTCCAATCGTAGCCAAAGCAGCCTTCAACAGGGTCGATGCTATAGGTGTATGTGCCTGTGGTCTGATAATAGATGAGGCTTTCTCCGTGGATTTGGCTGACATAAGGTGTATGATGGATAGTAAGATAGAGGTCTATCACAGTGTCGCAGCCTGTGCTCCCTGCGGCAATCTGTTCATAGTGGCCACTTTGTGTGTAACTTATCCCATAGAAAGACACGGAATCGCATCCTATGAGAAAGACTTCGCGTTTATTAATGGAATCTAAACTGAGGTTGAGCGTAACTAAGCTGTCGCAACCGTGGATGGAAGAAAGTAGCTGTTGATACATTCCTGGCTCGGTGTAGGTGATGCTGTTCCAAGTGTAGTCGGTGCAAGTGGTAATATTGAACGAAGTTTCGTAGTTTGGCCAAACGCTGATACCAACGACGTTACTGTATGCAATGCCGAAAGAGTTAGAGGCAAAATAACGGAGATACCAGCCGTTGTGATTGAAGCCAATAGGCTCGCCATTGTATGCGATGGGATTGCTGAAATCTGGTGTCGGGCTGAGCTGCCAGCCTTGGGATGTAGCATATTGGGTTTGTGGGACTTGAAGATACAAACTTTCGTTGGCACATACAGTTTCAGGAACATTGATGTTGCCAACAATGGGCGGGTCTTCCACAAATACGAGGTTCTTTACGGCTCTAACGCGGCAATACATCGACTTGCCGTAGCGGAGAAAATGTCCTGCGCGAATATTTGCTGTTGGGGCGCAACTTAAGGCAAAGGCTTCGTTGGCATTGGCTTCCGAACTTGACCAATAGTTGTCTTTTGCCAACGTAGTGCCATAAGTTTGCAACTTGTCTTCGATAAAGGCTAAAGCACCAAAGAGTTTTGAAAGTTGACCAGCAGTGGGCAGATACCAACCACGTTCAAAATCAACAAGTTTAGCTGCTATGCTTGAATTCGTTTCATGGCTGCGTATGTAGCCTGTGTTGTCGTATCCGCTGGTTTCGTCAAGCAGGGCACCGTAGGGTGTGGAACAGGTTTGGTCAGTGAGTCCAGGCACATTGCCGTTATTGCCCCACTGGGCATGATCAGTGACATCGTTCAGCGCGACCATCCAGCCGTCAGTTTGGTCGGGATTGATGTAAAACAAAATGCCCTGGCTGCCATCATCGTTGGTAATGAGGTCGCCCACATGATAGGTAGGATGTGTTGGATTGGGGATGTCAAAATCCCTGATTTGACGCACGGCAATGCCATTGTGTGGGTAGTTCACATGGTTGTCTTTCACATAGTCGCCGAGACTGCCGCCACTGTTCATGTCGTATGCGTGATACCCAGTGAATTCGGTCGAGGACCAGTAGTATTTGTTATTCCAATAGGGAATCGTTGTGCCGCCAACCACTTGCAAGGAAGCATTGACTTCGGGGAAGTTGGAATGCAAATACCTAAGCTGTCCCGCGCTGGGTAGATACCAGCCGTTGTCATAGTCAACAGCCCATGCAGCTGGGAAGCTCAAAGCAAAATCCACGTTGCGGATGATGTCCGTGTTAAGGAATCCGTTTAGGTCGTGCATGGCGGCTCTGGCATCCTCATAGTTGGGCAGTTCAGGGATGTCGTAGCCATAGTAATACTCGCTGCACCATTGGATGGACGAGGCTTGGTCGTGGAGTGCAACGGCCCAACCATGGGAATCGTTGTTATCGACATGAAACACGATGCCCCAAGCTGTCTTGCCCGAATTGGGATAATCTTCGCGACTGACAGTAGTCTCGTCAGTGCAAAGAATGTCACCAATGTTGACGGATTGTCCGAAGCTAATTAAAGATGATACTATGATGACAAATAGCAATAAGTTTTTTTTCATGGCAAATAGGACCTTTTTTATGTTATGAAATACTGGATCTGGGAATCTATTCCTTCCCGCCGATGCGTTTTAAATACATTCGGAACAATACATCAGGGATGGAATAAACGCCGTCATAGAAGGTGACGTATTCGGTTTCCATCAGTTTTCTGACAGAAGCCTGCACTGCACTTGCGGAAGGTAAACTGTAGCGTCGTATAAATTGTGTACCCATGATTTTTTCGGCTTTGCCTGCGTCGGCAATGGCAAACAGAACTTCTTTTTGGCGGTCGGGGATGAACGATAGCATTTGTCTGTAACTTCTGCCTTGTTCCTCAATCATACCGTTGATGATGTTGGGCAATAGCTTGGTGTCGCAGCTTTCGCCCATTGGTGTGTTCTCGAAAAGTTCATGCAACGTTTTATGTATATAATAGGTGTTGTGTTCCATGATTTGATATACCTGTGCAATGAGTTGAGGGTCAATTTGTTTTGAGAACTGGTTGAACCAATAGGTTGCGAATTTGGTGTATTCTTCGAGGTCGATGGCATCGAGGGTGAGGGTTGTGGTGCTGTTATAGAAAGGTCGCGCATAGGAGTGGAACATCTGGGTAAGCAGATGCCGCGAACTGCCCGAAAAGACAAAATTGGCATTGCCGAGGTGCTGGATATAGCCGCGTAGCAGGGCTTCGATGTTTTTCTCGGGATAGTTGGCGATTTGCTGGAACTCGTCGAAGCAGACGATGCAGGGCTTGTCGGCTTGCTCCAAGGCTTTGAAGATTTCCTCAAGGGTGAACTCAGGGTTGTGTATGTCGCCAAGCGAAAGGCTGAAAGTAGGCATCCCCGTTGATGGGTCAAAACCAAAATCAGCACTGAGCGATTTCAATGCCTGCACAAACCAAAGTGTCATATTCTGACTTTTACTTTTTAGTGCACTAAACACCTGACGACCAAATGTATAGGTAAATTCACGCAGGCTGGTGGTGTGGAAAATATCGATGTAAAAGCAATAATAATCTGAGGCAAGCGGATTTTGGTCGTAGCAGAATTGGATGAGTTTCGACTTGCCCATGCGCCGTGGCGACATGAGGCAAACGTTCTCTCCATTGGTGAGCATCTGGATAATGCTCTTGCTTTCTTCTTTTCTGTCGCAAAAGTACTCTGGAGGAATGTCACCTGTTATGATGAAAGGATTGGTAATCATAATACGTTGATTTTGCGGCAAAGATACGAAAATTATACAAATTGCATTGCAAAATTATATATTTTATATTATATGAATTGTATAATTTTTTCAAAAGTAATATATATTATTGTTTTTCAATAATATATTCAAATTTCTTTTTAAGTTTGTCGCGCTTCAGGTAGAGTATAATATAATAAGGTATCAATGCGGCGATGGCAAAGAGGGCGGATAGTCCTTCGCTCAGACCTAATCCGAGGCATACGAACAAAACGACCAGCAATAGGATGATAGGAATGAGATAAGCCAAAATGGCGGCTTTGTTGCCCTGCCCAATGGCCATTTTTACGTTGACTTTCTGATTCATTCCAAAGTCTCTATCTTTGGGTCGGGGTACGGTGAGAATCTTTTCGGCTTGCTCACCCATGCCGCAGGCACTCTTAGCATGGCAAGCCGCACAGGCACTTTGCGCTAGTATCTTGATTTCTAATTCGTCGTCGGTGATTTTCGTGACGATGCCCTCATGGGAAATGGTTCCGCTTTCGTTGTTCATAATGCGGCAAAAATACGATTTTTATGAGTTTGTTGCAAGAAAACCACTATTTTTGCCAATTCTTTAGATTGAAAAATGCCGACAAAAGAGAAGAAAGACGGAAAACTGAATATCTGGCTGCAAGCCAAGATTCAAGTGGTGAAGGAGTGGTACAATCGCGATGACAACTTCCTGCGCGTGGTGCGTTTTCCAGGGACGAAGTTGCCGCTCATGGATGTGCTGATTAACTTTTTGAAGCTGTTCACCAAGGGTCGTACCGTTGACCGTGCCGCGGGTGTGGCCTTCAATTTCTTCTTGGCACTCTTTCCGCTGATTTTGTTTTTTTTCACGTTGCTTCCTTACATCCCGATACCGAACCTCTATGATCGTGTGATGTTGGCTCTTGACGACTTCCTTGTCCCCTCTGGAACAATGGATTATGTAAAGGAAACCATCGATGGCATCATGAACCAACCTCACGACGGCTTGCTTTCCCTCAGTATTGTTTTATGCCTGGTGTTTGGTTCCAGTGGCGTTGTGGCGGTTTTTAATGGCTTCCGCAATGTCTATGCCGACTATCTCACTTCCAAGGATTTAGGCATGAAAGGTTGGGTCATCCAACGTCTGTTTGCCATCATCATGTTAATCATCATTGGGGCATTGCTGGTACTTTCGGTGCTGCTGATTTCATTGGGTGGCACGGCTTTGGGCTTTTTAGTCTCACATGACATCATCGAAGGCGGTTCGTTTACCTTCTTCTTGTTCAACGTGTTGCGATGGGTGATTGGTATCTTTGCCTTGTGTTTCGCCGTTTCGTTGTTGTATTATTTCGGCAATGTCAGGTTCAACGAGCATTACCGCAAGGAGCTTCGGGTTCCGCGAGCGAATGGCAAGAAATACCGCGAGTTTGTCATTTTCAGTCCAGGTGCCATTATGGCCACTGCCTTGTTTGTATTGAGTACGGTGGCCTTTAACACCTACATCTCCAACTTCTCTCGCTACAATGTGCTGTACGGCTCTATCGGTACCCTCATCATTCTCATGCTTTGGATTTGGATTATTGCCATTTTGGTGTTGGCAGGCAATGACTTGAATTCGGGTATTCGTCGTGGATATGACAAACTGAGTGATGCCGAGAATGAGATTCGTCAACGCGAAATCGTCATTGAGGACCTGAAGAAGCACATTCAGTCCTATCAGAATGCCAAGGAATATCGTGTGCAGCGCATAGAAGAATTGAAGAAAAGCATTGAGGAAAAGAACGCCTTGGTTCAGAATTTGGAGGAGCAGAACAAAGATTACGATTTGATTATCAAAGCTTACCAAAAGTTTGCCGAGCATGAACGTAAGCGTTCTGACGACCAATATAACTTGGACTTTGAGCTGAAGACGGAGATTGAAACGCAGGATAAACTATCCTAAACTGATGTCATGGGTATTGTAGCAAGACAGAGTATCAAGGGCACCATTGCTACCTATATTGGGGTGGCAGTGGGCATTATCACAACCTTTTTCATCCAGACGAAAGCCCTTCAGCCTGAGCAGATTGGCTTGATTGACATCTTGTTGCAATGCTCATTGTTGTTTGGTGGCTTGGCGCAATTGGGTACCACCTCGTCGGCCATGCGCTATTATCCTTTCTTCAAGGACGAGGAGCACCGTGACCACGGCTTCTTTGGCTGGACAGTATTGGTGCCGTTTATTGGATTTGCTTTCTTTTTGTTGACGTTTTTCGCTTTCAAAGGGTCTATCGTGCATTTCTTTACAAAAGATTCCGAGGTCGGGACTGATTTGTTCGCCAAATACGTCAACTTCGTCATACCGTTGGCATTTTTCATGCTCTACATCTCTGTTTTTGAGACGAATAGCAACCTCTTATTGCGCATCGTACTGCCCAAATTCATCCGTGAGGTAGGATTGCGTGTGGGAACTTTGGCCATCTATTTGCTTTATTATTATAAGATTATTGACTTTGATGGTGTAATAGTATCATTCTGTGTACTATATGGTTTGGCCACTTTGGTCAATATCGTCTATTTGCTTTCATTGAAACGTGTCTCGTTCAAGATTGAATGGGACTACATCAAACCCGAGCTGAAACGCGATTTTCTGTTTTACACCTTATTTATGATAACTGCGGCCTTAGCGGGCAATGTAATTCCGATGTTGAGCAAGTTTTTTGTAGCGGGCGAGGCGGGTTTCCGCTTGGCTGGTGTGTTCACCATTGCTACCAACATCGCAGCGGTCGTCGAGATGCCTTACCGTTCCTTAGGTGCCATTTCTCGACCTCATATCTCTGAGGCCATGGCCAAACAGAATATAAAACAGGCTAATGTTTTGTGCAAAACTGTTGCTTTGCATCAGTTCATCGCGGGTACATTCGTCTTTTTCCTCATTTGGATCAATATTGATTTCATCTTCGATTTGTTACCCAATGGCGATATTTACCGTTTGGGCAAATGGGCGGTGTTGCTTCTCTCGCTGAGTCGGCTCCTCTTTTCCACTTTTAGTGTGGCTTCCACGGCACTCAGTTATTCGAAGTACTATTATTACTCGCTGATATTCACCATTTTGCTTGCCTCCACATCTATCATGCTGAACCAATGGCTTGTGCCAAAATGGGACATCAATGGCGGTGCTTTGGCCAATGTGATGTCGTATTTCATTTATTATATCCTGCTGTTGTCTTTCATCAGGTGGAAGATTGGGGTGAATCCAATCTCCGTGAAGATGTTTCCTGTGGCCACCATCGTATTGGTCATGTTCGGCCTTAACTGGCTGTGGACTTTTGCGTTAACGCCTCGGTTTGCAGGTCTTCTTGTCAAACCCATTTTCGGATTGGGCATCGATGCGGTATTGAAGTCAGTCGTTTTCCTTGTTTTGGGTATAGGGACACTCTACAAACTGAAGGTATCGTTTTCAGTCAATGACTTGATTGACAAAGGGCTGAAGATGGTTCGATGGCAATAATCTGGATTAGCGCGTTACATTCAACTTGCGGATAATTCTGCCTTGATCAGTCAGTATTTCAATGGTATAAATTGATGAAGTCAAATTGTTGAGGCTGATTTCCATCATGTCTCTATGGTCGCCTTCCTTTTCGATGAGGCATTGCCCAAGCAGGTCAAACAACCTGATGCTAATAATCCCTTCGGCTTCGATGAACACTTTGTCGTGGGCGGGATTGGGGTAAACCTTCAAAGGAAGTATTGGGTTGTCGTCAATGTCGAAGAAGCCCGCATGAATGACGATTTGCTGTTCGGTGTATCCGCAGATGTTCCAAGCCCTGACTTTCAGGGTTGTTGTGCCTGGTGATGTGGTTAGCAAAGTGCAATGTGTTCCCAAAGTTTCTACAATCCAGTCTGAACCTTCACAAATCCATTCGTAATGCGTTGCAAATGGCACGGAATCAATATAATATCTATATTCGTTATGGACGAATTCGGTCGAAACAAAGATGTCTTGTAGACCCATGATTTCAGGAATCGGTTCAAGATGATGCCAAACAACGAGATTCATGCTGACCACAGAATCGCAGCCGATGCTTGTGACGAAAGACTGCTCATATTGTCCCGACTGCGTGTATTCGTGTCCGTTCCAAACAAAGCTTTCGCAAACGGTGGTATCCAAGGCAATGTCGTATGACTCCATCATATTAAGGTGTAAGGTGACAATGCTGTCGCAGCCGTTGGCAGCCGTAAAGGTTTGCTGATACTCGCCACTCTCCGAGTAGATTTGTCCATTCCAGTCGTATTCCCCACAACCCATATATGTAATTTGGTGTTCGACGTTGTGTTTGATGTAAAGGCTCAGGGTCACGGTGCTGTCGCAACCATACTGGTTGGTGAAGGTTTGCTCGTAGGCACCGCTTTCAGTGAGTGTCATGTCACCCCACTCGTAGGATTCGCAGGCATAAACAGGGTAGGGCACGAAGTAAACATCTGGCTGATGGATGGTCAGGTCAAGGGTGGCGATGCTATCGCAGCCCCATTGGTTGACCAAAGTGGCTTGGTAGATGCCTGATTCATTGTAGGTTTGGCCATTCCATTCGTAAAACTCACAACTTGACGCTGTGGCGTAACCCGTACTTGACGAATGCACTGAGATTTGTACGGAATTGCTGTAGGAAGTACCATCTTCATTAGTGGCCCACAGACGCAGATACCAGCCATCGAATGTCACATCCAAAATTTGTCCAGTATAGGTAATGGGGCTGGTGAATGTTACATCTTCAGCGATTTCCCATCCGTAACTGTTGGCGTTGACCAAGTTAGGCGTGACCAATTCTATTGGGCCTTCATCGCAGATAACAGGAGGTTCATAAAGGTGGCCTATGTTAGGCAATGGCGAGAATTCGAGGTTGCGGATGGGCCTGACGGCAAAAATGCCTCCGTAGTTGGGGGTAATATTGTTTTTTTGGCATAAGCCGATATAGGCATTCCACCCCCAAGCCTCTTCGGGGTACGGTGACCCGAAATGGACATACCAAGCTCCTTCAGTGTTTTCTTGGGTGCTCGACCAGTAGGGATGTAGTCCTAACTTTTCACCTATGGATGCTAAAGTTGATTCGTAAAAAATGGCATTGACATACAACATCTTCAGTTGTCCAGCAGCGGGCAAATACCATCCGTTCTCGATGTCAACCATACCAGCAGCATACTGTCCAGTATAGCCAGTAGATTGGTAATGATTACGGATTGCCAGAGTGTTGGCATATCCGGTCGTATCCGCGAATACAGTGGTCAGGTAATCGTTGTTTGTAATGACGGCATGATTAAGCCCTTCTATTTCATCAGTCAAACCCCACGGAACAGCTAATGCCGCATCATGCAAAGCCACCATCCAACCAGAGGAACCATCCTCGTTGAGATAGAACACCACTCCCTGACTGCCGTCGGGGTTGGTGATTACTTGTCCTAAGTGATATCCTTGCGCATTCAATCCTAATGCGGAGGAAAGGCAGAGCAATATGGTGATGATAGTTGTTTTTTTCATGGCTTTGAGAATTTAGAAGTTTCTGATGCTGCGAATTGACATGCCGATGCCTGACAATTCGACTCTTGATTTGGTGATGGCACCCATCGCACCGCTATAGCTACTATACAAGGCGCAGTCATTGTCGAACCCGTATACCGAGGAAGACCAGTAAATCCATTTGCCTTTCATCATCGTGCCTCCAATTATTTTGAGTGAATTGTTGACAATGGTGGCGTTGCCATATAAGATGTTCAGTTGGCCGAGTGCTGGCCAATACCAGCCGTGTTCATAATCGACCGCCCATGCGCCGGGGTATTTGTTGTGGTCGTATTGCGATGCGGCACGCAGGAACCCGGTATTGTCGTATCCGTCAAGGTCGTAAATGGCCTCGCGAATGGATTGCCATCCTGTTAGCCCCCATGGGAGTACGCATTCGTATGACCAGTATATTTGATTGGCTTGGATTTGTGGGTGGAGTACCCATCCATGTTGTCCCGTTTCGTCGACGTAGAACACCACACCGATGGCACCTCCTGTATAGTTTTGTGGGTGTACAATGGTGGTGTCGGTTCCTTGTACGCATAGAATGTCGCCGACGCGGACGAACTGGCCGAAGCTAAGCAGGGAGCTTAGGAAGAATGCTATAAGCAGTATGGTTTTTTTCATGGCGAGTAATTTTGTAGATTTTTCGCTGCAAAGGTAGTAATAATATTTTTCATAGCGATATTGTTTTTTTATCAGCATTTGTCAATTCCCCAACGATAGACCGTGTCAATCATGGGTGAATTAAGCCCCAATTTCTCCATTTCTTGTTTGATATAGCGAAGCCCAAATGGGAAATCTTCAGTGAAATAGCGGCTTTTGAAATCAGGTACCCAGCCCTTGCCTTCTTGTCGCATTGGGGCTAGAATATTCTCAAAAGCAGGAATGGAACTGATTTTCTTTGTTAAAGATTTGTTGTCGTTAGATTCATAGTAAGTCAACAAAGAAGGGATTGCCGTTTCTGAAATTCCCAACGATTTAATCAACTGCATGAACTCTTTGTCCATATCAATGATGGTTTGAGAAGCCTCGTCAGTCCATTCCTTATAGAACAGAATTGGCTTTTCATAAATCTCATCGTTCCAATTGCTCCACATCGAATAAAGTCTCCCGGTATGCAGAATAGGATTGCTATTTGTTAAGCAGGCTTCGTAGTAGCTGTTCAACAAACGAGTTGGTGTAGAAAACAATTTTTCGATGGTCTTCCTAAAACTTTCTTTTTCGGATACGTTTTCAACAGCGATGCTCAATTCTTGTTTGTATCCCAAAAGATTGGCTTTATGTCCGTATGCTATTGTTCGTGCAATAAAAGGTACGCGTTGAAATCCAAACAACGGAATGGATTTAGGTAAAATCTCGTGTGCCATGAAAAAGAATCCCGTGCTGCTTACAATGGAACCGATGATGGTGTTCTCGGACACGTAAGGCAAAATCTCTATTAGAGTTGATTCGATAGCGAATCCGGGAAGACACAAAAGGACAATGTCGCAATGAGGAATGACTTCTTTTGCTTCAGCTGAAATCTTTGTGGGGCAGCATCGGAATTGGTTTTGATAGGGGTCAATAACTTCCAATTTAGAGGCCCATAATGAGGGTTTGCGCGTATGAATCGTTAGGTTCACATCTTCATTGCTTCCCAAGTATCCGGCGCAAACCAAACCCAAATTTCCGCCTCCACAAATACATATCTTCATGGTGAATTAAACTTGTC
>JAEEGJ010026855.1_pt1 | contig 11627 bp, 7 predicted proteins | sample 8958761 | NCBI WGS metagenome assembly JAEEGJ01 (sample SAMN16246546, study PRJNA631951) | gut metagenome | biome: gut microbiome; feature: rumen; material: RS-attached | host: Bos | place: Iran: Karaj | collected 2018-10
CACGATGCCACTATCATGGCATCCAGCGTCTATATCACTGTCGCAGCCCTAGCCATCCTCGCCATTTTTATCTAAAAAAATTAGCAATAAATGCGCATTATTACTTTTAACCAACTACGAGAAATCAAGAACCAGCTCCCTGAGGGCTCTACTCATGTCATCGCCGACAAACTGAACGTCGACGTGCAAACCGTACGCAACTACTTTGGAGGAACCGACTATGATGAAGGTCTAACCATGGGCATACACATCGAACCCGGCCCCGATGGCGGATATGTCACCCTCGATGACCCAAAAATCCTCGACATGGCCATCGAAATCCTTGAAGAAGCCGGCCTACGGTGAAAACAATACGACAAACCAGATCCTGGCTCGCCATGGCGCTCTTCGCCACGGTGATTCTGTTGCTTGTCTCAACCGATTCGTGGACGCATTGCCTCTATGACCACCATGACAGTGCCACATTCTTCGCTAGCGGAAAGGCGTGGATGAGCGGCATGGTGCCCTATGTCGACTTCAGCGACAGCAAGGGACCGTTGTTGTGGCTCATCTACGGCATGGGCTACCTGATATCGCCACGCACTGTCCACGGGGTGTTGTTGCTTACCTGCTTCTGCTACGCCTTCATCTTTTGGTGGCTTTTCAAGACTGCACGCATCTATCTCAAGAATGATCGCTTGGCGGCATTGGCGTCGATGACGACGGCCATCTCCATCTTCTACCCCGTGGTGCGCTACGAGACGCGTGCCGAGGACTTCGCGCTCTTCTTCATGGTATGGGTTCTCTATCATGTCTGCCGTTTGTTGCATGACAACGAGGTTGATGCGCGGCGGCAAGCCATCCGTGCTTCCATTGTCCTGGGCATCGGCATGGCGGCGACATTGCTCATCAAGTACAATGCCATGGCAATCTTGGGCGTGATGGCACTGTTTGTGCTGCATTACGCATGGCGCTATCACACGGGGCTGTGGCGCGCGCTGGGATGGATGGCATTCTCATTTGCCCTGTTCCTGGCACCATTTGTCGTCTATATGCTAGCGGTGGGTTGCCTCGATGACTTCATCCGCGAGTATTTCGTGACCAATGTCGAAGTGCTCGCTCACCAGCATGCCCACATGCGGCACCCCATCTTCATGCTCATTGGCCACCGCTACACCATGGGCATATACCTGCTCGTCAACGCTCTCTCGGCGCTAGCGGCGGCATGGCTGTCGCCGCGTTACCGCGCTTTTATCTTCGTGACATTCCTCGCAACCCTCTTTCTTGCCGTCGCCAACGCCTTTTGGCTCTACTACTATGCCATCTGCGCACCGTTTATGCTGTTCGGCGTTGTGGTCATGTTGCGATATTTTCAAGTGGAAGGGAAGTTCTCATTATGCATGACGCATTGTGCATTATGCATTACTATCATCCTTGCAATGCACCTTGCCTATGGTGGCAGTTGGTGGTTCAACGGCAAGGCCGAGCAGCGAGCCTTTGACGACTACGCAACAATGATTTCGCGGGTCGAGAAGCCCCGTATCATCTATTACAACATGCATGGTGCAGCATTTGGCATCCCAGCGCAGAGCCTACCAGGATGCAAGTATTGGGTCTCGCAGAGTGGAGCCACAGTAGCCATGTACGAGAACCAGTTAGAGGCCATCAAGAACCACGATGCCGACTTTGTCTTTAGCCTCAAGTCTAACGACAATCCAGCCTTGCTCCAATCCTTAGGCTATCAATGCCACCCCAACACCTCAGCCCTGCCCATGGTGCTCTACAGCATCACCAGCCGCTAGATACACACACCCTCCATATTCTGGGTTACGATACATTTCCCATTTCGTGGCCTCACGATCTCTTCCCCACATGTGCATCGGGATAAACGTTGCCACGCGCACCGCCTTGAGAAACTCGCGAGCCCCATACGCCCAGTCACCCCCGATGTTTGGCACCACGGGCATCATCGCCAGGTCAATCTGCGGTGAGTAGGCCACAATCTTGTCAAGAATCACATGGAAATCGCCTTTGGCCTTGCGCACAGCAGCCGCATCCTGCTCCTCGCTGAAGTGCCAGCAGGTATAGTCGCCCGCATGGAAAATACGCTGCCCGTCCACATCCACCAGGAAACTCACACCCACATCGGTCGAGTCAAACGTGTGCACGCTCACCCTGCCGTCGCCCCAGTCCTCGTCGTGGTGCAGGAAAGTGACGGGTAGTGCTGCCAGGTCAATACTCCGTTTCAGTTTGCGGCGGCACTCATTGGCAATGACATATTGCGCAACCCCATAGCGCGACTGCCACTCAAAAATCTCAGGGTTCAGGTGGTCGCGATGGCTGTGCGACACCAGCACATAGAGCCGCTTTGCTCGGTTCAAAATACCGTCCAGCACTCCTGCTGGATCAATATAGTAGTCAAACACGAGCGTTACATCGCCTGTCTCCACAGCCATTCCGCTATGTCCAATACAAGTAATCGTCATCTCCTGCAAAGGTACGAACAATCCCACACAAATCAATGGGTCTAGCGCAGATAATCGTGCCAGACCCATCATTTTTGTTGATCACACTTCACGCAGATTACGCAGATTTTGCGTCGGCTCGGCTGTGAGTTACTGGGCGAGTGGATTGCCCAATACCAGGCGCAGACCCTTCATATTAAGCATGTAGGTATAGCTATTAACTACATCTTGCCAATACCGGGCACAAGCCTCGCAAAAATCAGCCCCCCAGCCAGCGTCACCACCTCGCACGATGCGGTAGTCATAACTGCTGGAAGTCTCGGGAGTGGGGCCCGTGGGGTCGGTTTGCGGCTCATCGGTGTAATGATCAAGCAATAAGTCTTGGCACCACTCCATCACGTTACCGCTCATGTCGTATATGCCTAGTTCGTTTGGTGCTTTGGTTGCCACAGGATGGATAACATAGGAGGAATTTCCATCGTACCATGCCACATCATCCACATTGTTGCTGCCGGAATACAAGTATCCCCTGCTTTTTTTGCCGCCACGGGCCGCATACTCCCACTCGGCCTCGGTGGGCATACGGAAGGTCTTGCCGGTGAGTTCGTTGAGTTGGGTGATGAAATTCTGGCAATCATACCAACTAATATAGTCTATCGGCAGTAGTGGATTGTCTTCTTTAATGGCATTGGGTTTGCTGCCCATCACAGCCTGCCACAACTCCTGCGTGACCTCGGTCTCGCCGATGCTGAAGTCGCTCAATGTTACCTGATGTATAGGGCTGGAGCTGTAACTGGAGCCGTCACCCATCATGAACGTGCCGCCCTCCACATCAATCATCTTGAACTTCACGCCATTGACGGTATATTCGGTGGACGTTGCTGCAACCTTGCCCAGCATGATATTGATCACCGCGTTCACATCGGCGATGTCCACAGTACCATCATGGGTCACATCACCAGCCTCGGTTGGCGAGGTTTTGCCCAGCATCATGTTGATGACGGCATTCACGTCGGCGATGTCCACCTGGCCATCGCCGTTCAAGTCACCTGGGATGGTGGGAGGTGGAGTGGGAGCGCCTACCTCCACAGCCGAGTAGTTGTTTTGTTTATTAGTACTTACAAACAATATGTTATTCACATAAACGAGGTAATACTTCTTGTTTTGATTATTATAGTAGATGGCGAAACTATTTCCATTCTCCACTTCCACATAGTTGATTTGACTCTCATTACCATGGCCTTCAACCCACGTGCCTTGACTCATATAGCGCTGGCAACCGCGGTTATACACCTTGAAGCCGGTCGACTCAGTACCCACAAAGCACCACTGGTAATAATCGTCTTCACTTGGCGATGCCGAGACCTGTAGCTTGTAGTTAGAATTGCTGAATAGATAACTGTCGCCAGTCTTTATTTGATACCATTTGGTCGTCGAGGCCGACGGGTCGGTTGTGGGCACAAACGGCATGCCCTGAGGGGTGGGGTCGTCCACTGCGGTGCCTGTGAGCTGCAACTCGGCCAACTGGAAGGTGTAGTTACTGTCACTACCCTTGCCATTGATTTGCCGCACCTCAAATCGGAAGTAGCGGTAACCCTGGGTGGCGCCCGTGATATCAAATGTGTAGTCGGTGGTGTTCTTAGCCTCCAGACCGCCGCCATTGGTCACATGCGCCAGTTCAGTCCAATCGTCGTTCTTAAAGACCTTGCCATAGAGGACCCACTCCTTGGGATTGCGGCTGGGATAGCTCTGAGTGTCGCCGCCTGTGGTGAGGATATAACCATTGGGGATAAACCACACGTCGCTCTCAAAGTCCATCCAGATGGTCTCCCAGCCACCGGAGTTGTTCACCACACACCACTTAGTGGTCTTGTCCTGGTCAACCAACTTGGCATAGCCTTCTTCACCCATGTTGCTCAATGTATTGTGAGGAACATTATAATTGGTTGCAGTGAGTGTCTCGTAGGGCGGAGGCGTGAGATCAATCTCCACCTCAACAACACTATAAGAGTTGTATTTAGTATCGTTGGTGTGAACATCGTTCTCTGTGTCGTAACACAGGTACATCTTTTGAGAACTCTCTATATAGTAGATATAGAAATCATTGCCGCTGCCCATCTCTATATGGTCGAGGTCAGCACTTCCAGACGAGCCATTAACAAAAAAGCCCATCCTCATATAAGCCTGAGCACCGCGGTTGTAAATTGTGTAGCCTGTCGACTCGTTGCCCACAAAGCACCACAGATAATAGTCGTCGATCGATGCGGTGGTCGAGACATATAGTTCGTTCTCACTCATCCTATTAGAGTACAGATATCTGTTGCCGGTCTTGATCTGATACCATTTGGTTGTTGATGCAGATGGGTCGGTCGTGGGCACAAATGGCAACGACCACGCGTTTGCTACCACCAGCAGCATCGCAAAGAGGAATAAAAACTTTCTCATACTTGTAATGATATTTGAGTTAGATACAAACAGTTTTACCAATTTCGGGTGCAAAAATAATTAAATCGGGTCAAATCTCCAAAGAATTGTTCAAAAAATGGTTGCACTTTTGTCATTTGAAAGACAAAAGTGCAACCGCTATTATCTGTTATCTGTTATCTATCATCAGTATCCAATCAGCGTCAGCTCGGCCAACTGGAAGGAGTAGTAGTTGCTTTCAAATTGGTCAGCGCCGACAACCTCGAGGACCTCGAAGCGGTAGTACTGATACGCCTTCGTGATGCCGTTGAACTGGAACGAGTAGTCGGTAGTGTTGGTGGCAGCCAGCCCTCCGCCGTCGGTCACATGAACCAGTTCGGTCCACGTCTCGCTGTCGCTGTTGCGGCCATAGATTTTCCAGTTCTTTGGGTTGCGTCTATAGTATATCTGGGTGTCGTTGCCCGTGGTCAGGATGTAACTGGTGGGCTTGAAGGCGACGTTGCTCTTGAGGTCTATCCAGATGGTCTCCCATGCCCCGGTGGGGTTGGCCACGCACCACTTGGTGTTGCGGTTGCCGTCCACCAGCTTGGCATAACCCTCGTCGCCCGTGTTGCTCACTGAGTTGTGGGGAACATTGTAGCCGATGGCCGTGAGCGACTGCGCAGTGGGGTTGGTGGGCGGCGGTGTAGGTGTCGTCTTGCCCAGCATGAGGTTGATGACGGCGTTCACGTCGGCGATATCGACCGAGTTGTCACCCGTCACGTCGCCTGCAGCGGTCGGTGAGGTCTTGCCCAGCATCATGTTGATGACAGCGTTCACGTCGGCGATGTCCACTTGGCCGTCGCCGTTCAAGTCACCTGGGACAGTGGGGGGAGGCGTGGGAGTACCTACCTGAACAGCCGTGAAACTGGTGGTTTTGTGATTACTAGCATTCACCTCGCCATTCGAGAAACCGAGGTAGTACTTACCGCCTTGATTATTGAAATAGATAGCGAAACTGTTTCCGCTTTCCACTTCCACATAGTTGATATCACTCTCATTACCCTGGCCATCAACTAAGAAACCATGCCTCAAATAGCATTGGTTGGCACGGTTATACACCTTGTAGCCCGTCGACGCGGTGCCCACAAAGCACCACTGGTAATTGTCGTCGGTTGACGGCGATGATGCAATACCCAGGAAGTAGCTGCTTGGGTCGTAGTACAGATATGTCCCGGTAGTCTTGATTTGATACCAGTGCGTAGACGATGCCGACGGGTTGGTTGTCGGTACAAACGGCAAACCCGAAGGGGTGGGGTCGGCCACTGCGGTGCCTGTGAACTGCAACTCGGCTAACTGGAAAGTGTAGTTATTGTCACTATCCTTGCCATTGATTTGCCGCACCTCAAATCGGAAGTAGCGATACCCCTGGGTGATTCCCGTGAGAGCGAATGTATAGTCCTTGGTGTTCTTAGCCTCCAGACCGCCGCCATTGTTCACATGTGCCAGTTCAGTCCACTCGTCATTCTTAAAAACCTTGCCATAGAGGACCCACTCCTTGGGATTGCGGTTGGGGTTCGTCTGGGTGTCTTTGCCTGTTGTTAGGACATAAGCATTGGGGATAAACCACACGTCGCTCTCAATGTCCAGCCAGATGGTCTCCCACGAACCGGAGTTGTTCACAACACGCCACTTGGTGGTTCTGTCCCGGTCTATTAACTTTTTGTAGCCCTCGTCGCCCGTGTTGCTCAATGCATTGTGAGGAACATGATAATCCGTCGCTGTGAGTGTCTCGTAGGGGGTGTCGACGGGCGGAGGCGTGGGCTCAACCTCCACCTCAACAGCCGTATATGTATTGCTCTTCCCAGTTTCAGTTGTGATAGTGTTGGTTTCGCTAGCATAAGTGAGATACATCTTTTGAGGCGGATTAATGTATTGGTTGAGGTGCCATATATAGAAGTTGTTGCCACTGGCCATCTCTACATAACTGAGTCCACCATCGCCAGGCCTTCCATTAACTGATAAGCCAGACATGTAGGCCTGAGCACCGCGGTTGTAAATCGTGTAGCCGGTCGACTCGGTGCCCACAAAGCACCACAGATAATGGTCGTCGGTCGATGCGGTGGTTGAAGGAAATATTTCGCCCCAAATCATCTCGTGGTACAGATAAACTGAGCCGGTCTTGATTTGATACCACTTGGTGGTCGACGCCGACGGGTCGGTCGTGGGCACAAACGGCAACGCGCGACTAGTCAGCGACAGTAGTGACAAGAGTAGCATTACCAAAATTTTTGGGGGGGCTAGTTTTTTCATAAGTGCTTTAGTTAATTATATTGAAGAATATTTTGAAACTACAAAATTACTACTTCAGACGGCAATATGCAAAAAAAGTGTGGTTTTTTTGCGCACAAACGCAAAAATCCACACTTTTCTTAAAAACACGAGATAAAAATAAAGCTGTTAAATTTTGTGCAAGCCGAACGCAGTGCCATGCTTGCATGAGCAATGCTGAGGCGCAGCCAAGATTATCCAAATCTGTTAAATCTGCAAAATCTGCATGAGAAAAAGATCTGCATGAGAAAAAATCTGCATGAGATGTGTTGTGCATTCAATCAACGTTTGCCTAACATGATGTTGATGACGGCGTTGACGTCGGCGATGTCGACCTTGCTGTCACCTGTCACGTCGCCAGTGGCGGTGGGCGAGGCTTTGCCGAGCATCATGTTGATGACGGCGTTGACATCGGCAATGTCAACCTTGCCGTCACCCGTTACATCGCCGCGGACACCAGTCGACGTGGTTTCTGCCCTAAGTTCGCAGTCAAAGTAGGCCCCGCCCCAGTTCTGCTGGATGTAGATGGCAAGCACGTTGTCGCCCGCACGGAATGCCGAGGCGGGGATCACCGTTTCTTCGTGGCCTGTCTCCCAAGTGCCGTTGTTGGGGAGATTACTCCATCCGTCGGCGTGGAGCACCTCCTGGCCGTTGACATACACCCACAGGTTGTCATCGTGCACATAGCGCAAAGTGTAGGTCGCAGTGGGGTCGACACGGTCCAGATGGAACGGGCGACGCATCCAGTAGCAGTTATATTCGCCATACCAGTGTGAGTTGTACATCAGCGAGGTGTATGGCCCCCCGGTATGGCCCACACTGGCTGTGGGCATCGTCAGGTAGTTCCACTGGGTGTCGTCGAAATTGGGTGTGTTCCAGCTCTCATCGGGTGCATCGGGCCAGGTCTGGTCATCATTGCGATATCTAAATTGGTATTTGACGCGATAGGGGTTCACTTGTCCGTTGTCGAGCAAGATAGTCACATTTTCAGCCTTGCCGCACACCGAGCATACGCCGTCCACATAGGTGTGATTGTCGGTGGGAGGAATGTAGTAGTAGTTGAGTGCGTTGCATTCGGCGCATTTCGAGACCTGTGTGCCATGCACGCCGCAGGTTGGTTGGGTGGTCTCTGGCAGGAGCCAGGAGTGTGGCTGCTCATTGATCCATATCTCGCTGAGCTGCACATTTCCAGAGGCTCCCTCTGCACATTGAAATCTGAAATAGCGGAATTTGTCAGTTGAGTTCAATTGTGGCTGGAACACTACTTCCTCTTGGTTGGTGAAAGGTATGTTGGGGTAGTCAACGACACGGTCGATGACAATAAACTCTTGGTTGTCGTTTGATCCAGCGAGCCACCAACTGCGCAAGTTGCGGTTGGGATAGGTGTGGGTGTCGTTGGCGGTGACAATCGAGTATTGGCTTACTGCCACAGGCTCGCTGGCCTCGATGGTGACCCAACAATTAGCGACGGTGCCGTAATACTTGGTCGAGGCATCGTTGTCGCAAAGTTTGTCGGTCGATTCGTTCTCAAATGCTCCCTGGCCACCGTCAATGATGCGGTAGCCCACCCCATACTTGTCATGACGGGTCCACGTGGGTCCCGGGTTGGGGTCATCACCGCCTTGGTCGGCATATTGGACACTGAAATAGCCGTGCAGCACATTTCCCGTGGTGCCTTCGGAGAGCAACGCATTTTCTTCGGCATCATAATAAAGGTTCATGATGACAGTGGCGCCATCGCTATCATAGGAGCGCAACAAGTAGAATGTATCGGAGGTGCGTTCTCTGTAATAGACCGAAGTCTCATGGTTGATTTCACTCTCTAAATAACCGTCATCGCACAGATACTTCTTGTATTTGCGGTTAAAGGCTTTGTACTTGCCTGTGCCGTCATTGACGAAACACCACTGGTCAACAGGGGTGCCCGAAGGGGCAGAGCCCATTGACGTGGCATAATACGGAGTTGAGCCAAAGTACTGCTCCGCACCTTGTACATACAGATTGTTGATGATCAGATAATACCACTTGGTGGTCGATGCGTTAGGGTCGCTCGTGGGCTCAAACGGCAGCGCCTGGGCCACAAGTGGCAGCATTGCCATGAGCAGTGCTGTCAGTGAGATTTTATGAAAGTGTTTCATTCTTGCAATGATTATTGTGTTTCCTTGGTGTAAACTAGAGGGCGAGGCGCAGCCCCATTGTGTTGGACTGTGGGGTGTTGTTCTTGCGCCACGTCACGGTGCAAGCATTTTCCTGGTCATTCCAGCTGCCGCCGCGGTACACTCGATTCTGGCCACTGACGGGGCCTGTAGGGTTGGTTTGAGCATCGCTGCTGTAGTAGCCAAACCAGTCTTGGCACCACTCATTTACGTTGCCGCTCATGTCGTACAGCTCTAACTCGTTGGGGGCTTTTTGGGCGACAGGGTGGGTGCTCTTGGGCGTGCCAAAAGGATTGCCATAAGGGCCAGAATTGCCCCAGTGAAACCCCACAGCGAAAGGATCGTTGCCACCGGCGTAAGTGTATCCCTTACTGAATCGGCCGCCACGGGCAGCATACTCCCACTCGGCCTCGGTGGGCAGACGGAATCGCTTGCCTGTCATCTGGTTTAACTTGGTGATGAATGCCTGGCAGTCGTCCCAACTCACGCTCTCGACGGGACACTGTGGGTCGTCGGTGAAAGCGCTGGGGTTGCTGCCCATCACTGCCACCCACAGGGCTTGTGTCACTTCGGTCTGGCCAATGCGGTAGTTGCCGAGCGTCACCTGGTGGGCAGGCTTCTCGCTGTAGGTGCTGTTATTGACACCCATGGTGAACGTGCCACTTAGCACGGGTATCATCTTGAACGACACGCCGCCCACGGTGTAGGTAGCCGGATTGTTGTCGAACGATGCCTTGCCGAGCATGATGTTGATCACCTCGTTCACATCTGCTATGTCGACCGTGCCGTCACCCGTCACATCACCAGCATCACTTTGCGGCACCTTTCCCAGCATCATGTTGATAATGGCATTCACATCGGCGATGTCAGTCTGGCCATCGTCGTTGACATCGCCTATGACAATAGACGAAGGGGTGTCCTCAACGGGAACAACAGTGTAGGTGTTGGATCTAGACTCTCCAATGTAAAGACCATATTCGTTGAGGTCAAGGTACAGTTTTTCGCTATTATTATAACAGTAAATATAGAAACTCTTGTCACTGTTCAGTTCGGTATAACTGACGTTATGCTCCGTACCATCGCCAAAGAACACGCAAACCACTACGTAGGCCTTACGACCACGGTTGTAAATCTTGTAACCTGTCGAGGCGTTGCCTACAAAGCACCACTGGAAATTTCTGTCGGTCGACGGTGACGATGAGACATCGACTGCTTCACCATTAGCACTAACGGTTAGATACAAACCCTCTGTTTTGATTTGATACCATTTGGTTGTCGACAACGACGGGTCGGCAGTGGGCTCAAAAGGTGGGTCGACGGTAGGAGCCACGGCAACCTCCGAGGCCGTGTAGCTGTTGTATTTAGCACCGCCATAGATGCCATTGTCGCTATCATAACAAAGGTACAACTTCTGAGCAGGATGAAAAAAACTGTCCAAATAATAGATATAGAAATTGTTTCCGCTGCCCAGTTCGACGAGGTTGATGTCACTTTCATTACCCGTGCCATTGACTTCATACCCACATTTCATATAGGCCTTGCAACCGCGGCTATAAATCTTGTAGCCGGTTGACTCGGTGCCCACAAAGCACCACAAGTAGTAGTCGTTGGTTGTTGAACCGGTCGATGAGGTCTGGACTTGTTGATAACCGGCATTGGCATAGAGATACACATTCTCGGTTTTAATCTGATACCAGTGGGTAGTGGGTGAGGTCGGGTCGGTCGTGGGCACAAACGGCAACGACCAAGCAGTTGCTGCCACCAGCAACATCGCCAAAAGGGATAAAAACTTTCTCATTCTTGTAATGATATTTGAGTTAGATAGAAGCAATTTTACCAAATTCGGGCGCAAAATTAAATAAATTGGCCCAGATTGCCAAAGTTTGTTTTAAAAAATGGTTGCACTTTTGTCTTTTGCAACCGAAAAGACAAAAGTGCAACCACTGTTATCTATTATCAATTATCAGTATCCCACCAGCGTCAGCTCGCCGAGCTGGAAGATGTAGTAGGCGCTGTTCCAGTGATCTCCGCCTCCGTTCTCGATCACCTCGAAGCGGTAGTACTTGTACGCCTTCGTCACGCCGTTGAACTCGAACGTATAGTCAGTGGTGTTATTGGTGCCTAGGCCGGCTTGCGCGCCATCGGTCACATGCACCAGCTCGGTCCACGACTCGCTCTCGCTGTTACGACCATAGATTTTCCAGTTCTTCGGATTGCGGGTTGGGCACGTGTGAGTGTCGTTGCCTGTGGTCAGGATGTAACTGGTGGGCTTGAAGGCGACATCGCTCTTGAG
>JAEEGJ010026869.1_pt1 | contig 11622 bp, 8 predicted proteins | sample 8958761 | NCBI WGS metagenome assembly JAEEGJ01 (sample SAMN16246546, study PRJNA631951) | gut metagenome | biome: gut microbiome; feature: rumen; material: RS-attached | host: Bos | place: Iran: Karaj | collected 2018-10
GCCGGAGATGACGGTGATCCGTGGGATGATGGAGTCGTAGGACGCGGGGTCGCCGTCGAATTCGCACTGGGCGCGCATGGTGATCTCGGTACGCTGCTGGGCGGTCTGGGCGGAATTGCCGCGACAGATGGCGACGATCTTGAAGTCGGGATTCTTGCGAAGAAGCGCCGTGACGACGGAGGCTCCGACCAGTCCCGTGATACCGGTAAGCAGAATGTTCAAGCTGACTTTCTCCTTGACGAAATGACGAGTTTTATGTTTAAAATAGATGATAATCGTAAAAAACGTTCCAACAATATACCACAACTTTCCGAAAATGAAAGCCGAAATCCTAAAAAAAGTACGGTTTTTCGGAAAACAGTCGGAAAAATCGCGTTTCCGATTGAAAAAAACGCCTCCCTGTGGTACGTTATTACGTCATATTGTGCCAATCTGTCCATCATCCTCAATCCGGAGTCTTATACCATGGGGTTCGCCTGCGGCTTTGTCGGTCTTCCCAACGTCGGGAAATCCACGCTCTTCAACGCTCTGACCAACGGCGGCGCCGCCGCCGCCAATTTCCCGTTCTGCACCATCGCGCCCAACACCGGCATCGTGGCCGTCCCGGACGAGCGCCTGGGCGTGCTCGCGAAGATCGAGAAATCCGCCCGGATCGTCCCGACCTCGCTGAAATTCATCGACATCGCCGGTCTGGTCCAGGGCGCGAGCAAGGGCGAGGGCCTCGGAAACCAGTTCCTCGGGCATATCCGCAACGTCGACGCGGTGGCGCACGTGGTCCGGCTCTTCGCCGACGGCGACGTGGTCCACGTGGGCGGCAGCATCGACCCCGCCCGCGACCTCGAGCTCATCATGACCGAACTCATGCTCGCCGACCTCGAATTCCTCCAGCGCCGGTTCGACAAATGCAAGAAGCTGATCCGCACGGGCGACCCGGAGATCAAGGCCGAATACGAGCTCTCGCAGTCCTGCATCGCCGACCTCGAGGACGGCCGCATCCCCTCGTGGGACAAGTCCGACCCGGAGGCCAACCGCGTGATGACTTCGCTCCAGCTGCTCTCCACCATGCCCGCCTTCGTCTGCGCCAACGTCGACGAGGCCGGGTTCCGTTCCTTCGGACAGGACGACGCGTCGAAGGCCCTGCTGGAATACGCCGGGAAACACGGCATGGAGGTCGTCCCCGTCTGCGCGAAGTTCGAGGAGGAACTCGCCGCGCTCGAACCGGACGACGCGAAGGCGTTCCTGGAGGACATCGGCGCGACGGAGAGCGGTCTCCAGCGCGTGATTCGCACCGGATACAAACTGCTCGACTACTGCACGTTCTTCACCACCGGCAAGGACGAGACGCGCGCCTGGACCATCGTGAACGGCACGCCCGCCCCGGAAGCCGCCGGAAAGATCCACACCGACATGCTCCACGGATTCATCCGCATGGAGGTCGTCTCCTACGACGAACTCGTCGCGCACGGAGGCTGGAACGCCGCGAAAACCGCCGGCAAGCTCCGCACCGAGGGCAAGGACTACATCGTGAAGGACGGCGACTGCGTGTACGTCCTCTTCAACAAGTAACCGGCGTTCGGGCACGGGGGACGGTCGGACATGGCAGAGGAACATGGAGCAGCCGGGAAACGGTTCTTCAGCAGTTCGCGCAACCTCGCCGTCTCCACGCTCGCCAGCCGCCTGCTCGGACTTTTCCGCGAGACCCTGACTGCCGCCGTCGTCGGCGGCGGCGCCCTGATGTCCGGCTGGACGCTCGCGATCACCGGGGCGAACATCTTCCGCCGCATCCTGGGCGAGGGCGAACTCGGCAAGGCCATCGTCCCGATCATCTCGCTGTCGATCGAGAAAGAGGGGCCGGAACGCGCCCGGGACCGTTTCTCCACCATCCTGCTGTGGCTCACGCTGCTGCTGTGCGCCCTCGCGGTCGTCCTCGGCGTGCCGTCCTGGCTGATCTCCCGCACCATGGAGGAGGGCCGCTGGAAGATCGCGTTCGAACTCTTCCCGCTCCTGACCCCGTACATGGTCTTCATCTGCGTCGTCGGCGCGGCCACGGCGTATGCTAACGTGCTCCACGAATTCTTCCTGCCGTCCCTGACCGCGATCCTTCAGAACGTGGTGCTGATCCTGGCGCTGGCGTTCGTGGGGCGGAGATTCCAGGGGATGCCGCTGCTGAACGCCCTGGGCGCGGCCGTGCTGATCGCGGGCGTGCTGGAGATGCTGCTCATCTTCCTGATCCTCTGGCGGCGCGGCATGATGGTGCGCGTGACCCGCGCGATCCTGCGCGACACGGAGACGCTGAAGAGCATCTGGAAACTGATCCTGCCGGGCCTGCTCGGAGCCGGGGCGCTTCAGGTGAGCCTGCTGTGCGACCGCTGGGTCGGCGGCATGATCGGCGACTACGCCGTGCCCTCCCTGTATTACAGCGACCGCCTCGTTTTCCTGCCCATCGGCATTTTCGCCGTGTCGTTCGCGACCGTGGCGAATACGGAGCTCTCGCGTTTCGCTGCGGCGGGGCGGTACGACGACCTGACCGCGATGCTGGCGAAGACGATCCGCATCCTGCTCTTCGTGTCGGTGCCGTTTGCGGCGTTCATGCTGTGCTTCCCGCAGGAGATCATCCGCATTTTCTACGGCTACGGCAAGTTCGACGAGACGGCCGTGCGCGAGACCGCGTATGCGTTCACGATGTATTCCGCAGGGATCCCGCTCTTCTCGGTCTTCAAGATCTCGTCGGTGGCGTTCACCAGCCGCCGCGACATGGTGACGCCGCTCAAGGTGTCGCTGGTGTGCATCTCGCTGAACATCGTGCTGAACTTCGCGCTGATGGTGCCGCTGCGGCAGGGCGGCATCGCGCTCGCGACCATCGTGTCGTCGCTGCTGAACAACACGCTGCTGCTGACGATCTACAACCGGCAGCTGCCGGAGCATAAGATCGATTTCCGGGCGCTGGGACTTTACCTGCTGAAACTGATCCCCGCCTGCGGCCTGCCGCTGATCCCGGCGTTCCTGATCTTCCGCCTGATCGTGATCCCGGACGGACTGGACCTTTCGATGCTGCCGCACGGGGATCTGCTGAAGATGAAGCTGACCGTGGGCGTGCCGCTGCTGGCTGCGGGAATCGTGTACGGCATCGGACTGCTGGCGCTCTGCATGCTCTTCCGCATCGACGAGACCGGCGCCGTACTGGGCAGATTCCTTCGCCGGAAAAAACGCTCCGCATAAATCCGTGCTACGCTACGGCACGGCACTAACCAAGTCGAGGCACCGCCTCGTTACGCGGCGGGCGTCGGGTCCGAATACTTCTTCGCGAGTTCGACGAGCGCGGCGAGGTCGAGTTTGCCGTTGCCGAGCATGGGGAGGGAATCCACGAGGATGAAGTTTTCGGCCTTCGGAATCCAGAGGTTCGGGATCTGGCGGTCCTTCAGCTGGCGGATGAGCTCATCCGGGGCCAGACGCCGCGCGTCCGTGTAGAAGACGATGAGCTTTTCGCCGTGTTTGGCGTCGGCGGCTCCGCAGACGGCCACGAGGCGTTCCTCCGGCTGGAGGATGTTGTTGATCTCGCGTTCCACGAGTTCGTGCGGGACCATTTCGCCGGCGATTTTGGAGAAGCGCGAGAGACGGCCCGTGATGGTGATGAAGCCGTTGCGGTTCATGTGCGCGATGTCGCCGGTCACGTACCAGCCGTCGCGGATGACTTCGGCGGTCTTGACAGGTTCGCCGAGGTAGCCCTTCATCACGATCGCGCCCTTCACGATCAGGAGTCCGTCGGTATCTTCGGGCATGAGCTCGAAGGTGGACGGGTCGACTATTTTGGCGCAGATGCCGGGGAGCGGCGCGCCGATGCTGCCGGGCTTGGCGACTTCCACGCCGAGTTCCATGCGGGAGTTCGCGACGTTGATGGAGACGACGGGCGACAGTTCGGTGCAGCCGTACCCCTCGGTGATCTCAAGCCCGGTGAGCTTGCGGAATTTCGCCGCGATGTCCTCGCGGAGGCGTTCCGCGCCGGTGATGGTAAGGCGGAGCGATTTGAAGTCTTCGCCCGTTCCCTTGCGCATGTAGAGCATGAGGAAGCTCGGGGTGGCGACCAGGATGGAAATCTTCTGTTCGCGGATGACCTTCAGCGAGATGGCGGCGTCGAGGGCGTTCGCGATGAAGACGGCGCGCGTGCCGGTGACGACCGGGAGCCACATGCAGACGGTGAGGCCGAAGGAGTGGAAGATCGGGAGGTTGCCGAGCACGCTGTCGGTCTTGCGCCAGCCGATCATGGCGGTCATGGCGGTGACGTCGGCGTTGATGTTGTGGTGCGTCAGCATGATGCCCTTCGGGATGCCGGTGGACCCGCTGGAGAAGATGAGCACGGCGATGCGGTTGACGTCCTGCCAGCTCTTCGGCGAAACGAGCTTGATGAGTTCCTCGTGCGTGAGGAAAATGCAGGCGAGGAGCCAGATGTATTTCGAGCCCGGACGCCCGATGTCCTTTGCGGCGTCCTCCAGGAACACCATTTCCGGCGTGGGCTGCATGCGGATCTTCTGGATGAAGACGCGGCTGGTCAGGATGTGCCTGATGTTCGCGATCTGCACGGCGTGGCGGTTGGCCGGGATGCCGGCGGTGAAGTTCATGACGGCGGGCTTGCGGTCGGCCATCTGAACGCCGGTGATCGTGCAGACGGCGGCGAGGCTGTTCGGCAGCATCACGCCGACGTATTCCTCGGATTCGTCGCAGATGCGGCGGATCCAGCGGCTGATGAGGATGGATTTCAGCATCAGCATGAAGAGCGGCGGATTCTGGAGCCCGTGCGCGTCGTCGAACTGCTGGATATTGCGGCGGAACGGATGGTGTTTCGCCATCCACGCGAACTGGCTGTGGAAGGGCCGTTCGCCGCGCTCGGGGATCAGTTCGGTGTCGGCTGCGAGTTCGGAGAGGATGATGCGGATATCGTATGCCGAAGTGTCGCGCGGGATCGGCTTGCCGACGGTCACGCTCGCCTTGTGCGGGAGCTCGTCCGGCCAGGAGAGCTTGAACTTGCCGTAGTAGCAGGAGAAGATGCTGCCCCAGGTCATGCCGATGCGGACCGGGATGACCGGGATTTCCGGCATGTCGTCCGGCATCATCTCGCCGACGCCGTCCTTGAAGCTGGACATCGTGCCGTTTTTCGTGATGTCGCCCTCGGGGAAGACGCAGACAATCTCGCCCTGTCGCAGGAGTTCGCGCGTGTATTCCAGCTGCGCCTTCAGCTGCTTGGGCTTGTTCGACGGGATCGAGATGAACCCGGCGGACCGGAAGAGCGGCCGCCAGAACGGCGCGTTGAAATAGCTTTCGTGCATCATGAAGCGGATGGGCCGCGACGTGCACGCCTGGATGAAGAAGATGTCCACGAAGCTCGCGCGGTTGCCGATCAGCAGCGCCGGGCCGTCTTCCGGCAGGTTCTCCACGCCGAACTTGCGGAGCCGGTACAGCGTGCAGAGCAGCGAGCGCATCAGGAAGCGCAGCAGGAACTGCGGCATGATGTAGAACGACGTCGCGCCCAGAATGATCGTGAGGCATGCAAGAATCAGCGTGATCGAGTAGATCGAGAGGCCGTAGTAGTACATCAGGAACGACATGAGGATCGTGAGCAGGATTCCCGCGGCGAACGGCAGATAGAACCAGCTGAAGAACGGGGGAATCAGTTCGTGCCGGATGAAGTATTTCTGGTATGCTTCGAGCGGGACCAGCATGATGCCCGCGAAGAAACCGAACACGAACAGCAGGATCATCAGGAGGCCGCCGCCCGTGTACTGGTCCGGGAACAGAGGCAGCAGGCCGATCAGCAGCGCTGCGAGCGTCATCACCGCGGTCGACGACGGCACAAGCCCGATCTCGATCATGTCGCCGGAGAGCTTGCCCGCCGCGAGGCAGCCGAGCACGGCGCCGACCACGGGCGAGGCGATGATCGAATACAGGAAGATGTCGCTGCCCGACACGCCCGTTCCTGCGAACTGCACCGAAATGTACTGCATCGCCATCGACGAAATCAGGATGATCGAGGCGAAGATGTAGCCTTCGCCGATCCCCGTCAGAACGAGCTCGCGGTAGCGCTGCTGGAGCCTGAACGCCGTCACCCACTGCTGTTTCAGGTCGCGGAAGCGCAGTTTCCGGCAGAACGACTGGTTCGGGTTCAGGTGCGACGCCAGAAGCAGGTTCAGCGTGGCGAGCATGACGCCGGCCGCGCCGATCGCCGCCGTGCTGGAAATGAAGTGGATGCAGAAGACCGCCGAGACCGTGCCGATGATGATGCCGAGGAACGTCATGGACTCCACGACGCCGGCGTTGCGCGAGAGTTCCTTCTTTTCGGCGGCGTCCGACAGGTAGATCTTCAGGGCAGGGCGGTAAAAGGAGAAGACCACGCCCATGCAGGCGGCGAAGACCAGCAGCGGGACCGGGCCGAATTTCTTTACCGGAGCCAGGAAGAAGCTGCCGAAGAGGATCAGGAATATTTCGACGGCGCGGCTGAACACCACGACGTTCCGGGCGGAGAAACGCGTGCAGAGGAACTGGCAGAACACGCTGGTGAAGAGGAACGGGACCGTGTAGACCGCGGCCACCAGCAGTACGTTCAGCGCCTGCCGGTCGAAGACGGGAACTTCCCGGTTGATCAGGAGCGCGGAGTAGGCGCAGACGTAGACGGGGATCAGCGCGCTCAGCAGAGCCACGCCGCCGAGGATGCCTTTGTGAACCGGCTGTTTGGCGAAGGAATCGTTCATGCCCCGGCGCTCCGTTCCGGACTTGGCTTTGTGATTGCGGTTTCCATCCGGCATACAGCGGATTCGGGCGTGAAAAAGTGCCTGAGATGCATGATCGTATCCATATCGTGTTTTGTGTGTCTGATCGTGTGCAGGAGGAGGTTTGAGGACAAACGGTATCTCCGTTTACACAAACCGTTTAAATAATATACCATGCGCGAGGGCTTTTTTCAATCGTCTTTCTCTAAAAATATTTGAGAAAAGTAACAACTATTCTGGAAATAAATTCGGAAATCCGTATGATTTAATCTGCTGAAGACAAAAAAAGTACTGAATACCGGAAAATATCCGAAAAAAGAAAAACTTTACACAATAAATCATCGCGGAAAAACGTTAGAAGACTGATACAACACGCCCCGAACCCCATCATAAACAGGAAACAACATCATGTCCATCACAAACAGACCGAAAACCGCGTGGACCATGCTCTTCCGCGTCGTCGACCGTCTGCGCGCGAAAAGCGCCCGCAACGTCGCGATCCCGAACATGAAGATCACGCTCGGCAAAATGCGCATCATCAACTATCTCTTTGTCCGCGAAGGCGAACCGCCGATGGTCAAGGAGATCGCCGAAATGTTCGGTCTGACCTCCGGCGCCGTCTCCCAGACGGTCGACGCGCTGGCCGCCGACGGCGTCGTGGAGCGCATCCCGTCCTCGATCGACCGCCGGTCCGTGCATGTGTCGCTGACGCCCTTCGGCAAGAGCATCCGCAAGCAGCTGGAAGCGTACCTGAACGATGTCATGACCGGTATCCTCGACGAAATTCCGGAAGACAAACAGGAGGCGTTTCTGGAAGTCCTTCAGGATATGTCCGAGACCTTCACCGAGACCCAGCGCATCGCCCGTGAATCCATCAAGCGCTGACTGCGGCGCAACGGTCTTATCCATATCTTATTGAATCAATGACGGCTCCTCCTCCGGGAAGAGCCGTTTTTTTGTCTGATGAGGGCAGGGGGGGATTACTTCTCCGGGGCGGTGGAAAACTCGAAGACCGTGCAGAGACCGGATTCGTTCGAGAGTGTGAACGTGAGTCCGCCAGGTGTAGGAGTATTGCGGTACAGGGCAGGGGTGATGAGGTCGCCGGGGCGTGCCTGCGCTTTGTATTCGAGACGGAGGCGGTTGAACCGGAAGTCCGCCGGAAGGTATTCCATGGTCTCGTCGAGGGAACGGTTGCTGTTGAAGTGACCGTACATATCGGCCTCATGTTCCTTGACGCGGAACGGTGTGAGGCGTTCCGGCTCCTGCGCGGGGAGCGTGATCTTGCGCGAAAGGTATTCCATCGGGAGCGGGGGATCGAACCGGAGGTCGCGGACGATCTGCGCCGGGACTTTGCCGGGGCGTCCAGACGCGCGGTCGACGAACGCGCCGATAGCGGCGCAGAGGACGCATATTTGTCCCTGTGCGTCATAGATGGTGGTATTGCGGAATCCGAAGAAATTCTTGCAGTCGTAGACGTTCGTGCGGATCGCCAAGTGTTCGCCGTAGGCCGGAAGACGGATGATCTCGACCTGCCGGAACGCCAGAAAGACCGCAATGCCGTTGTTGCGCAGATACACGGAGAAATCGTCCTCGGAATCCATCTGGAAGCATTCGCATTCCAGAAGATAGTCGAGTGCGTGGCTGAGGCGGAGGCATCCGCCCGGCGCTGTGTCGCTGATGGCTACGGTCCGTTCGATCTGAAACATTTGACAGTCCGGTTGTTCAGTTGGCGGACTTCGACGGAATCTTGACGGTTCCGTCCGCCGGGGAAGCATCCGCGGAGAACGGCTTCACGGTCCAGTCGACGGAATCCATATCGGCGAAGAATTCGGCGAGTTTCGAGGCGGCGGTGTCGTAGTCCTTCAGGATCAGTCCCTTGTCCGGGATGCTGGACTGGCGGATTTGATCGAATGCCTTGTGGTTGTCGTTCAGTCGTTCACTGCCTTTCTGAGCTTCATCCGTTGCCTTGACATACTCAATGAATCTGGAATAAACGCGGGAAAGACGTTCGGCTTCTGTTGTGGCGGAGAGTGTTTTGCCCGGGAAATACGCGCGGTAGACGGGCTGGATCTGGATCGCAAGCTTCGACATGCGTTTGAGGCGTTTTTCGAAGTCGGTGCGCCAGACGGGGATTTCGATGAGCGAATCGAAGTGTTCGTAGGATGCGTTGAAATAATCCACGTCGCGCTTGAACTCCAGATACGGCAGGATGTTGCGGCATCGGGGAGAGACCGAGTACTTGCCGTTGCGGACCGCGAAGCCGAGCGCGGAAAGCGTCTGGACGGTGTTTCCCGCCATGTGGAAGGAGAACCCTGCGGACGACGACTGATTCGCGGCGCCTGTACCGCCCGACGACGTGCCGAGGCCGGCGTAGTCGCTTAGAGACTGTCCGGTTATGCGGGACAGGGGATCGTTCGCCTTTGCGACATTGGACTTGCCGTTGTTTTTGCTGTTATTCCTCGTATTCGAGTTTGTCGAGGCGGTGTTCTGGGCAGGTGTCTGCTGGAATGCCGTGCGGATGTTGCGTGCGTGCGTGGCCGGAGCAAGGTCTTCCCCGATGCCGAGATCCTGAATGGTCTTCTGCAATGTGTTCGCATCGTTGACGAACCGGTCGAGCGAGGAAATATAACTCTGCCGGAACGAGGAGGAGACGGCGGACTCGCGCGCCTCGGCGAACCCGCTCATGACGAGCAGGAGTTCACGGTCGAAACGGGCCAGGATGTCTTCTTTCTCATCTGCGGCGGACGCCGTGCCGGCGAACAGCGCGGCGACGGCGACGAGGACCGGAACGAACAGATTCGAACGCTTCATGTCAAGTCTCCTCCTGAATAACAAATTCAAAAACGGAATCGGGCGGGTACTGATTTATTGCGGCTTGTCCTCCTTGCCGGGGAGCGCGCGTAGAATGACGCCGGCCTCCTGCAGGATCCTGCGGGAGGTGCCGTCGATGGAATAATGCTCGTTGAAGACGACCTCGGAGATGCCGCCGTTGATGATCATTTTCGCGCAGAGGAGGCACGGGCTGAACGTGGTGTAGAGCGTGGCGCCCTTGATGGAGATGCCGTGGTAGGCGGCCTGCACGATGGCGTTCTCCTCGCCGTGGGAGCAGAGGCATTCCTCCAGCGCGGTTCCGGACGGGGCGGTGGAATTGCAGCGCGGGCAGCCGCCCTCGTTGCAGTTCTTGATGCCGCGCGGCGTGCCGTTGTAGCCGGTGGAGATGATGCGTTTGTCCTTCACGATGACTGCGGCGACGTGCCTGCGGCTGCAGTTGCTGCGCGCCGCGACGACCTTTGCGATCTCCATGAAATACTCGTCCCAGTCGGGTCTGTCCTGTTGGCTGCTCATGTTCGGGTGCCTCCTGTTATGCGGGGGAAGAAAACGGTCATGCCTGGTGTTCGACGAATTCGCGATGGAGCGCCTTCTGGGCGCATTCGAACTGCTCGCGTTCGATCACGAACTGGATGTTCACCTGGCGGATGGTCTGGTCGATGGCGAGCACGTTGACTCCGGCTGCGGACAGCGCGTTCGCCGCGCGTGCGAGGAATCCGGGTATCTTCATGTTGGAGCCGATGACGGAGACGATCGCGACCTTGGTCACGTGGATTTCGGCGTTCGGGAAGTCGCGGTGGATGCTTTCGATGCAGTTGTTCAGGCGCTTGCTCTTCTCCGGCACGAAATGCGCGATCGTGTTCGCGTTCGTGGTCTTGGCGATGTAGTCGATGTCTCGGTCGGCGAGGTGCTTCGTGAGGCGGTAGTCGTAGCCGGGTTCGCCGACCATTTCCGGGTCGAAGACCTCGATGCCGAGCAGGTCGGCGCGTCCGCAGATCATTTCCACGCGGGGGTTCGGGGAAACGTAGCCGCGGCTGATGAGGGTGCCGGGGTGCCTCGGGTCGAACGCGTTCTTCACGCGGATCGGGATGCCCTTCAGCTCCATTTCCTTGGCGGCCTTCGAGTGGATGGCCTCCATGCCCATGTCGGAAAGCTGGTCGGCGATGTCGAAATTGGTGTTGCCGATGACCTGCACCTTGTCGATGCCGATGAGCTTCGGATCGCCAGTGGACAGGTGGAATTCCTTGTGGATGATGCCTTCACGGGCTTCCGTAAGCACGGCGATCTTGCTGAACGTGATCTCGCTGTAGCCGCGGTCGAACCGGAGCATGATGCCGGGGTCGAACTTCACATATCCGGTCACGACGGGAAGCTCGGTGGCGAAGTCGACGCCCTCGAAGCCGGCGAGGATCGCTTCGTCGAGCGTGCGGGACTCGGTGGAGCGCCAGCCGGAGAGATCGATGAAGCGGGCGTTCACGCCGTTGGCCTTCAGGATCTGCACGGAGTTCCACGCGCTGTGGACCTCGCCGACGGCCGCCAGGAATTCGCGGGTCATGGGCAGGTAGTCGCCGGGGCGCATAAACCCGTAGGAACGCATGTCCTCCAGATCCTGCAGGAACGAGTTGATGTCGTCGAGCTTGCCGTTGATGAAGGCGTCGGCCTCCTTCACGTTTAAGCCGAGGAACCCGAACTCGCGGTTGTAGTCGAGCATTTTCTCGCGGACGCGGGCGAGGGCTTCGCGCCATTCGCCGCTGCCGGCGGTGAAGTGGCCGTAGACGCCGGGCGCTCCGGTCTTCTTGTCTTCCAGCAGCAGGTTGGTGATGCCGGAGTACGCGGAAACAACGAAAACGCGGTTGTAGAGTTCGGCGGGGGCGCGGTCCGCAAGGATGACATTCTGCATGATCTCGCCGAAGCGGGACATGCTGGTGCCGCCGATCTTTTCGACAGTGTGATTCATGTTCAAAGCTCCTCAATGCGAAGCAGGCAGATCTTGCCGTGTACGGCGTCGAAGGATTCCATGGCCGCGATCGCCTGC
>JAEEGJ010026870.1_pt1 | contig 11622 bp, 11 predicted proteins | sample 8958761 | NCBI WGS metagenome assembly JAEEGJ01 (sample SAMN16246546, study PRJNA631951) | gut metagenome | biome: gut microbiome; feature: rumen; material: RS-attached | host: Bos | place: Iran: Karaj | collected 2018-10
ATGCTGCTTCCGCGCATGTGCGCCCTCTCCGAGGTCCAGTGGTGCAACGCGGACCGCAAGGATTACAACCGCTTCGACGCTTCCCTGGACCACACCTTCAAGATGCTGGACATCATGGGCTACACCTACGCGAAGCATGTGCGCGGCATCATCGGACTGCCCGGGCAGGAACAGCCCGCCCGCAGTGAGGAAGAGCTCAAGAAGTATCTGGAAGAGAACCCGATCGGATGGTAATGAGACATTACATCACCCTTGTTTCACTCGTCCTTCTGGCCGTTTCCTGCGGAGGACGGAGGAGCAGCAGTCAAGCGGCCGTCGATAGCGACGATGCACCGGGAGCGACCATGACTTTCACGCCGGCCGAGGAGACTCCGGCCGAGAAAACAGCCGAGAAGCCCAAGGAAAACGCGGACAGCACCGCCCTCATGAAGAAAGCCCTCCGGGACCTGCCCGAGGAGCCGGTCTTCGACATTGTCACGTCCATGGGCACGATCCGCGTGAAACTGTACAAGGATACGCCCAAGCACCGGGACAATTTCATCAAGCTCGTGGGATCCCGCTACTACGACGGGACGCTCTTCCATCGGGTCATCCCCGGATTCGTCATCCAGGGCGGCGACCCGTTTACCAAGGACAGCACCCGCATCGAGGAATGGGGCGAAGGCGGACCGGGCTACAACATTGACGCAGAATTCGTTCCGGAGCACCGGCACAAGCGCGGAGCGCTCGCCGCCGCCCGCCGGGGCGATTTCGCCAACCCGGCCAAGGAATCCAGCGGTTCCCAGTTCTACCTGGTCCAGGACTCCACCGCCTGCGCACATCTGAACGGAGAATACACCGTTTTCGGAGAGACCGTGGGAGGACTCAACGTCATCGACCGGATCGCCCGCGTCCAGACCGACCGCTACGACCACCCGGAAAAGCCGGTGGTCATCCGCCACATCACGCCCAATGAGCAGATGAACCGTCGTGCCAAAGAGGAGGAGATGCGGGCGGCGGAAGGCCTTCCGCCGGAAGAGAAACCGGTCATAACGAAAGTTTCGGGAGAATAAGCCTAAAATTTTTACTTTTTTCCCTATGACAAAAAGACTTTGGCACGGAATTCGCAATAAATTCCGTCGAATAGTTTTTTCATAGGTTAAGTTTTAGGTTAGAATTGCGACCGCCGCTTGCAGTGATGCACGCGGCGGTATTCTTTTGGGGTGTAGAATTGTAGCCATCCCTAAAATCCGGATGATTTGAGGTCGACTTGTCCATAGGATATTCTCTCAAACCGGCACCTTCATCACCACCTTCTTCACCGGAGCGCAGACGCCGCCGGGGGCGAGGCCGGGCTCATGGGCATCCTCCGGGAAGACCAGGAGGAAGTAGCCGTCGCCGATGACCGTGTCCATACCCGGGCAGTCGGCATACCGCGCGGCATCCTTCGCCTCGTCGTACGGGGTGGTCTCCGCGACCTGCGGAAGCGGCTTGCAGCGAATGAGTTCCGTCCCCTTCAGGGCGAGCTGAACGTCGATGTACCGCCGATGGGCCTCATAGCCCTTCGCGTTCACCAGGCCGGTCGTGTACTCGCTGACAACGGCCTTGACACCCAGATCCAGCGGATGCGAGCCGACTTCCACGTCCGGCGTGACGGTTGCGATATAGTCCAGTGCCAGGTCGATGGCTGGCGTCAGGCCTTTGTAAAGGCCGATGTTTGATGTGGTCGTAGATCATATGCTATTATTTTGTGCAAGGTGTGATTTCAGGTGTGATACCTTGTTCATAAAGTTGGCCTGGAGGGTGTTTTGGCGTACAAGGCGTGTCGGGTAAAATCACACCTTGTACAAGGATCAGCAAATCGCTTCCTTAGTTTTCTCCACAATATACCTCACATCCTCATCTGTCACATTCGGCCCCGCTGGAAGTCACATACCAACCTTGAAGACTGCCTCGGAGACACCGTTCACGTAGGACGGGACGCCCTTGTAGACGGGCTGCTTATGCATCGGTTTCCAGACCGGACGGGCTTCGATGCCAGCTTCGTCCAAGAAGACGCAGAGGGCGTCGACGTTGTCGTTGGGTTGACTGTCGGTGGTGGCGCTGTCGGCCATATGGATGACACCGGCGGCACCATCATCACCTTTTTCACCGAAGCATAGACGCCGCAAGGAGCCAAGTCGACTCATAGGCACTGACCAGGGTTGTCTATTTTAGGGACTATTGGAGAATCCGCTTTAAATTGACCCCCTCAATCCGCACCTAATTGACCCCCCTTATCTTTTCTTTTCATCGAAATTGAGAATGCAGGCTGTAGGCATGAAAAACCACACCAGCCTGCATTCTATTTAGGTTTTCGTCTTTAAGACCTGGGGGTCATTTTGAATCGGACGAGGGGGTCACTTTCAGAAGAGACGCGGGGGGTCACTTTGCGTCGGAATTTCCACTTATCAGCAAATGAGCAATCATACTCATACTAAAAGCATCACATACTCTATCAGTATCTCCTTGCCCAAGTTCATATGTAATAAAACGCTGTGTTGCATTTCTCATCGTACTGCTTATCACAGACAAGAGAACTACAACGCCGCCGACAATGTTATAAATACCGTAATCCTCAACACCAAGAACATCAAGAACCACCCTGGATGTATACAGCGTAACACCCATAGTGAACAACATCCTAATACATAGGATTATCGTATTCTTTGCTATTCTAGATTGAGAGTAAGCGGAATCTTCCACCAAACAATAAGATAAACTATAACTATATTAATATGTTTCTTGACCCATTTGTTATCTCGCATCTTCTTCCCCATACGTCTTGAATAATATTTCCTGACTAGAATAATATTATATATATTAACATTTGTTATTATCAGCAATTTGACTAAAGAGAAGGGAAACTCTAATAAATAACTAAATGCATCAAACATATTTATGGAACTTGTATTTTTCTCATAACGCTGCCAACACTTATTTTAAATCATCATGCCCGTTTACTGATATTCCTAAGATTACCATACGGATTCAATATCGACTCGCACATCAAGCCTGGACAACATTATAATAATCATCGTGTTTGGTTTGAGTCGACGTTGTCTAAAACATCACGGGACTAATCTGTCCATAATTGTTTAAAGACCTTTCCTCGACACTTGGGTGTTTAAATTAATCACAGCATACACGCTTAAACGAAAGCCCTAAATTTGAAATTACTAGTACCTTATAGTGATAATCAAAATCATAAAAAGGCTTAAACGGCGTTATCATCTTATCTAAGATTGGACTACTCTTCAGTGGATCATATAAAGACAAATCTGTTAACTTATATGTAGGAGGGGTCTCGAAAAGATTTAGTCTTAAAAGGTTATCGACATAGTCGCATATGTTATCTGGTATTTCTATAACATCGAACCCAAATGTTGTGAAGTTTGTCACTAACAACTGATGACCATCCCTTTTCTCACCTTTTCTAAAACCTTTAATATCCATTAATGGTAAGATATTATTTTTAATAAACATAACTTTATTAATTATCCTTGCCTCGTCTGGTGAAAGCTGTTTTATAATATCAACAAAAGCGGGATGAACTTTGTCTCTTGTATCAACATTCATAGATGATACCAAAAGATTTGCATATAGTTCTTGCAGTTCTCTACTATTCTGGCAATAACATAGTTGTTGAATAGCAGGAATTGCAACATATGATGATGGCGAAACTATCTTGCTTTCAGGGATTTTGGAAAGCTTCTCTTCCACAGCTTTAGCTGTGATAACAAGACTCTCTTCTCTATTTGTCAACCATTTATCCCATCCACCAGCAAAAACCTTCAGGGTTCTTGGAAATAAACCAAGAATCTCGCCTATAGGCTTGAGTACTGGATGACACACGTCGTCATAAATGCGACTAGCAACCTCTTTAGCCCCACTTACTAATTCTTTATTTTCCTTAACCATACTTATAATCAATCAAATAACACCATTCTTAGTCTCTCGTATCTCGAAGGACTTTGATAAAAACATGACCTATTCTAGCGATAATAGTTAATAATTGAAAACCAAAAACAGCATCGCTAAGTTTTATGGGTTTTACGTTGACATATTTTATTGATGTGGATTATTCCTATGGTTTCAGCATACAGAATACCAGAATAGCAAAAAAATATGAGCAACCTGGCGGCAAACAACCCAATGATTGTGGTGATGGCCATCCTTATTTAGACAATACGGCTATTCTTAGCAATGCGTTTATTTGAATATTCTATCTGTAACACAAAAAGTTAACTTTGTTCAAAGTTATTTGCATTATCTTTCTACTAAAGACTGCCTCACTTTGTGGTCTCATACACACATACCAACAATCTCATCTACAAGCGTAATAACATCTTCAAATATTTCATCTTTAGTCATTTCTTTGGCTATTTCCTCCTTTTCAATACCAAATTTATTGCAAATTGGATGGAGTATTTCTTTTGCGTCAGCATCAAATAGCCTTCCGTTTGAAATTGTTTTATCAGACTGCTTATAGTCATTAGGGTAAACAAGACCCATCCCATTAACAAAGGTATCGAATTCATTATTAGCATCTTCTTCTGTCAGACTGGGGTTCTTTGCCATAATAAGACGCACAATGGCTGGCTTACAAAAAAGATAACTTTCAATCTCCCATCGACGCCATGTACGATACCGTAAGCCCCCGCCTTGCTGCAAATCTGGCATCCCTTTTTCGTGCAAATGTTTAGTTATTTCATTATAATTGCCATTATCTCTATCAGATAAACTAATACACTTTAAATCAGGGATTTGTCCTATTAAATACAGAAAAAGTGTCTTGCGCTCCTTATGCTTAGTAGCTAGTGGCCAAACAGCGAGGTTTGCAGGCCATATTGAATATTTATTGCAGAATATTTTTAATAATTCTGCATCACTTTGATTTTCTACAAATAACAGTCTTTTTGAATTTTCTATTTGAGAAAGTAAAGGAAAATATTTTGTTCCTAATCCCGAAAGAACTCTTATTTTAATATCTTCTGTACATAAATAATGAAGACTAGTCCCATCTATAAATAATATCTTTTTGAAATCAAAGGTTTTGATTACTTCAGAAGAATGTGTAGCTACTAGAACTTGTTTTTTCATTTTAGTAGCAATTGTCTCAAGGTGACTAAATAATGCCCCCTGTAAAGAACAATGCAAATGTGCATCTGGCTCATCAAGAAGTAAAGTATCTACATTAGGGGAAAGAGCAAAAGTATATACACTTAACCATTGCAAAAAACCGCTTCCTTCTACCATTATATCACGCTCTGAATAGCCAGAGAGCGGTTGAAATCTTTTGTTAACAATCTCGCCATTGCAAAAATTAACTCTAACATGAGTATGAAAATCAGGGTTAAATTCTTTAGGATACAACATCCCTTTGAAAATGCTAAAAAACACCTGCTGCAATAACTCATAAGGATCGTTCTCACGAATAAATTTCAAATCGGCTTTAGATAATCGCCCTTTTGCATTCTTATGTTCATTCCTGATTCTGCTATTGGTCAGATAGAGTTCCATAATTTGGTTACGTAAAACTGCTCCTGCCAGGCCCTGCCCAACATATCGATTACGTAATGCTGCGGAATGCCACTCTTCCTTGCTCCCAATTCCCGCAAATGTTGGCAAGTACGCCACATGCGGGATATAATCTCCTTCTATAATTGTAGACTCCAATTTTTTTATAAACAAACGCTCTTGATTTAAAGCAAGACCTATTTTTAGATGTTTCTCTATTCCTTCCTCGTTATCCCAAAAACAATCAATGGTCAATGAATAATTTGACGTAATCTTTAAATTTGTCCATAGATAACGAAACGAAGGAATGTTAATTGGGGTAAAATCATCAATGGATATTCCATATCCAGCTCCACTAAAATCTTTAAATACAGCCTTCGGACTTTTTTCGTAAATCAGAACAGTTTTACAAAACTCCCATACCGCTAAAGCATGTAGAATAGTAGACTTACCTGAATTATTACCTCCTACTACTAGAGTCATTCCCTCCTGTAAGTCTACTGATTCTTTATTAAATCGTTTGAACTTATTCAGTTCGACTTTCTTTATCATCATGGTGCATTAAAGATTAGTCATTGTTTATTCAATACCTCCCTTCCACCACTTTCCAATCCACTATCCCCCACAAAGCATTCAGCTGATCTGCCCTGCGGTTCTGGAAGTCGAGGTAGTAGGCGTGCTCCCAGACGTCGAAGGTCAGAAGGGGCTTGAGACCTTTGGTGACGGGATTGCCGGCACCGGGTTCCTGGGTGATGACAAGGCTGCCGTCTTCTGCGGCAGAGAGCCACACCCAGCCTGAGCCGAAGAGGCCGACCCCCTTGGCCACGAACTCTGCCTTGAAGGCTTCAAGGCTGCCCCACTGCTTCTCGATCTGAACGGCCAGGCGGCCTGCGGGAGCAGTCTGCGGATTGGGCGAGAACTGCTGGAAATACATATTATGGTTGAGGATCTGACCGGCGTTGTTGAACACCGGACTTGCAGGTGCGCGGCGGACTATCTCCTCGAGCGGCAGGTTTTCGAACTCACTGCCGGGAAGGAGCTTGTTGAGGTTGTCGACATAGGCACGAAGGTGCTTGCCGTGGTGGAACTCTAAAGTGCGGGCGCTGATGGCAGGCTCGAGTGCATCAGGCGCATAGGGAAGATTTATCAGTTGGAACATATTGTTTGTTGTTAATGTCACCTTTGTTGAAACTCTATTATACGACGATCCAATATCCTCCCTTTCTCAAAGTTATGGGCACGCAAGAGGACATCATTGGGGGTTTCTTCGATCAGACTGTCGAGATACTTGACGACTTCGGCACTTATGCTTTCGGTGGCTGTTTTCCAGAACAGCGTGGGTGTATGGTCCACCGCATAATGGGTGATTCCATCGACGACATATGTAGGATTGTCAATAGTGGTCGGAATACAGGTTTCGATGCCGCCGTTGCGGTCGCAGCTGATGTCGATTATCAATGTATTCCGCCGCATACGCTTCAGATCATCGCGATAGATGATATGGTCCTTGCGGGATGTATCCCACAAAATACCGTTCACGATGACGTCATAGCGGTCCAGTTCTTTACGGAACAGCGCCTCTTGCTTGCGTCCATACTGGACTACGCTGGCACCCATATAATTCAGTGTCTTGATGGCGCCGCGAGCTATGTTTCCGCCGCCTATCACCGCAGCCTTCGTATTGTACGGGAACACTCCGTGGCACATATATGCGTGGAATACGGCGGCTTCGCCGGCTATCTCGTTATTGCGCCAGAAAGAGTGCCTTCCGTCCTCGTACATATCTTCCCAGGCATAGCCGGTCAACCTCCCTGCAACAATCTTGTCTGTAATGTCTCGGTTCTGAACTGCGTGCATCCAGCCGAAGATGGTCTGGTCTTTCAGATGCTCAAGATATTCTGCGTCTCCTATCTTGGGGTCGCAGATAATATCCTTGCCAAGGACCTCATCGCGTGAAGCGACATTCACTCCTGCCGACAGATAATCTTCATCGCTCAAACCAAGGACCTCACCATACCCCTTTTCTACATAGATATGATCCTTATGCTTGATCGTTCTGATATCAGCCACTGTCAGAGCACGTCTCTTTTCATTCTCCTTGTGAGAAATCGGTAAACCTACTGTTTTCATTTTTCATCATTTCGGCAGCCTGATCAACGATCCGTGCCATTTTTCTGTTTCCGGTAAAAGGTTGGGGTCATAGCCACTGTGCGGGAAGAACGTCATCTCTCCGAAATAAGGATGATCTCCTTCTGCATACAAATCAACCCTCACATAGGGTAACCCTTTTGAAAGTTTGGATGCGATGTCGAACATCTCGTCCATGCAGGCAGGTTTGGGAAGAGTGAATCCTTCCGGGGCATTTTTGCCACGAACGTTAAGCGGCAGCAAATTCCAGTCTCTGTCGAAGAAATAGAATGTAGGACTGCCCGTCGCCCGGCCTGAGCACACCATCACATCTGTCACCTTCCCATCAAAACAAGAGAACTTGTAGTCAGGCAAGTCGTGTGTCTCTGGGTCGGGTTCCAGAAAAGTCTCTGCTATGATTCTGTGTGGAACGCTTTTGTACGGCCATTCGCGGCCAAGCAGATAATAGTCACGCTTCAAGCCTTTAGCGAGTTGTTTCTCCGCTTTTTTCCTGTCGAAAGTCGACTTGTCGCGGCAGATGATCACACAGCCGCTGTCGTGGGTGCACTTGATCACAAACTTGTCCGGCAATTTCTCCCAGTCTATATCCTCCACTCTGTTCCACACTCCCAATGTGGGTATTATGTACTTTTTACCTATCCGTTCTGCAACAAAATCCTTGGCGGTGACTTTATCGACCATCCGTGAATATTCAGGTTTGCGGTCATACAACTTGAGCCACTGCAGTTTCTCGCTGAACGTTTGAGGATTCTCGAGGTCCAATTCCTTGTTGAAGGCCCTGTAGTAGAAAGTCTTTATGCACAATTTGTCCGGAACCAGACGGGGAAAGTTCCAGCAAAGCTTGTTGATGATGGAATAGAAAAACCTTTTCATCGTTCTGCCCTCATCGGGTTGTTAAGGAAATCTTCGTATGCCAGGCGGATGCCATCTTCGAGTTCTGTCCTGGCGGTCCAGCCCAGGGCTGTGGCTTTGGAAATGTCAAGGAGTTTGCGGGGAGTGCCGTTGGGGCGGGTGGTGTCCCACTCTATGCGGCCGCTGTAGCAGATGATGCGGGCAACGAGTTCGGTGAGCCCCTTGATAGTGATTTCCTTGCCTGTTCCTGCATTGACTGTCTCGGCTCCGCTGTAGTTGTTCATCAGGAACACGCAGAGGTCGGCCAGGTCATCGACATAGAGGAACTCGCGCAGCGGGCTGCCGTCACCCCAGCAGGTGACGCTTTCGGCTCCTGCCACCTTAGCCTCGTGGAAGCGGCGGATGAGTGCCGGCAGCACGTGGCTGTGCTCGGGGTGGTAGTTGTCGTTGGGGCCATAGAGATTGGTGGGCATCACGCTGATGTAGTCTGCACCATACTGGCGGCGGAGATATTCGCAGTATTTCAGGCCGCTGATTTTGGCCAGTGCGTAGGCCTCGTTGGTGGGTTCGAGGGCTGAGGTCAGAAGGCAGCTCTCAGGCATAGGCTGCGGAGCCATCTTGGGATAGATACAGCTGCTGCCGAGGAACTCCAGCTTGCGGCAGCCATTCTGCCAGGCAGTGTGGATCACGTTCATCTCCATCACCATATTCTGGTACATAAAGTCGGCAGGAGCGCTGTTGTTGGCCACGATGCCTCCGACCTTGGCTGCTGCGAGGAACACGTATTCAGGGCGTTCCGCTGCAAAGAACTCTTCCACTTCGGCCTGGCGGGTGAGGTCGAGCTCCGCGTGGGTGCGGGTTATTATATTGTCGTAGCCCTGCCGCTGCAGTTCGCGCACTATGGCGCTTCCCACCATTCCGCGGTGGCCGGCCACATATATCTTGCTGTGTCTTTCCATAGTCTTGTTATTGTTCGGGATACCATCCTTTGGCCCGGAGCTGCTTGATATAGGTCCACTGCCTGTCGGGGAAATAACCGTTCAGGAGCCTTTCGCGCTCCTGCATATACCAGTGGTCGACATCGAAGCGCTGGCCGTGGCTATTGTAGGGATGCACGGTGGCACGGTAGTCACCCCAGCGGGCGGCTTCGCAGTAGAGCGCCAGGTCGATCGAGTGGTAGAGGCTGTCCCAGATGGCGACGGTTCTCTCGGGAGTGAGTATGCCTCCGGGCTTACTCAACTCCGTCACACGATCCTCAAAGCGCTGCTTGAACTTGGGGTTCTTCATCAGCCGCGAGAAGATGCCGGTGGGCTTGCCTTTGTTGTTCTGGTCTAGGACGCTGTCGTCGAGGTTTACGAAGATGCCTTCGGAGTCCCAGACGAGGAAGCTAAAGCCGTCGGAAGTCTTGCTGTCGCGGATGGCAAACCAGTTGTGGTAGTCCCAATCGGTGTTGCCACCGTACTGGTTGAGGATCATAAAATCGATGAACTCGTCGACGTCGAGGAGGCTCTCGATGCGCTCGAAGGATTCCTTGCCGGTGAGGGCGGCGAGTTCGGCGTAGGCCGCATAGCTACCGGAAGAGACGACCACAGCGTTGCCTTGCTCCTCGTCGACCTTGAGCACATCGTAGTCGGTGGTCTCTCCGCCGAAATGGGTCTTGCAATAGTAGTCGTCGATCCTCTCGGAGAGGCAGTAGATGCCCCAGTACATTCCGTTGAGGAAGACGTGGACGTGGCGGCCTGCGCTTGCGGGCATCCCGAGGCTTGCGCTGGCGCTGCGGGCCCACATATCGCGCACATACTGCGCCTTGCGGCGGTTGCTCTCTACCCAGTGCTGCCAGGAGTTGCCAAAGAAGGTGCGCAGGATGAGGGTGTTGTATTCATCGGGGCCGTCGGAGCCGAAGACTGGGGCGTGGAGTTTGGTAGGGCCGTATTCGTCCTTGAACTTGAGGCGGAAGGCGTGCTTGGGGTTCTTCTCGGCCAGGCGCGAGTGTCCTCCGTGGATGCGGATGCCGCAGTCGACGGTAACATCGAGGCTGCCGCCGTCGAAGATCTCGCAGGACACGGGGCGCTCCCAGCCGCGGCCGGTGCCGTCTCCCACGGGGGCTCCGGTATGGATGTAGATGCCTCCGGTGTTGGGATCGGTGGAGTCATTGAAGAAGTTGCCTTTGTCGGTGACTATCGAGACGATGGGTATCTGCCTGAGGCCTTCTTTCATCTTGGCGCGCAGCTCGGGGTCGGAGGTCATCACACGGTCCATCACGTAGTCGGCTTTGGCGCGGCCTTCAATGTCGCAGTAAGGGCCCCACTCGGCGGGATAGTCCTTCGGGGCGGTGGTGAAGTCGAGGATGTCGTCGGCGAAGAGGTAGCTGGCTGTCGTCACGCGAGACCAGATGCCTTTGTTTCCTAGCTCCGCGGCGCGTATGATGGTTGTATGGCTTACGAATATCGGCCCGGTATACTTGGTGCTCTTGGAAGTGGGTTCGCTTCCGTCCAATGTGTAGTAGACTGCAGACTTGCTGTCGCGGGGAGCAATCGTCAGTTCGAACGGGGCATCCATCAGTCCGTGCTCCTTGTTGAACTTCGGACCTTCACCACGAATCGGCTGATCTATTGCTATATGATCACTTTGGCAAGATGATAAAAGAAGCAAAAACATTGCTAGCAACACAGAAGGAACAGAGGGCCTCAGGGGGTTCCGTTCGCTTCGCGAACTCCAATCCCTCCCATTGCCTGCTTCATCATGCTTCGCATAACTCGCATTCAAAGGGTCCCTCCCGCTCTGCATGCCGCGGGTGGCCAGCCCCCATTCAACCCTCTTTCCTTCTGTGCTGCTACTTCGCATTCTTTACTTCTCGCAAGTCGTGTTGTACCATAATGCGGACGAGATCCTCGAAGCTGGTTTTCTGGGGATTCCAGCCGAGTTCGCAGCGAGCCTTGGTGGGGTCGCCGAGAAGCTGCTCGACTTCCGCAGGGCGGAAGTACTTGGGGTCAACTTCTACGACCACGCGGTCGGTGGCCACGTCGATGCCTTTCTCATCGATGCCCTCACCCTCCCAGTGAAGCGCGATACCTGCCTCCTTGA
>JAEEGJ010026881.1_pt1 | contig 11619 bp, 12 predicted proteins | sample 8958761 | NCBI WGS metagenome assembly JAEEGJ01 (sample SAMN16246546, study PRJNA631951) | gut metagenome | biome: gut microbiome; feature: rumen; material: RS-attached | host: Bos | place: Iran: Karaj | collected 2018-10
CGATGAGGAGGAAGCCAAGCGTCTGGAGAAGAAGATTCGTAAGAACAAGTTCGACTTCGACGACTTCATGGGCCAGATCCAGCAGATCAAGAAGATGGGTAATATCAAGGATCTGGCAGCCATGATTCCCGGTGTGGGCAAGCAGATCAAAGACCTTGACATCGACGATGATGCCTTCAAGGGAATTGAAGCCATCATTAACTCGATGACACCGAAGGAGCGCCAGAATCCTGATATCATTAACCAAAGCCGTCGTCGTCGTATCGCTGCCGGATCAGGCACGAAGCTCGACGATGTGAACCGTCTGATGAAGCAGTTCGACCAGACGCGTAAGATGATGAAGATGGTGACGGGTATGAATTCGTCGAAGATGGCTCAGATGGCTAACGCCATGAAAGCCATGAAGGGTGGAATTCCCAAGTTTTAGTTTATAGTTTACAGTTTATAGTTTATAGAGATGCAATTGATAGATGGAAAAGCAACGGCAGCAGCCATTAAGGCTGAGATAGCCGAGGAGGTGAAAGAAATCATGGCCCGTGGAGGCAAACAGCCCCACCTGGCTGCCGTTTTGGTAGGTCATGACGGTGGTTCGGAGACCTATGTGAAGAATAAGGTGCTGGCCTGTGAGGCCTGTGGCTTTAAGAGCTCCTTGATTCGTTTCGAGGCAGATATCACGGAAGAAGAACTCTTGGATTGTGTCGATAAACTTAATAAGGATGATGATGTCGATGGTTTCATCGTTCAACTTCCTTTGCCCAAGCATATCGATGAGCAGAAGATCATCGAGGCTATCGACTACCGTAAGGATGTCGACGGCTTCCATCCCATCAACGTAGGCCGCATGGCCATCGGTCTGCCCTGTTTCATCTCTGCTACTCCCCTGGGTATCATCACCTTGCTGAAGCGCTATGGCATTGAGACCAGCGGTAAGAAGTGTGTCGTCCTCGGGCGTTCAAACATCGTCGGTAAGCCCATGGCCCAGCTCATGATGCAGAAGCAGTATGGCGATGCTACTGTGACTGTATGTCACTCACATTCAAAGACTTTGAAGGAAGAGTGTCGTCAGGCCGACATCATTATCGCCGCCATCGGACAGCCGGACTTCGTGACGGCCGACATGGTGAAGGAGGGTGCTGTCATTGTCGACGTAGGAACCACTCGTGTGCCCGATGCAACGAAGAAGAGCGGTTTCCGTCTGAATGGCGACGTGAAGTTCGACGAGGTCAGTCCTAAGTGCTCCTATATCACCCCCGTTCCTGGTGGAGTAGGGCCGATGACTATTTGCTCGCTGATGAAGAATACCCTCGCTGCCGGCAAAAAGGAGTACTATAAGTAGTTTACTGTTTGCAGTTTAAGATGACGGCAGAAGAGTATTACCAACTTGGCAACAAAGCCCGGAAACGTGGTGCGTGGCATGAGGCCATCAACTACTACATCCAGGCCATCGACCTCGACCCAGATAGTCCTGCAGTCGAAGCCAAGCGTATGCTCGACGATATCCTTGACTATTATTGTAAAGATATGTATAACCCATGATGAAGAAGATCTTATTAGGTGTGATGGCCCTGATGATGGGCTCCTCAGTAATGATGGCTCAGAAGAGCATTGTGATTCTCTATGAGAACGACGTACATTGCGGTATCGACGGCTATACTAAGATGGCTGGTCTGCGCGATGCGATCTGCAGTTCGGATACGGCTTATGTCGGTGCTGTCTGCGTAGGCGACTTCCTGCAGGGCAATACCACAGGCGCCATCTCGAAGGGACAGTATATCGCTGACATTATGCGCTTGATGGACTACCACGCTCTGACGCTGGGTAATCATGAGTTCGACTATGGCGTGCCTCGCTTGAAGGAGATGTTGGAGCAAGTGGGCGCCCCGGTGGTCTGTGCCAACTTCTATGAGGCAGGTGAGCCACAGTCACTCTATGCTCCTTATGTCATTCATCAGTATGGTGACAAGAAGGTGGCCTATGTCGGTGCCTGTACCCCTGAGACGATGATCCTTGAGGGTTATTCGTTCTACGATACCAACGGCATCCTGCTCTACGATCTGAAGCCGAAGACCTTTTATGAGCTAATCCAGCAGGCAGTCGACGCTGCCCGTGCTGAGGGAGCCGACTATGTGGTGCTGCTCTCACATGTGGGAGAGACACCCCAGTCGATGGGATTCAGTTCACATCGTCTCGTCAATAATACCCGTGGTATCGACGTCGTGCTCGACGGTCATTCTCATGAGATCTTTGAGGGCGTCAAGGTGAAGAACCTCGATGGCAAGGAAATCACCGTCACGCAGACGGGTACTCAGTTCGCCAATGTCGGTAAGCTGATCATCACCCCCGACGGCCGTTTCATCACTCAGCTCATCAAGGGCAAGGAGATTCCTTATGAGAATGCCGCTGTCACAGCTGCTACCGATAGTATCCGTCAGATGGTAAAGGCCGTTACCTCCGAGGTGGTAGCCCATAGCGATTACCGTTTGGTGGTGAGCGACGAGAATGGTCAGTGGATTGTTCGTGGACAGGAGACGAATGCCGGCGACCTTGTGGCTGACGCTTACCGCCATGCTATGAAGGCTGATATCGGCTTTGAGAACGGTGGCGGTATCCGCAACGATATTCTGTCAGGCGACATCACTTATGGCGACATCATCGGCATGCTACCTTACGACAACACCCTTCGCCGAATCATGGTGACAGCCGAACAGCTGAAGGCGATGCTCACTCGTTGTACGGCCCTTGTGCCCGTCCTCGACGGCAACTTCCCACAGTGCTCAGGCCTGCGGTTCACCATTCACAGCAAGAGTCATACCGTCAGCGATATCGAAATCCTGCAGGAGGATGGCAGCTATGCCCCCATCGACATGCAGCGCACCTACAGTGTCGCACTGACCAGCTACAACCACGATGCAGGCGGTTTCTTCGACTGTTTCAAGACCTGTGTGGTGCTTCAGGAGAGTACGCTCCGCTACTATGAAGCCCTGTCGGACTATCTGCGTAACGTCCTCGGTGGCTCCACTAGCGAGGCCTATGCCCAGCCTCAAGGTCGCATTAAGATTGTTGATGACTGATGCTAGTAGGCTATGAAGTGTGTTATTAATCGAATCATAAACCGATATGTAGTCACGATTGTGGCCCTGCTGATGAGTGTTGGCATGTGGGCACAGTCTGCGGCTGAGGATTTGCGCGACAAGGCCGACAGTCTCTATAACATCCAGCAGTATGACGAGGCAAAGAGCGTCGCCCTCGAAGGACTTGACCTTCTGGGGGAGGGTAGAGACGCAGCCGCTACGTCGGATACTGACGAAGAGACCAAGGGAGACCTTCTGAATCTGATGTCGATCATCAACGTGCGTCAAGGACATTTTGAACAAGCGGCAGAGTATGCCAAGCAGTGTAATGAACTCGACCTGAAGCGTGGTGACCCGGATATGATCTCGTCGAGCTATAACACGCTGACAGGCATCTATATGTCGATGCGCCAACCTAAGGAAGCAGAAAAATACATCCTGAAGGCGATGGAGTATGCCGAAAAGGCTGATAATCCCCAGCGTAAGGCTGTGCTCAACGGGATGGCCTCGGAGGTGTATCACAAACTGGGACAGGAGGAGCAGTCGCTCGACTATGCCACTCGTGCCTATGAAATAGAGCAGCAATTGGGACGAAGGGACAAAATGGCTGTTCGTCAGGCTCAACGGGCTGCAGCATTGATATCACTGAAACTTAATGTGGAGGCTGAAAAAGCACTCGATGAAGCGATCCCCGGACTGCGTGAGAGTGGCAACCGTCATTCGCTCGGTATTGCCTGCAACCAGATGGGGCTGCTTTTACACCAGCAACAGAACGACTCTGCTGCCGTGCGCTATTTCAGCGAAGCGCTTGAGATATTCCTCGACCAGAAGGACCTTTATAATGAGAGTGCATCACGAAAAGGTCTTTATGAAGCCTTGAGGGCAACAGATCCAGCACTCGCCATGCAGCATAACGACCGTTATCTGGAGTTGCGTGACTCGATCTACGACTCCGAGACAGGCGAACTGCTCTCAAAATACGCTGCAGAATACGGTAATTATGAACTTCAGACAGAGAACGAGGAGATGCAACGCACCAACCGCTTATATATTATAATAGGTGTAGTGGTGTCGGTTCTGCTGTTGTTGGGATGGTTGCTGCACTATCTCTTCATGCGTCGCCGTCAGCGCCTTCAGCAGGAGTTGAACGCCCAACTCCAGCAGTCGCTCGATAAGCTGACAGCTGAAAACAAACGACTGAACCAGCAGGACGAGGAAGTGATGAGTGATGAGTCTCGTGAGTTCCAGTTGAAGATTATCGGCATCGTGAATGAGCAAATGGAGAAGGGTGAAGTCAGCGTCGACGCCCTCGCCTCCGAACTCTGTCTGAGCACTACCCAGTTGAGGAGTCGTATCAGTGAACTGACGGGAGAGACACCACAGAACTATATCCTCGGCATCCGAATGCAGAAGGCGCGCCACTTGATGATGGCTAATCCTTCGCTCGCTATGGGTACCATTGCCTTGCGTTGTGGCTACGAAGAGAAAGCATCGTTCAGTCGTGCTTTCAAGCGATATTTCGGAATGTCGCCCACCGATTATTTGAAGTCTGACACGCAAAATGCGCCTAAAAATGGCATTTTATAACATTCGGACAACAAAACATAAGATTCGGACAACCATCTTAACTTGATTTCATCGTACCTTTGCAGTCGAATTCAATTCAACTGCGAGAACGATGAACAAAGACAACAACCATCAGCAAGAATTGCAGCGAGCATCACAACAGCTCGTCAGCGATTACATGAGTTTCCTGATAGATCAGGAGACGCTGGTGGAGCATGTCGTTGAGCGAAGGCTGGCCGAACGCCTGCCAGAGTTGGAAGAGAGAATAAAAAACCATATTATTAATCAATTAAAAATCAAATAATTATTCACTTACTTAAAATACAATGACAATGAAAAAGAATGCAATCATGAAGGTGGCAGTGGCTGGAACCCTGCTCTTCGCAGTGAACATGAACGCCAATGCTCAGTTTGGCAATGTCTTGAAGAAGGCTAAGAATGCCGTGGTGAAGGAAACGACTCAGAAGGCACAGGAGGAAAAGGCGCTGAAAGACTATGAGCGCGATCATCCCCGCCGCCAGGAGGAGAACAATGTCAAGAAGGCTGGTGGCATGGATAAGTACTTAGGTCTGGACCAGACAGAAAATGGACGTATCGTCTATAAGTACTTCGCTATGGAGTATGGTGAGGGTGATGACACATCGTCGAACAGGGCTAATGCCCGTGGTGCCGCCCAGACGCTGGTAAACATCCAGCGTTGGATGAAGGGAAATACTGAGGACTTTGAGTTTTACGCCCAGACAGCCCATGCACTCGATCTGTTCAACAATCAGATACCTGAGCAGATTAAGGCTATGAGTAAGTCAAGCCACAAGCTGAACAAGCCGCTTCCCCAGAAAGAGATTGACGCCTTCAAGGCCGAGAACGCCCGTGTGAAGAAGCTCTATCTTGAGTTTACTGGTACGAAGGAGAAGACCGCCGAAGAGTTGAAGGCTGAGGCTGACAACAAATATGTGCAGGACATCATCAACCAGAACTACCTGCTTAACGACCTTACCGATAAGAACCGTCAGGCTAAGGCTGTTGCCGACTACAAGGCTAAGGTAAACGCCAAGGTGAAGGAGAAGCTCGCTCCCACCAAGATCCTCGGCACCTACAGCACCTCGTTCGCATGGCAGGGACTGCCTCTGCAGAACTATCCTGAGCTGAAGGAGAAGTACAGCAGCGTGCAGGAGATGCAGTTCAAGACCTTCTATCAGAAGGGTGGCAAGTACTATGTCGTGAAGAGTGCCTTCCGTCAGAGTATCGACCAGGGCGACAACCTCCATGGTGCCCAGCCCCAGAAGTTCTACTGGCCTGGATTGGAGACGCCTGTCGAGATTCCGGCTGACAAGATCCAGGGTAAGTTCTAATCTGGATGTACGGTAAGATGAAACTGAAAGTCAACCGTAAGATAATTGAAGTATTTGAGGGAGCTGAGGTGCGCGATGCGCTCCTCAGCTACTTCGCGCTCAAAGGGCTGAATGTCAGACTGGTGGACACTTTGAAGGTCTACGACCGTCTGGGGCACGAGATAGATCTCAACGCCCCAGCCAGCCAACATGAAGCCGTCAAGTTCAAACTCCCTAAAAACAAAGAATAATGAAAAAGTTTTTCCTGTCTTCTCTGCTGATGCTCGCCATGTTGACGGTTTCAGCTCAGGAGCGTCAAGAGTTACACATTCTCTCCATCAACGATCCCCATGCTGCTATCGAGCAGTTTCCCAGACTGGGCTATGTGGCCGATTCGCTGCGGGCACTCTATCCCGACTTGTTGATTCTCTCAGCAGGTGATAACCGCTCAGGCGATCCCATCAACGACATGTTCGAGATTCCTGCCTATCCGATGGTGGCACTGATGAATCAAGTTGGCTTTCATGCTACGGCTGTCGGCAATCATGAGTTCGATTCCAATCAATATGGTTTGTCCCGGCTTATCGACTTAGGTACATTCCCGACACTCTGTGCCAACATGGAGCCGGATCCCAAGTTCAAGATGCACGTGAAGCCCTATCAGATCTTTGACTGCGGAGGCCTCTCCGTTGGCGTCCTCGGCATTACGGCCTTAGGCTCTATGGGCACGCCGGAGAGTCATCCGGCCCGTATGACGGATATCAAGTTCTTCGACCCGTTGGAGACCATTCAGAAATATGAGTTCTTGCGAGAGAAGTGTGATGTCGTGTTGCTACTCTCACACTTAGGCTACACCGACGACGTGAAATTCTCTGCCGAACTGCCCTGGGTGGATATGATTGTGGGTGGTCATTCGCATACCCAACTCGACGGTGGAGAGATTCACAACGGCATCCTCATTACCCAGAACATGAAGAGCATCCCTTATGCCACACACTCCACCCTGACGCTGGTCAACAAGAAGATTGTGGAGAAAAAGGCAGAGCGTATTGCTGTTGCCGGACAGCCTGCTGTTAACAAGACGGTGGCAGAACTGGTCCGCTATTTCTCTGAGAATCCGGCCTTTAAGCGGGCACTGGCTGTGGCAGAGACACCGATGGATAAAGAGGAACTGGGTTGTATGGTCTGCGATGCCTATATGGCTGAGACGGGGGCTGACCTGTCGTATCAGAATGCCGGGGGCGTACGAATCGATAGTCATGAGGCAGGTGATATGACCGTTGGCGATGTGATGAAGATGGATCCCTTCCAGAATAATGCCGTCGAGGTGTTTTGCACAGGTAAGGAGCTCTCCGAGATGCTGATCTCCTGCTACGATAACGATAAGCAGCGTTTCCCCTATGTCGGTGGTATGACTTGTGACATCACCCTCAATCCTGCCGATGGGACGATTAAGAAACTCGTCATCTACGACAAGGAAGGCAAGAAACTGAATCTGAAGAAAACCTATCGCGTTGTCTCCAACAGCTATACGGTGGCCGTCAGTCCTACCAACCGTCAGGACATGGGCAAGAGCATTGGCATCACCACGCCCGACTTGATCAAGAACTATCTGGAACATCAGGGACACATCAATTATCAGGGCCGTCGCTGTCTACACTTTGTAGAAAATAATAAATAAATATGTACTTTTAGGTTAAAGAAACGCCTTTTTAATAAAAAAGAGGCGTTTCTTTTTGGTTATTCGCCTAATTTGCAGTACCTTTGGGCTTTGCCCGAAGGTACTTTCGCTCGAAAACGAAAGAAAAATCATTTTTTCTTTGGCGTTTTGCTCACTTATTCGTACCTTTGCACCCCGAATTCGAGATTTAATGCATTAAACAGGATAATATGGCAAAGTTAAAAGGTGCTATCGAGGTGAATACTGAGCGCTGCAAGGGATGCCAGTTGTGCATCATTGCCTGCCCTCAGAAGGTCATCGCTTTGGCCAAGAAAGTGAATCTGCACGGTTATCCCTACGTGGAGGCTGTCAACGAAGAGGCTTGTGTAGGCTGTGCTTCGTGTGGCATCGTCTGCCCCGACGGCTGTATCACCGTGTATCGTAAAAAAGTGGAGGAATAAGTTATGGCAGAAGAGAAAGAGGTTGTATTGATGAAAGGAAATGAGGCCATCGCCCATGCTGCTATTCGTTGTGGCTGCGACGGCTATTTCGGCTATCCTATTACTCCGCAGAGTGAAGTGATTGAGACGCTGGCAGAGCTGAAGCCTTGGGAGACTACTGGTATGCAGGTGGTCCAGGCAGAGAGTGAGCTGGCTTCTATCTATATGGTCTATGGCGCTGCCGGAGCCGGTAAGCGAGCCATGACATCATCAAGTTCTCCCGGCATCGCCCTGATGCAGGAGGGTATTACTTACATGGCTGGCGCAGAGGTGCCTGGCGTGTTTGTCAACGTTCAGCGTGGTGGTCCTGGCCTGGGAACCATCCAGCCCTCACAGGGTGACTATTTCCAGGCAACCCGTGGTGGTGGTAATGGTGACTATAATGTCATCGTGTTGGCTCCGTCGTCTGTTCAGGAGATGGCCGACTTTGTGGATCTCGCCTTTGAACTCGCCTTTAAGTATCGCAACCCTGCGATGATCCTGTCTGACGGTGTGATCGGTCAGATGATGGAGAAGGTGGTGCTGCCGCCTTATAAGCCCCGTCGTACGGATGAGGAGGTCATCAAGCAGTGTCCTTGGGCATCGACTGGTAAACCCAAGAACCGTGAGCGTGTGGTTATCACTTCTCTTGAGCTGAAGCCTGAGATCATGGAGCAGCGTAATATCGCCCTCCAGGAGAAATATGCTAAGATTCAGGAGAACGAAGTTCGCTTTGAGCAGCAGCAGATGGACGATGCCGAGTATGCTATCGTAGCCTTCGGCTCTGCCGCCCGTATTGCAGAGAAGAGTGTGGAGATTGCCCGTGAACAGGGTATCAAGGTGGGTCTGTTCCGTCCCATCACCCTCTGGCCGTTCCCCACGAAGCAGATTGCTGCGTTGTCTAAGAAGGTAAAGGGTATCCTCGTGGCAGAGATCAATGCCGGACAGATGGTACAGGATGTGCGTCTCGCTGTAAATGGTGCCATCCCCGTTGAGCAGTTCGGCCGTCTGGGAGGTATCGTCCCCGATCCCGAGGAGATAGTGGAGGCTTTAAAGGAGAAAATAATGAAGATATAAGAAGATAAAAGGAGATAGATGAAGATAAAGGACATATGTCTTCTATCTTCGTGGCGATAGCCACAAATCTTCTTCTAACTTCATCTAACTTCTTAAAAATAAGAAAAATGGATAGAAATCAAATAGTTCAACCAGAGAACATCGTCTGCAAGAAGCCGACGCTGATGAACGACAATAATATGCACTACTGCCCAGGCTGTAGTCACGGTGTGGTGCACAAGCTGATTGCCGAGGTCATCGAGGAAATGGGAATGGAAGACAAGGCCGTAGGTGTGAGCCCCGTTGGCTGCGCCGTGTTTGCCTATAACTATATTGACATCGACTGGCAGGAGGCTGCCCATGGTCGTGCTCCCGCATTGGCTACGGGTATCAAGCGCTGCTGGCCTGACCGTCTCGTCTTTACCTATCAGGGTGACGGTGACTTGGCTTGTATCGGTACCTGTGAGACGATTCACGCATTGAACCGTGGTGAGAACATCGTTATCATCTTCGTCAACAATGCCATCTATGGCATGACGGGTGGTCAGATGGCTCCTACGACACTGATTGGTCAGAAGACCTCTACCTGTCCTTACGGCCGTGATCCTCAGCTGCATGGCTATCCCCTGAAGATGGCTGATATCGCTGCAGGTCTGGAGGGAACTTGCTACGTCACTCGTCAGAGTGTGGAGAGCGTCGCTTCCATCAACAAGGCGAAGAAGGCGCTGCGTAAGGCTTTCGAGGCATCGATGGCTGGCAAGGGCTCAAGCCTCGTGGAGTTCGTCTCTACCTGCAACAGCGGTTGGAAACTCTCACCCGCCAAGGCTAACGAATGGATGAAGGAGAACATGTTCCCCTTCTATCCCAAAGGTGATTTAAAAGATACGACAGACAAATGAAAAAAGAGATAATTATTTCAGGTTTCGGAGGTCAGGGTGTACTCTCGATGGGTAAGATTCTGGCCTATTCAGGACTGATGGAAGATAAGGAAGTCACATGGATGCCTGCCTATGGTCCTGAGCAGCGTGGTGGCACAGCCAACGTGACGGTGATCGTCAGCGACGAGCGCATCTCATCGCCTATCCTCAGCAGATACGACATCGCTGTGGTACTGAACCAGCCTTCACTGGAGAAGTTCGAGCCGAAGATCAAGCCTGGTGGCATCCTCATCTACGATGGCTTTGGTATCATCAACAAGCCTACCCGTAAGGACATCACCATCTATGAGATCAACGCGATGGACAAGGCCGCCGAGATGAAGAACGGTAAGGTATTCAACATGATTGTCCTCGGTGGACTCCTGAAGGTGGCTCCCGTAGTGAGCGACAAGGGTGTTGAGAAGGCACTGAAGAAGACACTGCCTGAGCGTCATCACGACCTGATCCCCTTGAATATGGAGGCCCTGAAAGAAGGTGCCAAGATCATAGAGCAAGTATAAAAAGTAATGCCTCTGGAATCCCAGAGGCATTACTTTTTTTTATATTCCTTTCATAGAGAGCGAGATACGGTTGCGTCTATGGTCAACCTCAATCACTCTGACCTGCACATGCTGATGCAACTTCACCACGTCGAGCGGATGGGCAATACGTCGGTTGGCCATCTGGGAGATATGCACCAGTCCGTCCTGATGGACGCCGATATCCACGAAGGCACCGAAGTTGGTGATGTTTGTGACGATGCCAGGCAGCACCATTCCTTCCACAAGGTCGTCGATGGTGGCGACATTCTTGTCGAACTCAAACTCCTCTAATTGTTCACGAGGGTCACGCCCAGGCTTCTCCAACTCTTTCATGATATCCGTGAGGGTAGGGATGCCCACCTCGGCAGTCACATATTTGTTGATGTCGACAGCATCGCGTTTCTCCTTATTATTAATAAGGTCGGCGACGGAACAGGCATGGTCCTTGGCCATCTGCTCTACGATGGGATAACTCTCCGGATGGACGGCAGAGTTGTCGAGCGGGTTCTTGGCACCTGGTATACGGAGGAATCCGGCACACTGTTGGAAGGCGGAAGGCCCGAGACGTGGCACCTTCTTCAACTGGGCACGGGAGGTAAAGGCACCGTTCTCTTTCCGGTAATCTACAATGTTCTTGGCCAACACAGGACCAAGACCACTGACATAGGTCAGAAGATGCTGAGAGGCCGTATTCAGGTCGACACCCACGGCGTTGACACAACTCTCTACGGTCTGGTCGAGCGAGTGTTTCAGTTTTGTCTGGTCTACATCGTGCTGGTATTGTCCTACACCGATGCTCTTGGGATCAATCTTCACCAGTTCGGCCAGGGGATCCATCAGTCGTCGGCCTATCGACACAGCACCACGAACGGTGACATCCTCATCGGGGAACTCATCTCGGGCAATCTTTGAGGCAGAATAGACAGAAGCCCCAGCCTCCGAAACGACAAACACCTGCGGCATTTCTCCCTCGCGCCGCGAGGGAGAAATGTCGTAG
>JAEEGJ010026885.1_pt1 | contig 11618 bp, 8 predicted proteins | sample 8958761 | NCBI WGS metagenome assembly JAEEGJ01 (sample SAMN16246546, study PRJNA631951) | gut metagenome | biome: gut microbiome; feature: rumen; material: RS-attached | host: Bos | place: Iran: Karaj | collected 2018-10
CGAACTGCAGGTCGGGGTTCACGTAGCCGATATTCTTGATGGTGTTGCGGGCGACTTCCTGGAAATCGACGTTCGCCTTGGTGGTGATTTCGCCGGAAATAACGACGAGGCCCGTGTTCACGAGCGTTTCGCAGGCCACGCGGCTCTTCGGGTCCTGTGCGAGGCAGGCGTCGAGGATGGAATCGGAAATCTGGTCGGCAACCTTGTCGGGGTGGCCCTTGGACACAGATTCAGAGGTAAAAAGATAATGTGCCATTATGGCTCCTTTGTGCTTCCAGCACCGAAAAGAATGTCGCATTTTTGAGCATTCCCAAGCGCTGAAAAAACGTGTTCATTTTTTTATGCATAAATGTACAAAAACGCATAAGGTTTGACAACTCCGGACGGGTGGGGTAGGTTCAATTTGTCGTCATCTCTAGAATGGTTTTGGGCGGTTTATCGGCCTTTTGTGCAAAAGGGCCATTTTTGACGTTGTTGTGGGGTCTATTTTGTTACCTTTTTGAATAGGTCTGGGGTAACTCATGTTTTTTCGAATTTTTGCGCTTACCGCATTGGTTTCATCGGGGTTGATTGTTACAGCCTGTGGTGACGACAATTCCGTTGTACGCGATAACCTTCCGGGGAGTGTGCCGGAAGGGGTTGAATTTGGATCCTTTGTCGATAATCGTGACGGGGAATTCTATGCAACCGTCGTTATAGGTGACCAGGAATGGATGGCCGAGAACCTCCGCTATATCCCGCCGAAGGGAGGGAGTTTCTGTTACGATGACGACCCGAAGAACTGCAAGAAGTACGGCCGTCTTTACACCTGGGGCGCCGTCATGGATACCACCGGGGTCACCTGCGACAGCGATGACCCGGAGTGCTTCAACTGTGCGTCGAACCGCCGTTGCTACCAGTGCGGCATGGGGACTCTCTGCTTTGTCCATACGACGTTCCGGGGAATCTGTCCGGAACACTGGCACGTTCCCTCGCGTGAGGAGTGGCAGCGCCTGCTCGGCCTTTATGCAACCCAGGTAAAGACGAACTATAGCGAATATATGGATTACGAAGGGGTTAGCAATAGTTTCAAGGATATCCGTTCCTGGGACAAAGGGACAAACCTGTACGGATTCTCCGTGATGCCTGCGGGAGTCTGGATCCAGCGCAGGGTCTTTGACGATACTGACGACCCTAACGGCTACATAAAGTGGGATTATTTCGACAAGGGGTCCGAAACCTATTTCTGGACATCCAGCGAAAGGCATTTCGAGTATGCAAATGCGGTACGCTTTTACGAGTACGATGTTGTCAATCTCCTTTACGAAGACAAGTACAACGGTTACTCCCTGCGTTGCGTGCGCGACGTGGAACCGGGGAGAGTCTATTCCCTGGATTCTTCCGCTTATAGCGATTTTGACGAGAATGCCGCAAAACTGGTCGATCCACGTGATTCGTCCGAATACAGGGTGACTGCAGTAGGGCCGCAGTTCTGGCTTGCCCGCAATGTCGATATTGAGCCCGAGGTAGGCAAGAGTTCTTGTTATGGAGACAGTACAGAGAATTGCGAAATCTACGGGAAACTCTATGACTGGGAGGCGGCTCAGTCGGTCTGCCCGCCTGGGACGCACCTGCCGTCTTCTGATGAATGGTACTCAATGCGGCAGTATCTAGAAAACCTCAAGGAAGGTTCCAGCTATGTCGCGTCGTGGCTCAGGTCCAGGGATTCGCTCTGGTCCAATTCCAGATCCGCGCGCGATGACTTTTTCCGGTTTACCGCGAAGCCTGCGGGCTACATGAACGAGGAGGGCGTCTACAAGGATAAGGGTGCGGGTGCCTATTTCTGGAGTTCCACGTTGACAGATGGTGCTGTCGGTATGTATCATTTAGGTGATGGCTGCTGTATTGACTTGGGCCAGAAATTTTCTCCCGCGGCTCAGGCCTCCGTCCGGTGTGTCGTGGATGCTCATAAGGACGAATAGCGAGGTCTCATGCGAATTTCTGATTTTTCCGGCTGGCTGAACGACCTTCTTGAACCGCACGCGTTCAAGGACTACTGTGTGGATGGCCTCTGCGTGGAGGCGTCCGACAAGGTGACCCGTGTCGTGACGGGAGTATCTTTCCGTGACAGGCTTATCGATGCGGCAATCGAGGAACATGCGGATTGCATTATCGTCCACCACCCGAATGGCTTCTGGCAGGGTGAGAACCGCGTGCTCGTGGGCAAGTTCGGCGAGCGTATGCGCCGCCTGATGCAAAACGGCATCTCGCTTTACGGCTACCACCTGCCGCTTGATGGCCACATGGAAATCGGCAACAACGTGCAGATTGCCCGTGCGCTCGGCCTCGAGAAGATTGATGGGTTCATGCGCGAGGGCGAGCGTACCGTGGGTGTCGTGGGGGAGTTTGCCGAGCCTGTTTCGCGCGAGGGCTTTGTGGACCTTGCCTGCGGAGTTTTCGAGCACGGGGTTCAGCACAGCCTCCTGTACGGTAGCGAGATGGTCCGGAAGGTCGCCATCTGCAGCGGCTCCGGCGCAAGCGGTATCGAGGAGGCCAAGTCCCTCGGTTGCGACACGTTTATTACCGGCGAAATCAAGGAGGCCGTGCCCATCGCCGTGGAGGAACTCGGGTTCAACCTGGTTTCTGCGGGGCACCACCGCACCGAGATTTTTGGCGTGCGCGCCCTTGCCCGGAAAATCGAGAACGACCTCAAGATACCCGCCAAGTTCGTGGATATCGACAACCCGGTCTAGTGAACAGTGCCGCCCGCGTGGCGGCCTCTTACTTTTTTCTTATTTTGGTGCCGTTTTTTGCGAAATTTAAGCAAAAATGCGGATTTTACAATATAATAGAGGTTTTTACTTTTCTTTTTAGGGGTGTTTTTCTATCTTCTTGCCCGTGAAATTCGTAAAGGCCAACATCCATTACCAGAATTCATCGAAGTCGGTGACCCTCAACTTGCCGGAATTCCTTTTCCGCGGTCACTGGGCGGTCCGCGCCTTCGTCATCGTTGGCCTCCTCCTCCTGATAGTCCAGTTCTCTGCCACCTTCGTGCACGATGCCGTGCTGAAGCATGTCATCAAGTCGCGCCAGTACCTTGACCGCCAGATGGTGCAGATCGAGGGCACGCTTGACTACCTGGACGGGACATCCGGTGTATTTTTCAAGGACGAGCAGCGTGTGCATTCCAAGTTCGCGCTTACGCCGCCCGACGCGCAGGCACGTGAACTGGGTACCGGTGGCTTTATCGGCCCCGAGTCGCTCCTGGTGCGTGGTACATCCCCGGTATTTGAACGCATGGCGCTCCTCCGCGAGAATGCCGCGCGTATCCAGAACAAGCTCGACATGAACAACGCCGCGTTCTCCTCGCTCTCCGAATACGTGGGGCAGCAGCAGTCCCGCTGGCGTTACATACCTTCTATCGCTCCCACGCGAGGCAGGCTCGGTTCCGGGTTCGGCCCGCGCGTCCACCCGGTAACTGGCGAAGTCGGCCGCATGCACCAGGGTGTGGATATTGCGAACGAGCGCTGGACCCCGATTTTTGCGACGGCGGACGGCGTGGTGGAAAACGCCATGTACAATCCGTCGTTCGGTAACTTTGTGGCGATAAGCCACGGAAACGGGATTCGTACCCGTTATGGTCACATGCAGATGCTCCTCGTCAAGCCTGGACAGCTGGTCCACCGCTACGAGATCATCGGCTATATGGGTTCTACCGGCATGTCTACCGGCTCGCACCTCCACTACGAGGTCTGGGTCGGCGACCGTCCTGTAAACCCCGTTGCCTATATTCTTCCAGGCGACTACTCGGTCGACTGATATCCTGGCTTGCTCCAGTTAGGCGGCGTTCCTTCGGGACGGCGGGCGGGATAAACCCCTTCGGGGGACTACATGAAATTATTGCCCTGGCTTGCGGTAACCATTCCCGCATGCCCAATGCTTGTGGAGGTGTTTCCGGACCCGACGGACGTACCTGACCAGGACGGGGAGTTTGTCGAGGTGCGCCTGGATGCTACGTTCCGGGCGGACACGTTAACGCTGCTCATGGACGGGAAGGCGGCTGTCCGGGTGCCGTACCCGGAGGGGAACCGCTTGGTGCTGGTACACGACAGCGCGTTTTGCCCCGTGCGGGTGAATGTCGCCTGCGCGGTATTCAAGGAATCGCTCCCGAATTCGCGGGAAAGTCTGTGGAAACTCGAGGCGGGCACGTGCACGGATTCCGTGCTGGTGCCGGCCTCGAAGGCGGGGAAGGCGTTCCAGAGGCGCGGCGGGACCGACGACTGGGAGTTTACCGCCGCCACGCCGGGTTTCGCGAATGCAGGTTACGAGCAGGGAATCGAAGACTGCGGGATTGGCGCGCTGCGGGTTGTATCCGGGGAGGTTTCCGCGGGTGTGTTTGAATTCCGGGTGGAGGGTGTTCTCGATGGTTGCGACAGTGCGCAGGTTCATGCGGGCTGGCTCGACCTGATGGCGGGTGCGCCGCAATCCGGGTGGCTCGATACGCTCGCCGTTTCGGGCCGGTTCGGATTCGGGTTTACCGCCCGAGGGAGCGTGCTGCTGCAGGTCTCGCTCCCGGAAGACGAGTACCCGCTGAATGACAAAATCGATACGCTTCTCGTGGTACCGGGCAAGGCCCCGCTCGTGATATCGGAGGTGCACCACTGCCCGCAGGAGCCCGTTCCCGAGTGGGTGGAGGTGTTCAACGCGTCGCGCTCGGCAGTGCCGCTGTCGCAGGTGGGTTTCTGCGGCAGGGGCGCAACGCTGGGCGGTAGCGGGGATTCCCTATACCCCCTGCAGGCGCTTCTCGTGACACGCGATTCGCTCGAGTTGAGAAGGCAGGTCGGGTTCCCCGACGTGCGGATTGCGCAGGTGGCGCTCGGGTACCTGAACAACACCGGCGGGTCGCTCGCCCTGTGTTACGGAGGGCAGGTTATAGACTCGGTTAGTTGGGGCAAGGGGACTGCGGTCTGCCCCGCAGGTTTCAGCCCGCTTTCGGGTGCTACCGACGATTCGCCCGGGTTTGTGCGCAAGGCGGGCAAAAAGACGGAGGCCCCGTTCACGCTGACGCTTTCCAGCCGGGTAGTGCGTGCGCGCGGCGTGCCCTTGCGGGTGCGCGTCGAGGGGGAGGGCGAGGTGAAGCTCCGCCTGCTCGATTCGGCTAGCAGGGAGGTGTGGAACGCCGTCGCGCAGGCGAGTTCCCCGCAGTGGATGGACGTACCCGTGCAAAGCCTGGGGAGCCGCGGCGTGAACTACGTGGCGGCGAGGCAGGGCGATTATGAAAAGGTGGTGGGAATTGTATTGCGTCCTTAGTTTGTCTAAAATCGCGGGCCGTTTAGTTCAGGGCCGTTTAATCGCGCGCGGCTTGATCCCGTGCTGTCAAAACTCCTGTCTTGAACTGCGTCGCCTTACCGCCATCATCTTCCTTGTTGGCTTTCTTTCGGGCTTTATCTCGCAGGCCTTCTGCTTCGATGCTCCTGTCGCCTTTGTCGGCGACTTCGGTTGCGCTCCCGAGGGCCTCCCGGGCTGGAACTCCACTCCGGCGCGCAGGGCAGCTCCCGCTTTCGGCATTTCGGGCTACATGCGTTCGGATTCTCCCGAGGAATGGGTGCTCTCCGCTGCAGGGGAATGGGGCAACCCGCATTACCGTGTCGCGTTCCTTTACAGCTACTACGCGCTCGATTCCCTGTTCCGCGAGTCGGGTGCGTCCATCGAGGTGTCGTTTTCCCGCTGGTTCCTTGTGGCGGGTCTCGGGTTCGGCGGTATAACGCAGTGGGTTCCGGGCGATGCCGCCTGGCTCCGCTACAGGCTCAAGTTCGGAATCTCCGCGCAGGCGAGGGGCTTCACGCTTGCTTCCTGGTGGCAGGGCTTTACTGACGAATGGCGGGAGTACCCGCGTGCGGGCGTGTTCTGGGACGCCTCGCAATCCTTCCGTGCCTATGTCGCGACGGACATGCAGGCTGTTTTCGTCGGCACAAGCCTCCGCTTTGCGTGGGGGAGTATCGAAACCTCGTACAGTTTTCCGGGCTTTTCGCTTGCGTTCGGGATTTCGTTCGCCTTCTCCGGGTATGGAATCGGGGCAAAATACGGTACGGGCGGCGCTCTTGGCCCGTGGGAAGGGCTCTGGGTGTCCAAATCGCTAAAAAAGGGAACTTAATTACAGGAATAGATGTTCCCAGCGCGATATTTTGTTTATCTTGTAGGTATGGATTCTGCGATTTCCGTTGCTGGACTCGGAATAAACTGGGTCATTGTGCTAGCCTTTACGTGCGTCATCCTCTTGGTGGCGTGCTGTATTTTCGTTTTCCTGCTGCGCGAGGGCATTCACAAGCAGAGGCTTTACGACAAGTTCCAGGGCAGTGTCAACGAGTTTATTGTCGTGCTGTCGCGCAGGCTCGAGTTCCTGTACGGGCTTCCGATGTACACGTCAGACCCGCTGTTCGCGAGGCTCTCTTCGGGCAATATTTTCCAGGACTTGCTTCGCTCGAAGGACTGGTCCCGAATGAAGCTGTACTTTGACGAGGTGGAAAAACACCAGAACATGTCGTTTGTATTTTCCGTGGAAATAGACCCGACAAATGCGAACTCCGACCAGAGCCGTGTGCAGTGGTACGAAATGAAGACGGTGCTCGATTATGTATCCGTGCAGGAATACCGCTACATCTGCTTTATCAAGAACTTTACCCGCGAAAACGAGAACAGGAAGGAACGCGAGCGCATCCAGGTGCGGCTCGATAACCTGTTGCAGAATACCGGCGACTTCCTCTGGACTTTTGAGGTCGATGACCGAAGGTTCAGGCTCCTTACCCCGCTTATGGACGAGGAACATCGCGTTATCCCGCAATCTACGGGCTATGTGGATATCCGCAAGATGATGCCGGAATCCGACTACAACCTTCTCGATTCCGTGGTGAATGCGCGCGTCAAGGATTTCCATACCTACGGTTCCAGGGGCGATCCGTTCGAGACAATCAAGCTGCGTCTGTATGGTGCCGACAGGGCTATGGTGTGGTACTGCTTCCGCTGCAGGCTCGTAAACGACGAGGACAACCGCCTTGTGCTGCAGGGCTCGGCACGCCGCATGGATATGGTACTCGACAACCCTGTTTCGGACGATGACGACAAGGAAGCCATGCTTTCGGCGGCGCTCTCGTTCCCCGATGTGCGCGTGCTGTGGATCGACAGGAACTTTACCATCCAGGGCTGCAACCAGGCCTTTGCGACCGACTTCCAGATTGTGAACCCGAAGGATATCTACGGGAAGAACCTGGATACGGTCCTTACGAGCAGAATCCTGCCGTACGTGTCGAAAATATTCTCGGAAGTGTTCGATACCGGAAGGAGCGTTGCCTGGAAGGGCGGCTTCATGAAGGAAAACAGCCTGCTCATGTTCAACGCGGTTCCGCTCAAGTCGAAGGACAATGTGCTCCATTCCGTCTTGGGCGTGTACATGATGCTTGACAAGAGCGACTTTGTAGAAGACGAAGAAAACGTTTAAATAAAAGGAGATATGACATGAAAAAGTTATTTGGTCTAGTGGTTTGTTCCGCATTGATGCTTTGTGCCTGCAACGAAGCGAATGCCGAGAAGTCTGCAACTGCGAAGGGAGCCCCCGCCGCACAGCCCGCGGCTGCGGTCGCGGCACCCAAGCCTGCGGAATCTGCTCCGGCTCCGGAAGCCCCGAAGGCGCAGATTACCAACATCGACTGGGCGAAGGCTCTCGAGATGCAGAAGGCCGGTGGTGTGCTGATCGACGTGCGCACTCCGGGCGAGGTCGCCGAGGGTACTGCCCCGGGTTCCATCAACATTCCGCTCCAGGAAGCCGAACAGCGCCTCGCTGAATTCCCGAAGGACAAGGACCTGCTTATCTTCTGCCGTAGCGGCAAGCGCAGCATGGCTGTTTCGAACTTCCTTATCCAGAACGGGTACGAGCGCGTGTTCAACGTGGTCGGCGGCTTCATGGCCTTCCCGAAGAACTAGTGAACTACCTACAGCTCGCACTAGAAGAATCGTTTTTCTCCATCGGGGTTAGCCGTCCTAATCCTGCTGTGGGGGCTGTTGTTGTTAAAAACGGGATTGTTGTGGGGAAGGGGCGTACGCAGCGCCCCGGGAGCGCCCATGCCGAAGTGATGGCGCTGCGTGACGCGGGCGAACTCGCCCGCGGCGCGGCCATTTACGTGACGCTTGAGCCCTGCTGCCACTATGGCCGCACGCCCCCCTGCACCAAGGCCATCATCGATGCCGGCATCAAGGAAGTTTATTTCGCGCACGCGGACCCGAATCCGGTAGTGCGCGGCAACAGCAGGAGAATTCTCGAGGAGGCGGGTATCCGCGTTTTCGAGGGAGTTGACGCCTGCATGGCCGCATCCTTCGAGGAGGCAAATGAAGGCGATTGCGGTAGCGGCTGCCGCGTGTTCGGGTTTGATCATCGCGCGGGTACCGAGAGAGTTGGTTTTATCGCGGGTGTCGGGATGCGCGCGCAGTCGGAAAATGAAATCGAGGGGCGCAGCGTATTTGCAGAAATCGAACGCTACTTCGAAGCGTATGATTACTTTGTGCGCAACAAGATGACGTTTGTCGAAGTGAAGTGCGCCGTATCCGAATCGGGATACATGGGGGTCGCACGGCCCGATGGCTTGCACGCCCCGCTCTGCATAACGGGTCAGGGTGCGAACTGCTGGAACCATGAACTGCGCGCGATGAGCGATGCGGTTCTCGTGGGTGCCGGGACGCTCCTTGCGGACAATCCCTCGCTTGACGTGCGGTATGCCCGCGGGAACAATCCCGTGAAGGTCTTATGGGCGGGGCACCGCGTTTTTACTTGCGAAGAAGCGGACACCTTGAAGGTTTTCCGGGCGGGAGAGACGCTCGTGTTTTCGTATGTTCCGCAACAGGCCCTCGCTGCTCGCGACGGGATTGAGGTTTTTGTGCTGGCTTCCGGCGATTTTGGTTCGGGATGGCGCGAGATGCTTGCGGATTTTTCCCGCCGGGGAATGCACCGCCTGATGGTCGAACCCGGCGCGACGCTCGCAGGCCTTCTTTTTGAGAATTCTGATGGCGACGCACTTGATGGTGCCGGCGACGCGCCCGAAAATCGCCCCCTCTGGAACCGCCTGGACCTGTGGCATTCCACGGACGGGCGAGTCGAAGATGTTATTGATGGCGGGGAAGGCAGGCCTTCGCTTACTCCGCTTGCCTTTCCCGGAGTCCCTTCGGGAGCCGTTGCACGCGAGTCGGCAATGCTTGGCCCCGACGTGTTGACCGTCTATTACCCGGGATAACGTTATCCCGCGAGCATCTCGCCATCTATTTCACAATCACCATCGGGCTCGTTTCGCTCAGCAGGTAGTCCCATTCCTCGCGAATCTTGTTGTATTCGCTCGGGTCGGCGTACAGCGCGAACGTCGTCCACTTGATGGAGGATTGCGCCCCTGCATTCACGCCCTTCTCAAAACTCACGTAGTCAGCGTCGCGGGCGAGTGCCTTCGGGCCGACCACGTTCACGCTCTTGCCATCGGCAGCCTTCACGGTGAGGCTGTACTGGAACTGCGTCTCGTGCGGCATGCGGATGGGGTGGTGGCGCTTTGCGACCTTGGGCATCTTGAACAGGCTGCGCTCCCACACGTTGGGGAACCGTCCCTTCATTTCGCCGCCCTGCCCGAAGTAGGCCTTGGACCCGTAGGTGGTAACGAGAACGAGAGGCTTGTTGAACTGGTCGAGGTTCTTGATTTCGACCTTCGAAATATTCACGTCGGGCACGCCCTGCGCCATGAAGTCTTCCATGAGCTTCTCCTGCTCCTTGACTTCACGCCCGTAGAACTTGTTGCGGATGGCGCTTGCGAACTTGCCTTCCAGCGTCACGGAGTCGCGGAATTCGCAGGTGCCGTCGTTCCCGATAAAGAGCCTGTGGTCAATCGCAATCTTGTGTTCCTGGTTGTCTTCGAGTATTGGCGTCTGCGTCACGCGGCTGTTCTCGCCGTCGATGATGAGGGCCACCTTGCCTTCCATGTCGAGCGGCACGGGGCGGTCGTTGCCCGTCTTGTCGGTCGCGTCAATCCACATCTCGCTTATGCGGTCCTGCTTGGGCACGTAGAGAATCATGTGGTTGAACTGCTGGATGGTCGGCAGCTGCGAGAAGCCTTCTTCCGTGAGGTGGATTGCGGTGAGGTAGCTCTTGACGCCGATGGTCGCGAGCATTTCCTTGAGAAGCAGCGCCATGTCCTTGCAGTCGCCACGACGCTCCTTGAGCGTCACTTCGGCGGTCTGCGGGATAAGGCTGTGGCCGCCGAAGCGGATATCGCGGTAGCGGATATCGTGGCGCACGAAGTTCGCGATTGCCTTCACGGCCTCGTTCCCGATCTTGTTGCCCTTCACCTCGAACGCCTTCTCGCGCACGCTCACGGCCTGCTTGAACTGGTGCTTGATGAGGTTCTGGTAGTCTTCGCCGACTTCCTTCCACTGCTGCTTGCCGGTGAGCATCAGGCCTGCGCCAAAATCGCGGTACACGGGCATGTAGAGTTCCTTGCGCGTCACGACGGGGCTTTCGATTTTCCATTCGCGACCGCCCTTGATGTTTTCGCGCTCGAGCGGTCCGTATTCTTCGGTGGTGAACGCGTTCGTGTCGGCGTACACGCGGAATATGGACTGGCCCACGGGAACGTCCTTGCTGCTCACGAAGTCGGTGTAGGGAATCATGCCCTTCGCCTCGATGGCGGTGCGGCTGAACTGCAGATAAATGAAGTCGCCCGGTGCAAGTTCCGAGAGCGGGAAGTGCGCCATCTGGCTTTCGTTCTTGCCGCCGATTTCGGTCGCGTAGGTGATGTAGGCGCCGTTCAGGCTAGCCTTCTGCTTCAGGTTCCAGTTGCTATCGTACACTTCGAGCGCGTTGAGGAATATGCGGTCGTAGCCCGGCAGAAAATCGAAGGTGAACTCGCGGTAGATGGCGGCACCGCGCACATCGAGGATTTCCATGAGCATTTCCTCGCTCCTGCTCCACGGCTGGTTCTTTTCGGCCTTCAGGCATTCCTTGCGGTAGTGCACTACGGCGGGGAAGTCTCCCTCGACTGCTTCCTGCTTGGCCTTCGCGCTCAGCAGGCTCTTGATGTTGCCGGTACGTTCTTCCACGGGTGTGATAGGTTTTTGCAACGTGCGGTTGTCAGCCTTCCCGAGGAAAGCCTTGGTGGCGCTGAGGAAACTCTTCGCGTCTTCGTTGTCGGCCTTGAGCGAGAGCGCCTTGGTGAGCGCCTTTTCGGCGTCGCGGTAGTTGTGGCTGTAGAAGAGAATCTTCCCGTGCATGGTCCACAGCTTGTAATCGTTCTTTTCCTTCTGGAGAGTCTCTTCGCTGATGGCGCGGGCTTCCTCGTAGCGGCCCAGGAACATGAGGGCGTCCATGAGGGTTTCTCCCAAGTCCTTGCTCATCCCGAACCGGCCTCGTACCCCATACAATATTTCGACGGCTTCGGCATACTGGTCCAGGCCCATGTAGGTCTTTGCGAGGTACACGCCCAGGCGGCTGCTCGGCTGCGTGTCATAGAGGCGTTGCACCACAACAAGCGACTGGTGGCGCTGTCCGAGTCCCCAGAGCGCGTCGGAGAGGTTGATGACGTATTCGGGATTGTTCGGCGTGAACTGGAGCGCCGCTT
>JAEEGJ010026887.1_pt1 | contig 11617 bp, 7 predicted proteins | sample 8958761 | NCBI WGS metagenome assembly JAEEGJ01 (sample SAMN16246546, study PRJNA631951) | gut metagenome | biome: gut microbiome; feature: rumen; material: RS-attached | host: Bos | place: Iran: Karaj | collected 2018-10
TTAACCGGAATGTCTTCTTTCAATTTGTGTTCAGTTGCCAACGTAAGCGTTACAATGATTGACCGCCCTGCCTTTACAGGGTAAAATCCAACTATGCTATTTAAGGAGGCGGACACGTGAAGACACCGATCTGTGATTTTGTCAGGGACTACGCGGCGAGCGACACGATCCGCATGCACATGCCCGGCCACAAAGGCAGAGACGAGGATGAGCAGCTCGCTCGGATCGCGCAGTACGATATCACCGAGATCTCCGGCGCGGACGAGCTTTTCCATCCGACGTCCATCATTGCGGAGAGCGAGGCCAATGCCTCCGAGATCTTCGGCTGCGACACTTACTATTCCACCGAGGGTTCGTCGCTTTGCATCCGCGCGATGCTGCACCTCTGCATGACGCAGGCCGCCGCCCCTCACAAGAACGCTGCCTCTCAGGCCGCCGCCCCGAAGCCCTGGATCCTGGCTGCCCGAAACGTCCACGAATCCTTTGTTTCCGCGTGCGCACTCCTCGGCATCGACGCCGAGTGGATCGTATCGCCGAACATCACGCTCCTTTCCGTCGATATTGACGCTGATGATGTCGCAAAAGCACTTGCCTCAGGCATTTCATCTCACGGCTCGCTGCCTTGCTGCGTATATATCACATCGCCTGACTACGCAGGCCACATCCTTCCGATCAAGGAGATCGCGGATGTCTGCCATAAGGAAAACGTCCCACTGGTCGTCGATAACGCGCACGGCGCATACCTGAAGTTTCTCGAGCCGTCGGTCCACCCGATGGATCTCGGCGCGGACATGTGCTGCGACTCGGCGCATAAGACCCTTCCGGTCCTGACCGGCGGCGCGTATCTCCACGTTGCAAGTAGCGAAAAATACTCCGCCGAGCGCGTAAAAAATTCCATGCAGTTTTTCGCCTCCACCAGCCCGTCCTGGCTGATCCTTCAGTCGCTGGACCGCGCGAATCTCTGGCTTTCCGAAGGTGGAAAAAGACTTTTCAAAAAGACGGAAGAGAAGGTCGGGAAGATTCGCGCATCACTTACGGACGGCGGCCTTTCCTGCTACGGCGAAGACACGATGAAGATCACGATTTTAACTAGAGATTTCGGCTACACCGGGACTGAATTTGCGTCGATCCTCCGCGAGCAGAAGATCGAGGTCGAGTTCTCCGATCCGGACATGATCGTGCTGATGATCACGCCGAAAAACACAGAGCGCGAGCTCGAGAAACTCCGCAAGATCCTGCTGTCGATCCCGCGCAGAGACGCCCTTCCCAAGGAGGTCGGAAACTCGGCTATTTTCCCGGAAAAAAAGATGACGATCCGCTCCGCATCGCTCTGTTCCTGGGAGACCATTCCCTTGGAAAAAGCACTTGGCCGTATCGCCGCGATGGGTTCTTTTTCATGCCCACCGGCTGTCCCGATCGTCATGCCGGGCGAAGTCATCGGAAAAGAAGAAATTGCTTCATTTAAGTATTACGGATATACACAGTGCAAGGTCGTCGCGCTCTATTCCTACTGATCCCGAATCTTAGTCAACCATTCTTTGGACAGCCGGCGCTGAATGCCGGACTTGCCGGCAACTGAAATCCCGCCGACTACTCAGAACACAAACTGATACGCGATGCCGAAAAGCTCTCTTAAGTAATTACTCGGAAGCCGCCACGGCGGTGTCGCTGCGCCTTCGTTACCGCACGGCAGATCGATGTCCGAAGCGATCATGCTCGCGCGGAATTCATGCCAGGAGTTCGTCACGAGAACGATCGTATCGCCGAGATTCTCCCGCTCCATGATCTCCTTGCTGAACGCGAGGTTTTCGCGCGTCGTCGTCGAGCGGTCTTCGATATAGATCCTATCTGAAGATATGCCCATTTTCACCAGTTCCTGGTACATGCACTGCGCCTCGGAAATATGCTCATTCGAACCCTTTCCGCCGGACACGATGCATGGGCATTCGGGGTGAGCGGAAAGATAATCGTACGCGGTCTTGATCCGCTCGGCGAGAAGCGAACTCGGATGGTCATTGACGACCAGACAGCCGAGCACCACCACGACTGGCGGACGCTCGGATTCGGGTGCTTTTCGATGGGCAAAAGTAATCATCATGACGCTTGCGGTGATGACATATGTGACGACAAGTACGGCGAAGAAAACGGCGCAGTTCTGCACGAATTTTGCCACGCGCGATCTCTGCCGGTGCTCGATGATCGCTGCATTGATCCGGTCATAAAAATGCGTGTAGCCCATGATCAGGAGCGACAGTGCAAACCCAGAAAGCGTGCCGATATTCCAGCCGTATCCGCTGATTATTTCCGACGCGAAAAGCACTAGCATCGCGCTTCCGATCAGGAAAAATACCATGCGCATCACGCGGCTCATGGAGAGCTTTTTTTCGTTTGAAGATGTGTTCAATTCTGCATCGTTCATGCTCGTACCCTTGTTTCCCTTAATCATCTCACCACATCGGTTTCCAATAACCCAAATAAAGAAACCGGCCTCACTACGATTTTATCTTATCATTACCGTCGGGCGCGCAAGTGACGGATATGTAAGAACTGCAACAATGGTCGCGCCGGCGATGAACGCGAGCCCGGCAGCAGGTAGAAAAACAAATGAGCTCGCGCCGCTGGCGACAGAACTTTTCACGCGCAAGAAAAAAGGGTAAGATAAGTCTATTAACCGTGGTCGGCGCGTCACTTTTCTGAGATATGGGAAATGCATCTTGATGCGTGCCGCAAACAGCGGAAGAAGAGGTGCGATATGAAGTTTTTCCGGGAAAATATCTGGCAGGATGGTGAATATACATACGAAGCGGCATACGGGTTCGTCCCGAATCTGCATTTTTACTTGCATGAGGACGACGGATCCGAGCGATCGGAGACCGCCGGCGCGGCCCGCCCGTTCATGCTGGTGGTTCCGGGCGGCGGATACTGCATGGTCGTGCCGCCGGAAGCGGAAGTCGTCGCGAAAGAGTTTTATTCGCGCGGGATGAATTGCGCCGTGCTTACCTACACGACCGACATCACATTCGCGGTCCCGCTTCGCAAACAGCCGCTCAACGACATCTCGCGCGCTGTCCGCTATATCAGAAAAAACGCATCCCGCTTCAGCTCGGATCCTGATAAACTCATCATCTGCGGATTTTCCGCCGGCGGCCATCTCTGCGGCACGCTCGGAGTGCACTTCGACGATGTCACCGACCCGGACCCGGAACTTCAGAAATTCCCGAACCGCCCGGATGGCATGATCCTCTCTTACCCTGTCATCACATCCGGAGAGTTCACCCACGAATACTCGATCATCGCACTCTGCGGAAACGACGCAGATAAGACCGAACGCGAGTACTTTTCGCTCGAAAAACATGTGGCGGAAAATACACCGCCGGCGTTCATCTGGCAGACGGTCGAGGACGATCTCGTGCCTGTTGAAAACAGCATGCTGTACGCGCAGGCCTGTAGAAAAGCGGGTGTGCCGTATGCCTACTACGCATTCCCGCATGGGTGGCACGGGCTGTCCGTCTGCAACGAAGAGTTCTGCAGAGGTGAATTTGGCGGAGAATACACGATGGAGCAGCTCAAACTTGCCGTGGCTGCGGTGCTTGGGGGAAAGGGTGTCCGTGTCTCGGAGCAGCGCGTGAAAGAGATGAACGAGCAGTTCTCGCCGGATGCGCCTAAGCCGGAGGGAAGACCGCCGAAATTCGAAGACGTGCCGCGCTGGCCGGCCCTCGCCGAAGCGTGGATGAAATCACTGTGGAAGCAGGCGTGAAATCGCGCACCTGCTCGTGAGATCGCATAATTACTAGTGAAATCGCGCGCATTCATGAAATCCTTTGTCGTTTCTAAAAGCACTCACACCTCAGCTTTGGTGTGTGTGCTTTTCACATGGAAATATCCAAAAAGATATACCCCCCGGGGGGTATGTGCAGATGACTGGTAGGATCAAATTCTCATTTTCACAGTTTTGATCCTACCGCTCATAGGATCAAAACGCCAAAATCCGCATTTTGAGCTAACCATGGTAGGATCAAACTGCACTTTTCCTGAATTTGATCCTATGCGAAAAGTAATAGACAAGAAGAACAGCCAAGAAAAAGGCCTGCATACCCCTCACCCGATAGGCTCAAATCCGCATTTTTCCTATTTTGATCCTATCTCATTTATCCCGGTAGGATCAAATCCATGTTTTTCCTATTTTGATCCTATCTCCCGCAAAATAAAGATCCCGAGAGACGGGTCTGGTGACTCTCGGGATCTTATGTCGTAGCCGAAGGGGGTGCATCGGTTACTTACGTTCTTTGGTCTTCCTGGCCGCGAAGACCGCGAGGCCGGATGCCAGGAAGAAGAGGAGCGCGGCGCCTGCTGCGTTTGTCGCCTTTTCGCCGGTCTTCACGAGCGGCGTGGTGACGCCTTTTGCACCGGGTGCCGGTGTCGTCGGTGCTGTGTTCACAGAAGGCTCAGTGGTTCCCGATTCGGACGGTTCTTCCGTCTCTTTCGTCGCGGAAAGCACTGTTGGCGCGGTTGTTTCTGTTGTTTCGGAGCTTTCCGAAGGAGTGGAGCTTTCACTCGGCTCACTCGGAGCGGAGGGCTCTGCTGGAGCAGATGGATCTGATGAATCAGAAGGAGCGCTCGGTCTGTTCTGTGCAGAAGGTGTTGACGGCTCAGAAGGAGTAGAAGGCTCGCTCGGTACACTAGGTGTGCTCGGTTCCGAAGGAGTAGATGGCTCACTCGGTGTCGAAGGCTCACTCGGTGTGCTGGGCTCAGACGGAGTGCTCGGCTCTGAAGGAGTGGAAGGCTCACTCGGCTCACTCGGCTCGCTCGGCGGCGGTGTCACTACCGTCTTGGTATTCAGTACCGTGATCGCGACGTCGGCGGTGTTGTTCGAGCTGTTGAGTACAGTGACTCCGTCTGGTGTCGATACAGTGATTGCTTTGCTTGCGGAAACCCGCACGGTGATCGCCTCGCCGAGCTTATCAAATCCGGAAGCAGTGGATGTTTCCGTGATCTCGTAAGTGCCCTGCGGGAGATTACTGATGCTGAAAACATTTCCCAGTCTTCCCAGTTCTGTAGATGCAAAGGAAGTAGATCCTGTGCCCTTGATCGTGAACTTGACTTCGGACACATCCGCGCCGCTCTCATCAAAGGTCTTCGTGATCGACAGCTTGTTCATCGCATTTACGAAGAGGAAGTGCTTGCCCTCGATAACGCGCTGCACCGGAACCCCGAGCTTCTGCTCGCAGGATGGATCCGCGTGGAAGTTCTCATTGAAAGGTACATAGAATGCGATCTTTTCCGTGCTGATCGTATAACCGCCCGGCGCCGTCTGGTTCGGATCTTCATAGACGACGTAGATGTAGTTCTGGCGCGGGCTCTTCTCTGCCTGACCGGCTGGAGCTGTGAGATCACGTGCGGTGAGCGAGGCGCCGGCAGAAGTAGTTCCGTTAAAGACATTTCCGGTTGCATTTCCATCCAGATCGTACTCTTCCACGATGAAACGAATGTTGCCGAGGATCGTGCTCGGATCGTTCTCGCCGACTTTGTCGATGTAGAAGAGCGCGTAGTTCGGACGTGTGCCTGCGCTGGAACTGGAGATCTCGAATGTCTTCGATGTCTCGATACGGCCAGCTTCTTCGTCTTTATTACCCGGATAGGTGAGCGGCAGGATCGCGCTGTTGCTGACTTTTCCCGAGGTGGCAAAGTTCAGCCGTACGGTATAGGAGATGTTCAGTGTGACACCTTCCGGCACGCGGAGGACGAGATCTTTTCCATTGATCTTAAACTCATATTTTCCGGAGACGACCTGGTTATCGACCACAGTGTCCTGTGTGTAGAGCCTGTCGCCCGCTTCGTATTCCTTAACCGAAGAACCGGCTTTCTTTTCGTAGACCTTCAGTGAGTTTACGACATAGTCGATGTTGTCGCTCATGGTATCGACGACGAAGTAGGAGCCGGATCCGTCGCGGCTGAGATCAAGGGCATACGGGTTTACGGTGATGACGTAGTCCACTTTATCGAAGTCATAGACATCACCGACGTTGCTCTTCGTGACGATCGGGTAATCGATCGTAACTGTCGCGGAAGACGGCGTCTGGATATACGGCTCGCCCAGGTCATCGACATTGGTGGATGTTGCGGTGTTTTCGATCGTGCCCTTATTTACTACCGGGTAGATGCTTGTCGGAATAAATGTATGGTACTCGAAGACGATCCGCTCGCCATTTCTGATCAGGTCGCGGAGCAGGAATTCCTTGCCGGAAGCATCTTTCAGCGGATGCGCGTCGTCCACGATGATCTCGAAAGTCCCGTCGCCGAGTTCTCTTGAATAAGCGTAGTACGGAGCGCCGTCATGGTTGTTGATGATCGCCTTGACCTGCGAGGTGCTTCCTGACGCGCCGCGGAACTCCATGCCGTGCAGGTCGTCCACGATATGGATCGATGTCCAGTTGTGCTTCTCGAGAAGGTGCCCCGAGTTGTCTGCGTTATAGACGAGGGACCACTTGGCGTCGCTTGTTTCCTTGTCGAAGCTTACGCAGTGCTTATTCATGTAGTATTTCGGTCCTCTCGTGGCAAAAGCACTGTCAGCGCTTTTGTCGTTGACCTTTGCGGCGTTGTTGAAGATGACCTCGTGATCGGAAAGGGTCGAAGTCGGAACGGTCGCAGTAGTAGCAACCTCCCAAAACAGTGCTTTTCCACGGAGGGAAGGAGCATCGCTCTTATCCACGACAGCTTCCAGGACCTGGCCTCCGTCGCTGCTTGCAGAGAGCTTCAGAGAAGCGGAGACAGGTACTTTTGTGCCGTTATCGAAATAGTAGATATCCGCGTCAGAAGAGGACATCTTCGTAAAGTCGAATGTCATGCCGGTGCTCTTGGCAAGCGTATCGGAAAAGACGATGGACTCGTCGAAGTTCAGCGGTACGATCGCCGTGATGATCCACGGCATATTGATCTTTGTATTGCTTCCGGATTCGGAATAGGTGACGCTTTCGGAAATGATCTCTTTTTCGGCCTTCAGGGAATATCCGCCCGGACCCTCGACATCTCTTCCGACACTTCCGATCTCGCGGGTGCCGGTCCTGATCGAAGCGACGTTGGTGACCTTCTGGTCTGTCGTCAGAGAACTCAGATCGTTTCCGGTAGAAGTCGCATAAGTCACGATATAGCGGTCTTTCGGCTCACCGATGTAGATGCCGTCAGAATCGGCCTTATCAAACCACGAAGCCTGAAGCTTGATGCCGGGATCGCCGAACGAATCGATCGTCACGCCGGTGACAGTATGCGAAAGAGAGGAATCGGCAGCATTGGTGATCGTGACCTTGCCATCGACGATCTCCGGATCATGTGCCTCGTTGTAGGTGATACGGTCGCGCAGCATAACATCGCGAAGATCGCTGTGCAGCGTGCCTGTACCGTTATTGATCGTGATCGACCAGTCATACTGACCATTCGTGTAGCGGCCGGTCTTACCGATCTTCTCGTAGTTGACATTCGGCGGAACGACACGGATCGACAGATCGCCGCGATCATTCAGCTCGACCGGGACCGGTGTATCGCCACCATCCGGGACCGATGTTGCCGTGATCGTGTTGCCGGCATTGGAGAACTCCGCATTCTGGTTCTTGTAGTAGAAAGCGGATCTGATCCGGCAGGTGTAGGTGATAGTTGTGGTCTCGCCGGAGGGAAGTCCGTTGATCGAGAAAAACTGCAGGGAAGAAGTGTTTTTGGAGGAGGCCGGATCGACGTACGCCGCGTCAAAAGTATCGACCGAGACGAACGCCAATCCGTCATCGAGAGAGTCCTTCAGTTCGATTGGAGAAGTGATGGCGGTTTTGCCGTTATTCTTCACGTTGATGGTGTACTTTACGATAGCATTATCGAAATCGAAAGTCGTACAAGCCTTCGTCACCTCGATGTCTTTGTCGAGTGTTTTTGGCGGATCGATATGGACATGCGGATTAAGAGGACTTGCGACCGGATCGGTGATAAACGAGAGGATGTAGTCGCCGCCTGCCTCGTGAAAAGCTTCCTTATTCAGTTCGCAGGAAAAGACGACATACGACAGAGCAGAGAAGGAGGAAGTGCTTTTGTCGTAGAGGATATCGTAGTCGCGCTGCCCGGCGGCATTCTCCGCAAAGATCGCGGAGTAGTCGAGCGAGACGACGCCGTTTTTGTCGAAGGAGTACCAGTACGGATAGCCCGCATCGCGAAGCACGGACGGGTCCTTCGTGTTTTTAAAAGTGTTGATCTCGTTTTCAAATTCACTGTTATAGATGGAGTTTTCGATGATGATCGGTCCCTCGAGCGTGAACCGGCTGAAGTCGAGTGCGGACACGCCGTTGGTCTCGTAGTTTCCGGATGCCCCCTTGGAGAATGCTTTTACCTTGGAAAAATCATACGTGACGATGCCGCTGTCCTGACTGATCGTGGACGGGATGTGATAGTCGAGTTCGCCGGAGAAGGAGTTTCCGTCCTGCGACGCTTTGACATTGATGATGTCCTGGTCGCGGATCTCCGTCGTTCCCGCTGCCTGTACGTCCGGCCGGTAAGGCGCGAACACATTCAAAAGAAGCGATGCGGTTACGAAAACCGCGCACGTGGCCCATAGTTTCTTGATTCGTTTTTTCATGTTGTACCCCCAATAAAAACTGCCTACGCCTGGTGTCATTTCTAAAACGTCAACAATGATGCTTAAGATGGGTAGGTCTGTTTGTTACGACGAGCATATAAAACCATAATTCAATATTTTTAGTTTGACGATTTTCAACATTTTTATCAGAAAACATACCTGAAAATACGGAATCGAAACCGATATCGGAAATTCTCGCTTTTTCCGTGCCACGCCGCACCCGAAATGTAAACAAACTGTTTAATTCCCGCCGTTTCTATAGAAGCCCTACTTGATTTTGTATATGCTTATGTTGTAAAACATTTGAGGGGGCGGGTCCTGCCCATGCCGCGACGGGGCGGAAGGTTCTCTGGATCCGCAAGTAGAGGCAACTGTCATGATCAATCTGACATCAATATTCGGTACGGATTTTGCCGGCGTATTCCTTCTCTTGATCATCATCCTGACCAAGGGCTGGAGCCTGCCTGCGAGAAAAAAAGAAAGCCACATCCTTCTTTGCCTCACTATCGCGACCGTTTTCTACTGCGCCGGCGATGCCTTCGTTTCGCTCTGCGACGGCCGGCCCGGACAGCTCATCCGCGTAATATGTATCATTGGAAATACTTACCTATATATTTATAATCTGCTCGTCGGACTCGGCATCATCTACCTCGTCGTCAACCACATCGACCAGACGATCCCGCGCCTGCAGATCCTCTTTTTCGTAACCATCAGCGCGGTCGAGGTCGTGCTTCTGACCATGAATTTTTTCCGGCCGATCGTATTCCACATCGACAGCAGCAACGTCTATCACAGGGATTCTTTCTACCCGATCTTTCTTCTCGCGGGCGCGCTTCTGATCATCTACGGTTACTCGTATTACTTCATTTCGAAGATCAAAAGCCCGGCTCTCCGCTATTTTCCGGTCTGGCAGTTCCTGACCCCGATCGTCATCGCGATGATCATCCAGGGTCTCGTCTATGGCGTGTCCCTGCAGCCGATCGGCTATGCGATCGCGTTCGCCGGACTTGTCATCTGCCTTCAGAATGAGTGCATCTATATCGACAAGTTGACCGGTGTCTATAACCGCTATGAGCTTGATAATTTCCGAAAAGCACTTTCCCGGCTTCGTCGTGAGAAGGTTGCCGCGCTGATGCTCGATCTCAACGGCTTTAAGGCGATCAACGACAATTACTCCCATGCGGAGGGCGACGCAGCGCTCTGTGCGTTTGCCGACATTCTCGTAAAGGTCATCCGCAACGAAGGTATCGTCATCCGTTTCGCCGGCGATGAGTTCATCGTCATCATCCGCCGCTTCAAGGACGACAACATCGACCGCGTCCGGAAGAAGATCCTCGACGCCGTCGAAGCGTATAACGAAACATCCGGCAAGCCCTATAAGCTCTCTGCCGCGGTCGGCGGGGAGATATTCTCCAACACCGGCGAACAGGAAGACGTCGTCGCCAAGATCGACTACCTCATGTACAAGGACAAACAGGACTACTACAAGACCCATCCCCAAGCCGACAGAAGACACTAATCTTTCGCTTTACCCTGCGCCTCCGCCTATCTATCGATTTCCAATGTTTTTCTCAGTTTGCCATCACTTTTGGAAATCTCCTGGAAATACCGCTCGAAAAGCACTCTCCCGCCCGTTTTTTCTCATATATTTCCAAATCGAGCCCCCTTTCTGGAAATCTCCTGGAAAAACAAGGCCAAAAAAGAAGCACCCCCATCGATCGGCCATTTCTGCCCGAAAAATGGGAGTAACTTCAAAAACACCCCGGAGACTCTCCTGTCTGCTTCTTCAAATGGGTCAACTACCTAGTTTTTTCCATACCCTGTTACCGGCGAAAATGAAAAGTCCGAGGCATGTCATAACTGATCCGATAACCAAAAGAGGAATGGCACCATTGGTAGGAGCATTATGCTCTATACGATACTCGGACAGATTAGAAGAATCGTAATAGATCTCCACGATCTCACCCGTCTTATATGCATACTTCGTCTTGCCCGATGTAAGCAAAGACCCATTGAAGACCTTCCAGTCTGTAGGCCTGACTGTCGCAATATATTCTCTATCCGAAATATCAAGTGAGTTTTCTTCAAATTCAACATTAACCACTTCGCCATACATTTCGGAATCAAGATTTTTGGTTGCCTGTTTGTATTTTGCGTAATCGACGCCACCCAGGATCATCATAAAAGGGCCTATTATGAGACAAAGAACAATCCAGTATATTGGATTCATGATAAGTTTCCACTGATATATTCTGGGAAACAAAGTTACCCACTTAGACATATACACACCTCACGTTGCTGAATACATATTTTGCACTATTTGGCAGATCACTCCTATTTATATTCTCATAGCGGGTTGCATATTAACACTGGATTATTTAGGGTTTAGCAAGTATTAATCCGCCGGCAAGAACTCTTTCCGCTGCTGAGAAGAACCACTTTAAGTTTCACTTAAGGTTGAGGGGGCATAATGAAGTCGTAGAGAGCAATAACGATTTCATAACACCCCCTTACCCCCAATACCCGAAGACCCGGCAAGATGTCCGGGTTTTCTTTATCAATTCTTTACCTTCGTTTGACGATGACTTTACTTTTCAACGGTATGATAAAGACGTAAAGCACAGGGAAGTGAAAAAGAAAAGAGGTTTCTACAATGACTATGCAAATTAGGAAAACGGTGAAAAGTGCAGAAGACTTAATCAGAAACAATAGAAAAGTAAGATATGCAGCATATGCACTTCTCTTTATGGCAACGGCCTATGCAAGCTTTGGTCTTGGTGAAAGATTTGGCGCATTTACTTATATTCTTACACATTGAGTGGAGGACAATACTATGAAACCCTCAACCAGGAAAACACTGTATTTAATCGGACTGCTTATAGCTGTGGCTGCACTTGTGGCACTTATCGTCTCGATAATCATAGATAATACCAGACTCATGAACATTGCTCTTGGAAGCAATGCGATTCTTCAGGTGATCTTGTGGACTATTCTTCGTGGAACAAA
>JAEEGJ010026889.1_pt1 | contig 11616 bp, 10 predicted proteins | sample 8958761 | NCBI WGS metagenome assembly JAEEGJ01 (sample SAMN16246546, study PRJNA631951) | gut metagenome | biome: gut microbiome; feature: rumen; material: RS-attached | host: Bos | place: Iran: Karaj | collected 2018-10
TTCCATAAGAGAACGGCCTGTACGTGGGTCTTTCAATTCAGGGAACTCTTTAATTGTTTCTACAACTTCACCGGCACGTTCACCACAGGCAGCGATGATTACGATATCAACGTCGGCGTTACGTGATGTTGTATGCTGAAGAACTGTCTTACCTGCACCGAATGGGCCTGGGATACAATATGTACCACCCTTAGATACTGGATAGAATGTATCGATAAGACGAACCTGAGTTACCATTGGCTCAGATGGAGCAAGACGCTCAGCATAGCAGTCTACGGCACGTTTTACAGGCCACTTGAATGCCATCTTAAGTTTATGGTCTTTTCCCTTTTCATCTGTTACAACACAGATTGTATCTTCAATAGTATATTCTCCAGCCTTTTCAACCTTCTTTACTGTATACATTCCAAGAAGATCAAAAGGAACAAGAATTTTATGTGTAAATGGTCCTTCAGGAACAGAACCGATTGGATCTCCACGGAGAACCTTGTCTCCAGGTTTTACAGTTGGAGTCCATTCCCATTTTTTATCACGTGGAAGTGAATCTACATAAACACCACGCTCAAGGAAGAAGCCTGCTTTTTCTGCAACCAGAGGAAGCGGGTTCTGAAGTCCATCAAAAGTCTGACCGAGCAATCCAGGGCCAAGTTCTGCACAAAGAAGATCGCCGATTAAGTCTACTTTATCACCGGCTTTAATCCCCTGTGTCATTTCGAAAATCTGCATCTGAGCCTTGTTACCGCGGATACGGATAACTTCGCCTCGGAGCTTCTTTCCGTCTACATTAACGTAGCCTACTTCATTCATAGAAACAGAGCCTTCGAATTCAATCGTGACCATGTTTCCGTTGATGCCGACTACTTTTGCTTTAGTAGTATTTGCCATTATTTATCTCCATCCAAAATCGTATCGTATATCTTATGATAAGATGTTTTTCCGTTTTCAACCTCGAACTTGCGCATTCGCTCTATAAGCATAAGACGGAGGCCGTAGGCATACACCGCATCAATTGAAAAGCCATCCAGAGGACGCAAATCATCGAGCAGACGTAACCTGTACTCATAAAGAAACTGCTCTGCACTCAAAGGGCTGTCCATTCCAACTGCGGTACGTGCTGCAGAAATAATATCTGCTGTACATCCTGGTGGGAGCGGTACACTGTCTTTTTTGAGTTTCTGTGCACGAATCTGAGCGAGTGCACAACGCAGGTTTCTTTCTTTTTCATACCAAACATCCAGAAAGGCAGAGCCTGTGGAGGTAAGTTCCATTGGAGGAACTAAAGAAAGGCCTTCAAGCACGGCTTTTTCTTCTTCGGAAATAAAGCGTGAAGCAACTTCACGGAACTGCTCTGTATTCATAGGCAGTGCTGATTTTCCTTCAGAAGGTGAGATATTTGGTAACTGTGAAACCAAATAATAATAAGCCACTACTCTGCGTCCTCTGCAGCAACCTTCATAAGAGCTGCAACTTTTGGATTAAGGTAAGCGGCAAACATTTCGGCAAGGCTTTCTGCTGAATAGTCATAGAAGGCTGCACCATTCTTAACACCGATTCTGAATCCGGCGGTAAGTGTCTTATCCGGCTTAATCTCAAGTCCTTTTTTGATTTCTGCTTTGAGGGCTGTTTTAAGAGAAGATTCAAGAGCCTTCAAATCTTTTTCGCTAAGAAGAACTGACAGTTCTGAAGCGTCTGAGTTTTTTGCCCAGGCTTTAACTGTTTCTGGAACAAGTTTTCCCAGAACATCTTTTGAAAGAGCTTTTTCTGTACCAGTCTGAATAAGACCGTCAAGCTCGCCTATCAGAGCATCCTTAAATGAGAGAAGCATGTTGCGTCCAGCCTGTACGATAGCTTCTTCGCTTGCTTTCTCCATTTTTTTTGTCTCTGATTGTGCACTTTTTATAATCTCAGCAGCTTTTGACTGCGCGTCTGCGATTATTGCTTCTGCCTTCTTCTCCGAATTTGCAATTATTTTTGCAGCATCCTTTTCTGCAGCAGCAACGCCGTCCTTCTTGATTTTATCAATCAGTTCTTGCAATTGTACATCCATCAAAGTACCTCACTTATAACAATGTCCAGAATAATATAATAATTATACCCCATATACCGCGTTTTTCAATTAAAAAGTGTGGTATTGGGGTAGAATTTTTGTGTAGAGAAGATTAATTTACGTTTAATAAATTAAACCTTTAAACCAATATATCAGATTATTTATTTATTGTAAAGGAATAAATAGTCTTAGCCTTCATCTTCTGGCCTGGTTCAAGGATACAACTTGGGAATGAAGCCTGGTTTGGTGTATCTGGGAAACATTGTGTTTCAAGACAGAATGCATCATGTCTGTCATAAACACGACCGTTCTTTCCAATAACTCCCTTGATGTAATTTCCAGTATAGAACTGACAGCCTTCCATATTAGTAAATACTGTCATTTCATGTCCTGTTGTTGGTTCTTTTACTGTACAGAATTCAACAAGATCCTTGTCATCAAGAGGAAGTCCGCAGTGTGGATTTTCAGGATCGAAAAGTTCTGTTACATAGCAGTGGTCATAACCTACTCCAACATTCTTAATATCCTTTCCAATCTTCTTTTCCTTTGTGAAATCAAAAGGAGTTCCCTTTACATCCAGAAGTTTTCCTGTTGGAATAAGTTTTGCATTAACTTCAAGACGCTTGTCAGAATTCATCTGAACTGTATGATTACCGATGTTTCCGTTACCTGCAAGATTGAAATATGCATGGTTAGTAATATTGATTGGAGTAGCCTTATCTGTTTCTGCATTATAAAGACATGTAAGGTTGTTATGCTCATCAAGAAGATAAGTAATTGTAAGCTTCAAATTTCCTGGGAAGCCCTGCTCTCCATCTGGAGATTCACGTGTAAAACGAACACCGCAAAGTTTTCCGTCATCAATTACTTTGCCCTTCCACATCATTTTATTATAGCTGTCGAAACCGCCATGAAGACAGTTTGGACCATCATTCTTATCAAGTGAATATTTTTTTCCGTCGAGTGCAAACTCAGCTTTACCAATACGGTTAGCAAAACGTCCTACAATTGCACCAAAGAATACTGTTCCGTTTATATATCCTTCGAGAGTTGAATGTCCCAGAACAACGTCTGTCTTTTTTCCATTACCATCATTTAATACAATGCTTGTAATTGTACAGCCGTAATCTGTGCACGAAAAAGACATGTTTCCGTTTTTTACTGTAAAAAGATTTACCTTTGTTCCATCACAAAGCATTCCGAATTTTGATTTAGTTACTTTCATTGCGGGTTTAAACTCCTTATGTATATCACAATTTTATTATAACATATCTATTATAAACTGAACTTCTGAAGCAGGACAAGATAATTCTTCTGCAATATCATCAACCTGCATTCCCTGATGAAACAACTTCTCAACCTTATCCTTTAACGGACGGTTTGATTTTGTAGCACTCTCCGGCATTTCATCATAAACCTTTGTTACTATAAGCGGCACTTCTTTATAAGCAGCCCCATCTTTTGTCACAACAGTTTCATCTTTTAGGATTGATTTTTCTTCCGGTTCATCAAAAAGAGAACCTTGTCTTACAGGTGCTTTTTCTGTAACGCGGAATGAAGCATCTGGATCAATAAACTGATTTCTTTTTTCTTTCTGACCAACCGGTGTAATTTCTGAAAATCTTTCATTTTCAACAAAGACTGTTTTTCCATTTCTTTTTCCAGAAATCTTTTCCGCCTCTGCTATTACATTCCGGAGCAGCTGAGTTGCCTCGCGGAAATTATCCATCTTTTTATCAGCTTCGTTTAAAAGTGCGCGGAGCCTTCTTGAAGATTCATTTATCAATTCAATGTCTCTGTTTGCATTATTGTTTACATCAATAATGACACGGTTCATCTGATTTTTTGTTTTATCAATAATTGCATCTGTAGAAAAAAGTTTTTTAAATCTTACGAGAATAATAATCATCAGAATTAAACTTACTAATGCAATGAAAAGAGCTATATATGCGGCCATAATTCCCTCGTTTTACCTTGTGATATCTATAATCGTTCCAAGATATGAACGGTCGCTTTTTGGAGGGCGAACTTCCTGAGTATCATCCTGTTCAATTTCATCAGAGTTTTTTCTCTTCTGATTTTTTCCACCATAAGCACCAGAGGAATTTGAACCATTTTGATTTACACTGTTTGTATCTGATTTTTCATTTGAAGTCTGCTGAACTTTTGCAGCATTTTCCATACTTCTCTGAATATTTCCCTGCTGCTGCATAGCTTCCGTTAACTGAGCCTGCTGTGCGCCTGCCATTGTTTTTGAGACATTAGAAAGTTGTGTGTACATTGTCTGAAGATCAATCGGCTGAATACCCATCCGGCTGCTCCTCTGCTAATGATGGCGGCTCATAAGGTCCTCGCTTACTGAAGGCCTTATCATAATAGAAGGTAACTCCCTTTGTATCAATTTTAACTTCATCAAGAACATCACGGATATAAATCTTAACTCCGGCATAAACATCGCCTTCAACTTTAACTTTTCCAACTGCCTTAAGGTCGCGAAGGTGTTCCTGAATCTTGTTGATTTCATCTGTCATCTTCTCAAGCTCTTCGCTTATCTGTTCACAGCGTTCTTTGAGAGTCTTGAGTTTTTCTTCTTTTTCCTGAGGAAGCTTTTTACGAAGCTTCTTCTGCTGTTCGAGAGTCTGTATATCGAGGTCGCAGTTTTCGTATTCCTTTGTAGCCTTAGCCTGCATATTCTGCAGTTCTTCAAGACGCTTTTTAGCGCGTGGATCAACACCAACTTCGAGAATTGTTTCTGTACCACCACCAGGAGAACCAACCTTTCGCGCACAGATTTCCTCGGTAGCCATAAGATGTCCACCAATAATCTGTGCCTTCTTTCCGCGAAGTACGATATTCTTCATGGCAGTTACGCTTGAGTTTACGATAGAGTCATTTACGATAACATTCTCTTCAACTTCAACGGTTGTATCATTGATAAACTTAGCCCAGAGTGATTTACCGGCTTTGATATAACCTTCGCCTTTTCCGAATACACCCTGGCGGACAATAATATTTCCGGTTGCTTCAAGACGAGATTTGTCGACGATTCCACCAACTTCAATATTGGTTGCTTCAACCTTGTAGCCTTCCTGAACGTTTCCTTTGATGACAACAGTACCGACAAATTTAACATCACCGGTTTTAACATTAACTGCGTCGAGGTACTTAACAGGCTCTACGGTTACCTTTCCGTTTACAAGCATAACTTCACCGTCAATCTCGGCTTTAATTGTTACGCCGTCGCGGTCAAGTTTAACATTGGCGCCAAGCTGAATCTGAATATCTTTTCCGTTCTTTGCTTCGAGGTAGCGGCCGAACAATGTCTTACCGCCCTTACCTCTTTCTGCAGGAATCTTCTGAGCAAGCGGCTGATCTGCAATAACATTCTGAATATTGTTAAGCTTCTTGTAGTCAACCTTTCCTTCTTCATCAACCTGAGCCTTAAGTTTTTTAGGGTCGGTTTCAAAGTTATAGGAAATGTATGCATCATGACCATCCACAGGCTCAATTGCAGCGGCAACTTCATAAGGATTATTATAAACAGGATTGTCAACGAACTCGCGGATTTTGTCTTCTTCAATACAAGCTTCAACAACACCCTGCTGAAGGATGGCTCTCTTAATCATATCGAATGAAGCTTCACTTCCACTCATTGAAGGAGGCGAAACAACAATAGAGCCTTTCATTTCATCTTTAGTAACTTCAACACCAATTACAACGTCACCGGCAGGAACATGTTTAAATGCACCGACAATTACGTAATCATTATCAGTTCCGTTTTTAACGCTCTTTTTTACAAGTTCTTCATCAAAACTGATTGTGTCCGGACGTTTGATTTCATCAAGAACATCTTTGAGTTCAATTGGAAGTCCTTCTCCAACAGGAAGAAGAACTTTAAGCATAATATCTGATTTGAAATGACGGATATAATAAAGTCCGTCTCGATTGATAACTTTTGCTTCTTCACCTTCTTCATCAAGATCAAACAGACCTTCAGAAGCAAGACGTGTCTGCTTTTTAACGGTTTCTGGATCCTGGTAAACCATAATTTTCCATGGCTTTTTTCCAAGACCTAAAATACCGTCACTGCCTTTTTCTACAACTTCGTAATGTAAATTGGAAAGTTTGGTATCCAGCTGGACAACTGCATCAGCAAGTGCTTCATCGATAGTATCTGCATTAACTTCAACGAAATGCAGATTTTTATCTACCTGAAGAAGCGTATTCATATCTTCACGAAGTTTAGCCAGCGTTACCATTTTTAAATTTATCCCTAAATAATTCCTTTTCTGAGGTTTGTAAGTTTTGCACGAAGTCTTAAGTTAGCTTTTGTATGAAGCTGAGAAATTCGAGATTCACTTACTTCGAGAACTTCACCAATTTCTTTAAAGGTAAGGTCTTCATGGTAGTACAATACAATTACCATTTTTTCTTTTTCCGGCAATTCACTGATAGCCTGTGCGATTACCTTTTTGATTTCTTCACGCTCAGCAATTACATCCGGATTAAGACTTGAAGGAGATTCAATATTGTTTCCGATTGACATATTGTCATTGTCGTCTCCGGCATACCATACATCATTAAGCGAAAGTACACTTGTACCAGAAACCTTCATTACTGTTCTGTGATATTCATCCTCACTCATATTGAGAGAGCCGGCAATTTCAGAATCAGTTGCTGTACGACCAAGACGAGATTCAAGCGAAACGATTGCATCTTCAATTTCGCGTGACTTCTGACGCACTGAACGAGGAACCCAGTCTATCTGACGGAGCTCATCAAAGATTGCACCACGGATACGTGTAACTGCGTAAGTCTTAAACTTTACTCCCTTAGCAGGATCATATTTATTTATTGCATCAAGAAGGCCGAACTGTCCGTAACCAACAAGATCATCAAACTCTACCGAAGCAGGAAGTCCAACTGCAACTTTTCCCGCAACATATTTTACAAGAGGCATATACTGCCGTATAAATTTGTCTCTGAGAGCTGGTGATTTGGTCTTTTTGAATTCTTCCCAAAGATCATCTTCTTCTTTTTCGTCATTAATTGGCATTTATACTCTTCCTCTTTTTATGAATTTTCATCTGATAAAACAGAACTGATTGCTTTTGCCATAAGAGCAGCATCCTGAACTTCTGCAGGTCCACTACTTTTTTTTGATGAACCCATAGAAACAAAATCCGACTCTGAGCCAGAATCCGAATCATCATCCCCTGAACCAGAGCCAGATGATTCACTGAAAACAAAGTTTTCCATATCTGGTAAAGTGTCTATTCCTCCCTCTTCATTGCTGCTTACTTCAACATTTGAAGATGGAACTGGTTCCGCTGTTTCAACCGGAGCAGTTTCTTGTGGTGCAGGTTGTTGTACGGCAACGGCTTCTGCTGGAATAACAGCTTCCTTGCCGGAAAAATTCTTAACAGTTTCAAAGTTTCGTAATGGAACAAAACCTTCTGAAGAATTTTGACTTTCTGCACTACTTCTTCCCGAGTTCTTTACATCAGAATCATTTAACATCTGATGATTGTCTCCAACCACAAAGTGGTTTTCACTTTCACTCGGTTTTAATTCTTCATCCTGAATCGTTATATCAACGTTCTGTCCCAAAGCAGATGCCTGAGGCGCAGCTGAAGAATCAACGGAATAGTCACTTTGAAAATCGCCGCCCGAGCCATCAGAGAGGAACTTATTAAATATAAATGAAATTCCTAAGCCTAACAGTCCGAAGACAACGGCAAAAATCAGTGCTTTAATTAATATGGATAAAATCGAAGAATGAGAGAAAAGACCTGACACGAAGGACAAAATAAATCCGCATGCTGCAAACAGTCCGATAAATTTTGCGCTTCGCATTTTTCCTCCCAATAACAATTACCCATTAATATTATACACCACAAGAGTGTATATGTCAAAAACCGCTACCTTTTTTTACTAAGGAATTTTTTAAGGAAGCTAGAAACTCCCTCATTAAATTCAGGTTCAGTTTTTTCAATTCGTCCAACAATATGCTTCAAATAAACAGCAGGTTTTGAAGTTGGATTTACAACAATAAATGGCTTTTGTCTGATAACAGAAGCCTGTACAAGAGGATCCTCAGGAATACATCCCAGATACTCAATTTTGTAGCCAAGGAACTGACCTACAATTGTGATGATACGTTCAGAAATACGTTTTCCTTCATCTGGAGAATGAACACGGTTTACAATAAGTTTGATATTTACTGTGCGGTCAACAATTTCAGTTGTTATAATTTTAATGATTCCGTAAGCATCTGTAATGGCAGTTGGTTCAGGAGTTGTTACTACAAATACTTCATCTGCGGCTGCAACAAACTGAAGAACGTTGTTTGCAATACCCGCACCAGTATCAATAATGATGATGTCTGCATTTCCAAGAGTTGCAAACTGATTTGCAAAGTACTCAAGTTCTTCAACACTCAGGTTTGCGATCTTAGAAAATCCATTGGCACCTGCAATAAATTTAATTCCGAACTCAGTGTCCATGATAATTTCTTTCATCGTCTTCTTTTTGTTGATGACGTGCATAAGGTTATATTGTGGAACAATGTTCAGAAGAACATTTACGTTTGCCATTCCAAGGTCACCATCAATAAGGATAACCTTTTTACCCAGCTGGGCATAGGCAATTGCCATATTGACGGCAAAATTGGTTTTACCAACACCACCCTTTCCACTGGTGATTGCGATAATTCTGGTGTTATGATCTCTTTTTACAGCTCCGTTTTTTCCAGAGTCTGCTGAGCCGCCATCATTAAACAATTCGCTTAAGCCTTCTGCCTGTTCTTCCATATCTATTCTCCTGAGTAACCAAATTTATCTTCAATGTGAATTCTATCAATCTTGAAACCTTCAAGTCTGATAAGAAAATCTACAACACCTGCTCTTGTAATATCTCTTGATGCTACCTGACCATGTGTGAAGTATGAAATTGATTTGTGCTTATCATTTAAAACACTAATCACGTTTCCAAACTGTTCAGATTCATCACACTTTGTAACGATTACAGATTTATAACCGAATGGCTCATAATTCTGCATAATGTTTTGCAAATCTCTTGCCTTAGTTCCGGCAGTGAATGCAAGATAAATATCCGGATTCATTCCCTGAACTTCGAGCAAAAGTTTCATCTGTGCAATATGAGTTGCATCGTTAGGACTGAATCCAGAAGTATCAATAAATATTGCATCTTTATTTGCACGATTTTCATCATACAAAGTTTTAAGGTGTTCTGATTTTTCTGCCTTGTAAACCTGAGAGCCCATATGCTTTCCCCATCTCTCAAGCTGTTCCATAGCACCAACCCTCATTGTATCTGTTGTAATAAAGCAGATTTCTGGTCTGTTGCCGTCGTGGTTCTGTGCATAGTTTTTTACAAACTGCGCAGCAAGTTTTACAAGGGTTGTAGTTTTTCCAACTCCAGTTGGACCTACAATTATAAATACGTGAGGCGGACGGAATACAGTTTCTTTTGCAATTGAAATTGATTCGCCAATCCAGTCTACAACGCGTCTTTCTACTAAATCAAAATTATCCAGCTGTTCAAGAGAAAATTCATTTCTGATTTTTTCTTCAATCATATTTATGTAAGAGAAAGAGAATTCATTCTGTTCAAGCAGCTCTTCAATCTTTTTGATTGATTCATGCTTTTCCTGAGTAGAAACTGCAAGCTGCTGAAGCTGCTGGGCCATTTCGTGTTTAAGTTCTTCAATGGAATTGGTCATTTCATTTATCTGCTTGCTGACCAAAACATTGTTTGAACTCTGCATCTGTAAAATTGCTTCACGATTTCGGTTGAGCTGTTCTTCTTCAGACTCTCTGCCTTGATAATAAGTTCTACCGCTATCTGCAGAATATGATTTTTGATGATTTACAACATAGCTTACAACTGTAACCGGTTTTTTCTTCATGCGGAATAAACCGGCTGGTCTAAAGTCTACAACCTTGTTTGTAATTCTAAAATCTTTTCCATACAAATTAAACAGTTTTTCCTTACACTCCTCGTAAGTGTTTCCGGTTACTTTCTGTTCAATCTCATCTTCGTACGCCATCTTTTTTCTCTTTCCTTTTACTCATTTTCAACGTCAGCAATTTCATCAATAATCTCAGGAGAAATACTTGAACCGGCTGCATACATTTCTGTATCCGAAATTACTGCAACTCCCGGCATTTCTCTTTCCAGCGAAGAACGCACAAGCTGACGCACACTGCTTACTGTTATGATAACCGGCTGATATCCAAGCTGACTTACCTTTGCAAGAGATGTACTTACTGCCTGTACCCAGCGGCGTCGATCAACAGGATCTAATGCTACATAAGGTTTTGAACCGTCCTCCGGGTTATAGGCATGTTCTGCAATGAGTTCTGAAAGCTCCTGCGAAAGTCTCATAACATGTATTTTTTTATTATCATCTGCATACTGCATACAGATTTGCAATCCTAAAGCATCGCGTACCTTTTGTGTAAGCTCCCATACATTGTGATGGGTAACGGCCGCATAGTTTGCCATTGTCTCAAGAATACGTACGTAGTTTCTGATAGATACTCTTTCTTCGAGAAGATTCTGAAGAACTTTTTCAATTGTACCGTAAGAAATTTTTGCAGTATCCAGAACTTCTGAAACAAGAACAGGATTTTTCTGCTTAACAGTATCAAGAATAACTGATACTGCCTGACGATCAAGAAGCTCTGCCGCATGATTTTTGATGATTTCGGTTATATGTGTAGAGATGATTGTAGGTGGGTCTACAATAACATATCCTGCGCCTTCGGCCTCGTTTCTTCGGTCCTCCGGCAGCCAGATTGCATCCATTCCAAATGCAGGGTCCTTTGTTTTTTCACCGTCAAGAACTTCGGTGACAGCGCCTGTATCAAGGCACATTACATATCCAACTCTTACAGCAGAATGGCCGGCTTCAATTCCGGCAATCTTAAAGCTGTAATCATTTGGTTCAAGAGTCATATTATCACGAATACGGATCTTAGGAATATCAAGTCCGATATCGTGGCGGGCTTCAACTCGTATTCGTGAAATTCTTTCAAGAAGTTCAGCTCCCTTATCTTTATCAACAAGAGGAATAAGGGCATAGCCGAGTTCCAGAGAAAGAGGATCCAGCATAACGATAGGCTCGCCGTCTGTTGCAGCAGTTTGAGTAGATGCCTTCTGTGCCTTCTCCTGCATTGCAGCAATTTCCTGCTTTTCTTTATCGCGGGTCATTCGCCATCCGATGAAGATTGCAAGTCCTCCAACCGGAATAAGCAGGAGCTGGGTTCCACCACGTAAAGCAAGGCCTGCAACAATAAGAACCGCACCAACAATTTCGTAAATATGACCGTCGCCGGTAAATTCCACTTTGAGCTGCTTGTCCAGAGAATCGTCGGATTTAGTACCAGTTACGAGCAAACCGGTTGCAAAAGAAATGATAAGTGATGGAAGCTGAGATGTAAGACCATCACCAATTGTCAGGGTTGAATAAGTATTAAGGGCATCAGGGAATGACATTCCATTCTGAATCATTCCAACCAGGAAGCCTCCAAGAAGGTTTACTA
>JAEEGJ010026891.1_pt1 | contig 11615 bp, 9 predicted proteins | sample 8958761 | NCBI WGS metagenome assembly JAEEGJ01 (sample SAMN16246546, study PRJNA631951) | gut metagenome | biome: gut microbiome; feature: rumen; material: RS-attached | host: Bos | place: Iran: Karaj | collected 2018-10
CCCGGCCTACTGCTTAGAAGGCAGTTGCTCTATCCTGCTGAGCTATTGGCGCGTATAGAAGGGCCCCGCCTCTGGAGCGGGCGATGGGAATCGAACCCACGTATCCAGCTTGGAAGGCTGGTGTTCTGCCATTGAACTACGCCCGCATGGGTTGGGGCCCCTGAAATGCCGACAGCAATAATACCATAGGGCCGGAAGCTTTGTCAATAAGAGAATTGCGTTTTTCGGCGCCTTCCGCAGCGGATCGGTATTCCGGGCAAAAACCGCATATACTGTAATCCGCGAAAGGTTCGGAAAGGAGGTGAAGGGATTGCCGCGGGAGAAAGACGGGCAAGCGGATGAAGGCCGGTCCCGGATGAAACGGCTTTTCCGGGACCTGGCGGAGACGGAGCTGGGACTGTACGCCGCCTCCGGCGCCTATTTCCTTTTTCTCTCCCTGATCCCCCTGACGGCGCTGGTCTGTTCCGTTCTGCCCATGACTCCCCTCACCCGGGAGATGGTGCTGGAATATCTCTCCACCGTCCTGCCGGACGCCCTGGAGGAGCTGCTTCGGGAGATCCTGGATCAGGTGTACGGAAACGGAGCCGCAGTCTTCTCCCTCTCCGCCCTGCTCACCCTGTGGTCCGCCAGCAAGGCTTTCCTGGGCCTGATCCAGGGGCTGGACCGGATCTGCGGCGCAGGAAAACCCGGAGGCTTTCTGCGTCTCCGGGCGGTTTCCGGACTCTATACCCTCGCGCTTCTGCTGACGGTGATCCTGAGTCTGCTCTTCGCCCTGTTCCGGCGGCGGCTCATCCGCCTGCTGGCAGCGGTCTGGCCGCCGGGGGGCGGACTGCTCCTGTCCCTCCTTCGCATGCGGTATTTTCTGGCGATGATGCTGCTGGCGCTTTTCTTTGCCCTGCTGTACACCTTTCTCCCCTCCCGCCGGATGCGCTTTCTCCGCCAGCTTCCCGGAGCCATGCTGGCCGCTCTGCTCTGGATGCTCATCACCTGGCTCTTCGGAAGCTATGTCACCGGACTGGGGGGCGTGACCCTCTACGGCAGCCTGGCCAGCGCCGTTCTGGCCCTGTTCTGGGTCTATCTCTGCATGGTGCTGATCCTGCTGGGGGCTTTTGTCAACACCCATCTCTTCCATTTTTCCTCCGAACCGCAAAATACGGGATAATCCCTTGCCAAGAACCACAATCCGGTGTATAATCGGATCAGCAAAAAAGATTTGCCAGGAGCTCTGCTTCTGGCAATCTGCATATTGATCCGGTCTGTTCAATCATCCGACTTGTTTCGTACAAGTTCCTGCCGATCCGGCGATTCCTTCTTTTCCGGCTTCTCCTGCCCGAGGGACAGTTCCCCCAGGTTGGAGATGGTCACGGTGGTGAAGGGGATCGTAACGCCGTTGGCGTCAAAGGTTTCCTTCAGCCGCTGGCGGACCTCGCTGCAGGCGATGAAATTCTCATCCACCGTTCTGGTGGCCATAATGGCCCGCAGAGCGATGCCGCTGGCGTCGAACTGCCGCACGAAAACCGTCTGCGGTTTCGGCCCCACGTACAGAGGATGGGAGGTCACCACCTCCTCCATCAGCCGTTTGGCCAGGGCCAGATCGCTGCTGTAGCTTACCTGGACATCCACAAAATTCCGCGTCGGCTCCCCGGATGTGAAATTCGTGTTTTCCACCACCGCGGACCCCATGACGGAATTGGGGACGATCAGCCTGGTGCCCAGGATGGTGCGGATCACCGTATGCCGCAGGGTGATATCCTCGATGTACCCGGTAATGTCCTGGGTGCGGATCTGGATCCGGTCCCCCACGTCGAAGGGCCGGAAGATGGAGATGAACACCCCGCTCACCAGGTTCCCCACGCTCTCCTGTGCGGCAAAGCCCAGGGCTACCGCCAGGAGGCCGGAGCCCGCCAGGATGGCGGTGACTGCGGTGGAAAGGGCGGGCACCTGCTTCACGGCGACCACCACCCCCACGATGTACAGGGCGATGATCAGCACGCTGTTCAGCAGCTTATACCCGATGTAGTTCGGCCGCTTGGTGAGTTTGGCCCTGGCGTTCTCCGCCTTTTTCAGGATGAATTTCAGCAGGATGACCAGGAGCCGGGTGATGATCAGCACCAGAACGATCTTGATGACCGCATAAAGGATCGGCATATTTTCCGCAAATTCCTGCAATGCTTTCACGCCGGACATACCTCCTTTTCCCGGCAGTATTATACCATAGATTCGGAAAAAAGAAATGCGAAAGGAGCGGCTTCCTTGAAATACTCCGCCATTTTTCAGCCCTTGACCGTCGGTCCCCTCACCTGGAGGAACCGGATCGAGATCGCCCCCGCCGCCCCCTTCCTCACCTGGCGTGAGGAGGACGGCCGCATGCCTCTGAAATCCTATTACACCGCTCTGGCGGGCTCCGGAGCCGCCCTGATCAACCTGGGCATCGGGTCTCTGGAGGACGATCCCCGTTTCCCGGGCATGGTGCGGCCCGCCTGCTGCGTCATGAAGCTGGAGGACCTGCCGGAGCTGGTGGATACCCTCCATCGGGACGGCTGTCTCGCCGGGGTGGAGCTCACCGTTTCCCGGTACATGATGGGTCCCCGGGATCGGATCACCTCGATCCCGGAGAGCGAAGTCAAGAACATCATCGCCGCCTATGCCTTCCAGGCCCGCCGGGCCCGGGAGGCGGGCTTCGACATGATCCTGATCCACGGCGGCCACGGAAACGTACCGGCCCAGTTCTTCGCCTCCTACATCAATCATCGGACGGACGCCTACGGCGGCAGCCCGGAGAAGCGCAGCCGCTTCGCCCTGGAGATGCTGGACGCCGTACGGAACGAGATGGGCAGCGGCATGGCCCTGGAATACCGCATCAGCGCGGAAGAGGTCCTGCCCGGCACCACCACCTTTGAGGAGACCCTGGCCTTTGCGGAGCGCATCCAGGACAGGATCGATCTGCTCCACGTGAGCCGGGGCCTGCTGGAGGAGGACGCCACCCTGCCTGTGCTCAATTCCCCCGTCTACGTGCCCCGGGGCACCAATATCCCCTATGCCCGGATCTTCCGGGAGCGGCTGAATATCCCCGTGTCCGTGGTCTGCGGCATGGATCTGGATACGGCGGAGAAGGCCATCCTGGCGGGAGACGTAGACGCCGCCGCCATGATCCGCACCGCTCTGGCTGATCCCTCCTTCGTAGCCAAGGCCAAAGCCGGGCGGGAGGCGGAGATCCGCCCCTGCCTCCGCTGCAACACCTGCATCGGCAGGACCCACAGCGAGCACGTCACCGTGCGCTGCGCCGTGAATCCTCTGGTCGGCCGGGAGTCCCTTTTCGATCTGACGAAGCCCGCGGCGGTGAGCAAGCGGGTGGTGATCGTGGGCGGCGGCCCCGCGGGGCTGGAAGCAGCCCGTACCGCGGTGAAGCGGGGACATCACGTCACCCTGCTGGAAAAGAGCGACAGGCTGGGCGGCACCCTACATCTTGCCGCGGCGGCGGATTTCAAGGCGGATATGAAGCGTTATCTGGACTGGAGCATCCGCACCGTGGAGGAAGACCGGCGCATCGACCTGCGGCTGAATACCGAGGCGACTCCCGAGCTTCTGCGGGAGCTGAAGCCGGACGCCGTCCTGCTGGCGGTGGGCGCCCGGCCCATCATCCCCAAGATCTCCGCCTGTCCGGAGAAGGCCGTATGGGTGGGTGAACTGGAAGGCGCGCCGGAAAAGGCCGGTCAGCGGGTGGTCGTGGCCGGAGCCGGCTTCACCGGTCTGGAAATGGCCCTGGATCTGGCACAGCACGGGCGGGAGGTCACGGTGATCGATCTGCTCCCGGCGGAGCGCATCGGAGCGGACGGCGTCGCCATCAGCATGATCTGGCTGAAAGCCGCCCTGAAGGAGGCGGGAGTCCGTTTTCTGTGTCAGGTACGGCTGGAGGACGCCACCGCCGAAGGAGCTGTCGTCTCCCATGAGGACGGGACGAAGGAGCTTCTGCCCTGCGACACGGTGGTCCTCTCCCTGGGGGTCCGGCCGGACCGCAGCCTGGAGGAAAAGGTGCAGGGGCTGGCGCCTCAGGTGGTCTCCATCGGGGACTGCAGCGGGAGCGGCGGCACCATTTTTAAGGCGGTCTCCGGCGGCTTCGACGCCGCCATGGCTCTCTGAACATCAGCGTATCCCCCGATTTCGGGAAACATATATTACATTGTTTTTGGAGGCAGAGAATGAACGTCAACGTCGGCATCAACGGCTTCGGCAGGATCGGGAGACTTGCGATCCGCGCAGGCATGCAGCAGGGCGGCTTCAATTTTACGGCCATCAACGACCACAAGTCGCCGGATCTGCTTGCCTATCTCTTTAAGTATGACTCCGTCTTCGGCAGGTATCCCGGCGAAGTGAGCCACGATGATCACGGCATCATCATTGACGGCAAACATATCCCCGTTTTCAACTGCAACGATCCCGGTGAGATCCCCTGGGGGGACGCAGGCGCGGAGTACATCGTGGAATCCACCGGTAAGTTCAAGAAGACCGCGGACGCCGCCCGCCATCTGGAGGGCGGGGCGAAAAAGGTGCTGATCACCGCTCCCGGCAAGGACTGCCCCAACTACGTCTACGGCGTGAACAGCGACGATTACCGGCCGGATATGCATGTCGTATCCAACGCCTCCTGCACCACAAACTGCCTGGCTCCTCTGGCCAAGATCATCCATAACGCCTACGGCTTGCGCCGGGGCATCATGACTACCATCCACGCCGTCACCACCAACCAGACCACCGTGGACGGCAAGCCGCCCAAGGACGACTGGCGCATGGGCCGGGCCTCTTCCGTGAACTTTATCCCCACCAGCACCGGCGCCGCCCAGGCCGTGGGCAAGGTCATTCCCGCGCTGGCCGGAAAGCTTACCGGCGTGGCCATCCGGGTCCCCACCCTGGATGTGTCCCTGGTGGATCTGACCGCCGAGCTGGAAAAACCCGCGACCTATGAGGAGATCTGCGCGGAGATCCGCCGGGCCACCAACGAAGAGATGAAGGACAGCCTGGGCTATACGGACGAACCCCTTGTCTCCACCGACTTCCTGGGCATCACCGTAGGAGGCGTGTTCGACGCCTATGCCGGTCTGAGCGTCGACGAACACTTCGCCAAGCTGTTCGCCTGGTACGACAACGAATACGGCTACACCTGCATGGCTATGAAGATGCTGAAACATATGTTTGAGGTAGATCAGGGAAAATAACATGTTTGCGCTGAAGCTCATTGCCGCCCTCGCGGCTGGATACCTGCTGGGCTCCATCAGCTCCGCCGTTCTTCTGACCCATACCCGCTTCGGGGATATTCGGGACAAGGGCAGCGGAAATGCGGGCGCCACCAACGTGGCCCGCTCCTATGGGATCTGGATGGGGCTCCTCACCCTGCTGCTGGACGGGATCAAGACCGCCCTTGCCATGTGGCTGGGCACCCTCCTGGCCGGTGAACCCGGCGCTTCTCTGGGCGCCGCCGCCTGCCTGATCGGCCATTGCTGGCCCGTTTACTTCCGCTTCAAGGGGGGGAAGGGCGTGAGCGTGGCCGGCGCCATCGCCGTATGGCTGGATTGGCGGCTCATCCTCATCCTCATCGCCGTCTTCCTGATCCTGGCCTTCGTCTCCAAGCGGGTCAGCGTCGGTTCCCTCTCTGCGGCCCTGGCCTATCCCTTTGCCATGCTTCTGCTGGGCGGCTTTGACTGGCATCAGCTGGCCCTGGGCTTCCTCATCCTGGTTCTGGTCTTCTTTACCCACCGGGAAAACATCAAGCGGATCATCGCCGGAACGGAACCCGTCTTCCGTGCCGGAAGGAGCAGAAAACCATAACGATCTTCACCATAACCATAATGCTGAGGACCCGGGAGCATATCGCTCCCGGGTCCTCAGACTGTAGACAAACCCGTAAACGGCACGATACCGGAAAGGAAGAAAGTGTGAAAGAAACCCATCAGGGGTGTCTTTCGCGTTCAATCATAAGTTTTTCGAACAATCTATTCCCTATTCCCTGTTCGAAAAACTTGCTTCAGCGGGGCGACAAGACTTTGTCGACACGCTGGGGACCCGGGAGCATATCGCTCCCGGGTCCCCCTGTTTTATCCATGTCAGACGAAGATCAGGATCAGATCCAGCCCTGAGCCATCATGGCGTCGGCGACCTTCTCGAAGCCCGCGATGTTGGCGCCGGCCACCAGGTTGTAGCCCAGTCCGTTGCGCTCCGCGGCGGCGACGCTGTTTTCATAGATGCTCTTCATGATGCCCTGGAGCTTGGCGTCAACTTCCTCGGCGCTCCAGTTGTAACGCATGGAGTTCTGGCTCATCTCCAGACCGGAGACCGCCACGCCGCCGGCGTTCACCGCCTTGGAGGGGGCGACCACAAGGCCCTTCTGCTGCATGAAGGCGATGGCTTCGTTGCTGGTGGGCATATTGGAAACTTCCACGTAGTACTTGGTGCCGTTGGCCACGATCTTCTCCGCATCGGCCAAGCCAACTTCATTCTGGGTGGCGCAGGGCATCACGATGTCCGCCTTCACGCCCCAGGGTTTCTTTTTGGCGTAGAACTTCGCGCCGAATTTATCCGCATAGGCCTTCAGCACGTCGTCCTTGCCGGAAGCCCGCATCTCCAGGAGGTAATCGATCTTCTCATCGGTGGTGATGCCGGCTTCGTCGTACACATAGCCCGCACGGCCGGAAATGGTGACCGGCTTCGCGCCGAACTCGGTAAGCTTCTTGATGGCGCCCCAGCTCACGTTGCCGTAGCCGGAAACGGCGACGGTCTTGCCCTTCAGGGTGTCCCCGAAGTGCTTGAGCATCTCCACGGTGTAATACACCGCGCCGTAGCCTGTGGCCTCAGGCCGCACCAGGCTGCCGCCGTAGCTCATGCCCTTGCCGGTGAGTACGCCGTTGGCAAAGCTGCCGGTGCAGCGGCGCCACTGGCCGAAGAGGTAGCCGATCTCCCGGCCGCCCACGCCGATATCTCCGGCGGGAACGTCCACATCGGGCCCGATGTATTTATATAGTTCCGTCATGAAGCTCTGGCAGAATCGCATGACCTCGGCATCGCTCTTGCCCTTGGGGTCGAAGTCGCTGCCGCCCTTGGCGCCGCCCATGGGGAGAGTGGTGAGGGAGTTCTTCAGCACCTGCTCGAAGCCCAGGAACTTCACCACGCCTTCGTTCACCGCGGGATGGAAGCGCAGGCCGCCCTTGTAGGGGCCCAGGACGCCGTTGAACTGCACGCGCCAGCCCCGGTTCACATGGGGCACGCCCTGATCGTCGGTCCAGGTGACGCGGAATTCCACCATCCGGTCCGGGTTCACCATCCGTTCCAGAATGGCGTTCTTCTCATACTCGGGATGCTTTTCGATCACAGGCTCCAGGGAGGTGAGCACCTCTTCCACGGTCTGGATGAATTCCGGCATCGACCCGCAGCGTTCCTTGACCTCTTTGATGACTCGTTCAATATAAGCGTTCATGTTGTCACTCCATTCTGAATATGATTTAAAACTATAAATCGTGGAAGGAGGATTGTCAAGATTTTTAGCCGGAAATTCAGACGTTTTTTTGACTCATTTCATCCCCGGCGCCGGTACCGCAGCGCGATGAGCAGACCGGCCAGAAGAACGGCCAGACAGAGGCCGAACAGGAGCCACGCGCCGGTGGAAACGGTCCCGCTGGTCAGACCAGGGCCGCCTCTTCCTTCAGTGGGAGGGCTGCCGGAGCCGTCCCCCCGACCGGAAAACCCGCTTTGGCCGGGAAAGCCGCCGGAGCCCTGTCCTTCGCCGGGGCTCTCTCCGCTGCCGGAGCCCCCGAAGCCGCCTCCGGGGAAGCCCCCGCCGAAGCCGCCTCCCTGACCCGGGAAGCCGCTTGAGCCCTGTCCTTCGCCGGAGCTCTCTCCGCTGCCGGAGCCCCCGAAGCTGCCTCCGGGAAAGCCCCCGCCGAAGCCGCCTCCTCCGCCGCCCATGCTGCCCATGGCGGAAATGGTGATTCCGGAGGCGTCGATGAGAGAGGAACTGTCCTCCCGTTGTCCGGCGTCCGTGGAGGGGATCGTCCCCTCCAGCTGCCCTCTGACGCTCTCCGTTCGAAGGGCGCAGAAGGTGCGCAGCGTCTCCACGCCGGTCTCGAACTCCTCAAGTGTACAGAAGGCCGTGGGGTCCTTTTCCACATAAGGCCGGATCAGGGCATAGGCCTCGTCGATGATCCCCTGGATATCCACGGTGTCCAGGAATTCGGCGAAGTATTCGTGATACATCTCCGTGTACTCCTCGCTGCTCTGGATCCAGCCCCACATGGGTTGGTCGTCCGGATCGGAGACGGACATGGGGGTATCGATGGGATCGTTCACCGTATCTGTGGCGTCGGAGCTCTGGAAGGAGCCGAAGGCGAGATTGTAGTCCCAGGGGATCATGGAAAGCTGCCCGTCGCTCTCATGGAGATAATAGTTATGGATGATCGAGCCGGTGTAGCTGTCCCCGTTGCACACGTAGTTGTGCACCACGAAATATCGGATGACCTCGTCCACGTCCACCACGTCCTCCAGGTCCTCATAGGCGTTGAGCTTTTTCAGCGCCTGGATCAGGCGGGTCTGGTCCGCCTTGGTGACGTCCGTTTTGGCATTGCCGAAGATGTTGGAATAGCTGTCCGGGTCGTCGTCGATATACCGGAGCTTCACGTCCGTCGACCCCATGCCGCCGAAAACGCCGCCGAAGTCGAAGCCGCCCCGTCTTCTGCTGCCGCCGGTTTCACCCTCCGGCTGCCCGCCGTCCGCACCGGACCCGGCAGGGTCTGTTCCTTCGGAAGGCCTGCCGCCGGACTGAGAGGGATCAAAGCCCTTCGGCGGCTGTTCGCCGGGCTGTCCGGGGCCGAAGCCTTCCGGCGGCTCGCCGGGGAAACCGGAGCCTTCGGGTATCTCGCCGTTCCCAAACTGAGAAGGATCAAAGCCCTCCGGAAGCTCTCCGCCTCCGAAGCCGGAGTCGGAAGAATCCCCTTCCTCCGTATCCCGGTTCATGAAGTCCTCCATATTGAAATCCTTGCCGTTGCCCGGGCCGCCGCCGCCGAAGCTCATGCTGTCCGGCTTATACAGCTCGCCCGTGTCTCTGCCGTAGTTTCGCTGGAGGAAGCTGTCCTCTATGCCCTCCACGGCGAGGTACAGTCCCCAGTCCTCCCCGTTCACCGTGATATAGGCGAAGGAACACAGCGGCGCGTCCGCGCCGAATTCGCCCATCAGACGGTATGCGAGATAATCCTTCATACAGGTATTGTCCTGGATGAGATTGTTCAGGCTGAGCTTATCCAGTCCGTGATAGTTCTTCCCGTCCTCGTACTGGTCGAACTCGATCTTGAAGCTGTACCGCTCAGAGCCCATCGTCTTCACCGTTGAGAGAGAGGTGTTCCCTTTCCCCCGGATCGCAACGTTTTTCATCGCCTCATTGTCGATCACCACGGTGCAGGCGCTGTAGGTCTCGCTCTCGCAGGTGGAGATGAAGCCGTCCCAGTCGTCGATGATGATGTCGATGGTGTGGACCTTTGAAGTATCGAACAGGGTCTGTTCGTAGCCCATGGTCCGGGAGTCGGACTGGAGCCCCAGGGCCTTCCCGTTCATGAACAGGAGGGTCAGGAGCAGGCAAAGGACGATGATGACAACGCAGATCCGGTCGATATTCTTATGCGTTGACATGACGTGTCCTCCTTAACCCATGTAGTCTCCGTTATAGCTCACCAGCACCGCGCTTTCCACGCCCTCGAGCCGGGAGACGCCGTTGATGAAGCTGGTATCCTCCCCATCCAGCCGAACCTCATAATTCACCTCGATCCGGCCTGCCCGGACGGATTTGCTCTTGCAGACGCAGCGCTGGGTGCTTTCCTCCAGGAACTTCAGGGCTTCCTTTTCGCTGGTCTGATCCTGGCAGGTCAGAACGACGATGTAGGGATTCGAATGGCTCTTCCGGTTGGCAAAGATCAGGAGGATCAGGCCGATCACCACGCTGCCGATGACGGCCAGGGGGATGAAGCCCGCCGCCAGGACGATGCCCACGGCGATGGACCAGAACAGGAACGCGATGTCCATGGGCTCCTTGATGGCGGTGCGGAAACGGACGATGGAAAGGGCGCCCACCATGCCGAGGGACAGGATCACGTTGCTGGTCACGGCCAGGATCACCAGGGTGGTGATCATCGTCAGGGCCACCAGGGTGACGGCGAAGCTGGATGAGTACATGACCCCCGCGTAGGTTTTCTTATAGATCAGGAAAATGAACATCCCGATGCCGAAGGCCAGCACCAGCGCCAGAAGCATATCCGGCAGGGTGACGGCGGCGACGTTGTCCAGAAAGCTGGATTTGAAGATGTCGGAAAAAGACATGACCGTATTCTCCTTTGCGATTCAGTATTGACGTTCGGTTTGTTTCAGCCGTAGATCCGGCATTGGGCGTACTTGGAAAAGGCGGAGGCGTGCCTTCCCGGGAGCTGCACGATGTCCCGGATGATATCCGGCAGGAATTCGTCCCACTTGACCTCCAGGAGAATGGGAGCGTCCCCCGCCGGGATGGTGGGACAATCCGGATCGAGAAAATCCATGCAGGAAAGGCCGGTGCGGATATCATAGTCCAGAGTCACCCGGACGTTGCCCGGAGCGTAGATATAGGGCTCCCGGGTATAGTCCACGATGGTTTTGGGCTGCAGCCCCTGGCCGAGCATCTTGCAGTACAGCTCCTGCACCAGAGAGTGGGGGGAGTTCAGCATCCAGGCCAGATCCCCTTCCAGGATCCTTCGGGTCTCGTCCCCGGAGAGAGGCGCGGAATACTTGGTCCCCAGGCCGCCGCGCTTGCTTTTCTTCTCCAGATGGATCACGGACGGATCGCCGTTGTAATACCGGACGCGGAACTTCTCCCGCTTGTTCACTCCGTCCAGCTTCTCCCGAAGGGCCTTGTCCCGCAGATTGTCAAAGTAAAGACTGCGGATGAAATAGCGCCCGTCCACAGCGTGGGGATCCGGTTCCATCACGGCTCGCAGCCGCTGCCGGAGCATCAGCAGATCCAGCCGGTTCAGCTCATGCTTCCATTCATGCCGGTACTTCGGGGCGTCGCCGCCGTTGGGTTCATTCGGCATCGGGATCACCTCCTTACGGATCTGAGTATACCGACGCTTCTGAAAAATCCCTTAAACCTTTGTGAAGAAACGGTAAACAATGGGGCGGGCAATGAAGGATACAAGATAAGCAAAGCCCGGAATCCGCAGAGAAATCCGCCGGATTCCGGGTTCTTATGATTCAGACTTGCATATTCATTTCTATACAGCTTTTCAGGAAAACATGCAATAATCAACTGCCGCCGAACGACTCAATGAGCTGTGATGTTTGCCATGACGGGCAAGTGATGTTCCGCCAGGGGCGGAATGATGTTTTTCCCTTGCAGCAAAAGGGATGCCATGCCATGAGGGATTCGTCCTCCGCTGCGGCGGAGGCCGGGTCGCGGCTCTGGGGCGCCCCCGGCGCCCCATTCACTCCCGCTCCCGTTCGAATCCCTCAGTATTAACATATTGTAAAAGCTCAGCGCCGACCCATCGGGGCGGCGCTGAGCTTTGGCACGCCATGAGGGATTCGAACCCCCGGCCTTCTGGTCCGTAGCC
>JAEEGJ010026894.1_pt1 | contig 11614 bp, 7 predicted proteins | sample 8958761 | NCBI WGS metagenome assembly JAEEGJ01 (sample SAMN16246546, study PRJNA631951) | gut metagenome | biome: gut microbiome; feature: rumen; material: RS-attached | host: Bos | place: Iran: Karaj | collected 2018-10
CGCGCCCGTACCGTACTGGCGGAGGTCCGACTTGAACCCGAGGTGCAGATTCGCCTCGACCGTGTCCATGCCCTTCTCCTGCAGTTCGTAGGCACGCAACTTGTTGCAGAGCCCAATGCCTCGACCTTCCTGGCCGCGCATGTAGAGGAGCACACCCCCATGCTCGCCGATGAACTTCATCGCCGATGCCAGCTGTTCGCCGCAATCGCAGCGGAGGCTACCAAAAATATCGCCCGTAAGGCATTCGCTGTGCACACGCACGTAAACCGGCTTGCTGAAGTCGGGGTTGCCCGCGACCCACGCCACGTGCTCCACGCCGTCGGTCTTACTCTTGTAGGCGTATGCGGTAAAGTCGCCGTACTTGGTCTGCACGTGCGGGGCGGCCACACGCTGTACCAGTTTCTCGTTCCTGAGGCGGTAGTCAATGAGGTCGCGGATAGAGATAATCTTGAGGCCGAACTTCTTCGCCACTTCCTCGAGCTGAGGCATGCGCGCCATCGTGCCGTCCTCGTTCATGATCTCGATGAGGGCGGCCGCAGGGCGGAGTCCCGCAAGTTTCGCGAGATCCACAGCCGCTTCGGTATGGCCTGCACGGCGGAGAACACCTTCTTCTTGCGCGTATAGGGGCGAAATATGCCCCGGACGGCCAAAGTCGCTCGGCTTGGAGTTCGGGTCGGCAAGCGCCAGGATGGTCGCCGCACGGTCGTGGGCCGAAACGCCGGTAGTGCATCCCTCGATCTTATCCACCATGATGGTAAAGGGGGTCCCCAGAATCGAGGTATTCTCGGCGGTCTGGCGCGTGAGGTTGAGTTCATGGCAGCGCTGGATGGGCAGCGGGCAGCAGAGCACACCACGGCCCTCGTGGAGCATGAAGTTCACCTTTTCGGGCGTAATCTTCTCGGCGGCGATTACGAAATCGCCCTCGTTCTCGCGGTCTTCGTCATCGACCACAATCAAGAACTTTCCGTTCTTAAAATCCTCTATGGCCTCTTCAATCGTATTAAGCAAGGTCACGTTCCTTCAGATAATTTTCAATGTACTTGCCGAGCATGTCCACTTCCACGTTCACGATGGTCCCGGCAACCCAGTTGCGCAGGTTCGTTCGGGCGAGCGTCTCAGGGATGATGCACACGCGGATGGAATCCTCGAACTTCTCGGCCACCGTAAGGCTGATGCCGTTCAAGGAGATGGAACCGCGACGGATAATGTAGCGCTTGAGGTCCGCAGGCATCTTCAGGTCGACTTCCACGCCCGTTTCGCGCGGGGTCACCTTGATAACCTCGGTAATGCAATCCACATGGCCCATCACAAAATGCCCGCCCATAAAGCTATCGGCACGGCACGGAAGTTCCAGATTGACCAGTTTTCCGACTGCAGCCTGCTTGAAGGCGGTATTTTCGACCGTCTGGTGCATCAGACAAAAAGTGGCTTCATCTTCGGTACAAGATTCAATGGAAAGGCACACACCGTCGTTCGCGACGCTGTCGCCCAGTTTGCAATTCTTGAAAAATCCCGGCGACTTGAGGCGCATCGAGAGCGCATCACCTCGAGACTCTATCGAGACGATTTCGCCGGTAGATTGAATAATTCCCGTAAACATACGGGGACAAATGTAGAAAAAGGCGAGAGCCGCGACAACGCAAGTATTGCGTTGGCATGGCCGAGCCGCCCTAGTTTGGCGCGCGGGGCTTACTTTATCCGTCCGAAGCGGTTCTTAAGCCTAGCAAGGCTATCTTCCTCGATAGTATCCTCAGCATCGTCGCCCTTGCGCTTGAACCTGAGGATTTCGAAGTCCTCGAGCATGGCCGAGGCCTGCAGGTAGAGTTCCGGATATTCCGGGTCGTCCTGCTGCATACGCTCCATCTTCGAGAGGATTTCGCGAGCATTTTTGAGTTCGTGGTCCTTCATGAAGCGAGCCTTGAGGAAGGGCCGGAACTTTTCGCGGAGGTCCTTGACCGAGAGGTCAATTTTTTCATTGTCGGTTTGAACCGCGCCGAGCGCGGCAAGCCTTTCGAACAAAGTATTGTTCCGGTCAGGGGAATAGAGCGCGACAATTTTCGAGATAGACTTGTTCCTTGCCATAAGCGCGGCAATGGTATCGCGGGCATGGTCATCGCCCTGACGCATCGCGACCGAGAACTCACGGAGAACATCCCAGAAATTCACGAAGGCTTCGGCCCCGAGCAGCGCCGATTCGTAGGTTGCACGCACCAGGGCAAGGCGAACTACCTCGTCCTCACTGCGGGTCGTCGCGGCTAGGTTCCTGAAGTCGCGGATCTTCTTGCCGCGGGAATACTCGAGGCCCGAAAAACGCACACAACGGTTAGCATCCAAGTTATCCGCAGTGAGCGATTTAAGGACCCACGACTTGAGCGCCGTCTTGAAACCGTCGGAATAGAGGCCTCCCGTCTCGAGCATGTTCAGACGATCAACGATAACCGAAGAATCGGCTTCGGGAGTTTGGGTTTTGGACTGCGCGCGGTCTCCGGTATTAGACTGTGCCCGACCTTCCACGCGCTTGCGGAAGGCCTGCCAGAAGGCGGATTCTGCCGGAGTCATGAGCGCCGACTCGCCCAAGCGCCAGCCAAAGCGCATGTCGCCGAGAGCAAAATCTATACCGAACGTTACAAGAACGGGGCGAACAGCAGCAAAGAGCCGGAAACTCCCCCACTCGGGATTGATTTCGACAGCAAACTTTTCCGCAAAGCCCTGTTTGAATATTCTCGCATGAATCCGCAGATGGTTTTCCTTTTCGGGCGTAACCGTCGGGATGTCGCAATCGAGTTGTTTGATTTCGGAGAATACCTCGTAGAGGCTGAATAGCGGAGCCTTGTGCGGGTTCGCCTTGAGCTTGTCACAGAAGGCGTCGTCAATAAACGTGCGGCGGCCTTCCAGTTGCTTTTTCGCAGCCTTGGGCATCTCGCGGATGACGGATTCCGCCATCCATTCGCGCCACTGGTGAATCGAAAGCGCAAGCGTCGCAGGCGTCACCTGCGGGAGCATGTCGTAAGGCAGGTCAAGCGTGATGCCGTCGCAGTCGCGCATCGCATCAAAAACCATCTCGCCCATCAACATACGGCTAGAACCATCGAGACCTTCGATGCGGAACTGTTCAAGGGATCCGCCGAGAGTGGGCTCCTGCGGTTTTGCAACCTTCTTCTTGTCCCCCTTCGCCAGGGCATCGAAAGCGCGGTTGCTGAAACCCGAATCCGTATAACTTACACCCGTTTCGCTCTGGTCCAGCCAGAACTTCGCATCGAATTTCAAGAACTGGTCCGTATGTTCACGGATGTAGTCCTTGAGCGTCTTGATGGAATTCACCTCATGCGCAATCCGCACGTAATAATCCACCAAGGCATCCTCGCTCGGGGCAAGCCCGAATTGGCGTTTGCGGGCTTCCAATGCGTGCAAATCTTCAACAACGCGCTCGTTGTGCGTCATGAAGGCAAACGGGCGCGCCATCTGACCAAGCACTACGGCCTCGCGCCAGAAAATCTCGGCACATTCATTAGGATTCACACGGGCATAATCCACGCGGTGACCGCGACTAATCACGAGCCCACGGAAGCTCACCTCTTCCACCGCTTCCACGAAGCCGCGTTCCTGGTTCCACGTAGGCGCATACCAGCGGCGCGTGCAGAAGGGTTCCGCCACCTGCATAATCCATTCAGGCTTGATTTCGGCGGCCTTGTTGAGGAAGATACGGCTCGTCTCGCGCACCTCGGCGCTAAAGAGCCATTCTGCGCTCTTGCCGTAAAGGTCACTGCCCGGAAACACGTGCGTCTCGCGCCCGCTCACTAGGCGGTAGCAGCCGTTTTCCAAATCACGCAGCGCAATGCCGCCCAGGAACCCCGAAAGCAAGGCGATGTGCAAATTGTCGCGATGGAAACTGTCAAGCGGGCATACGCGATTCTCAAATTTCACGTCGAGGATGCGTCCGAACTGTTCGTACAAATCAATCCATTCGCGGCACCGCAAAAAATGCAGGCTATTCTTGTCGCAGAACTTGCGCAACTTGTTCCAGGTCTTGCCATCCCATTCGGCACAGAAGGCGTTCCACATGCAGATGAACGTGAGGAAATCGCTCTTGTGGCCCGCGAACTTGCGGTGCAGTTGACGAATGCGGGTGCGTTCGGGTTCTTCGCTCGGCACCACGCGCGGATCCTGGATGCTCAAGGCCGAGCAGACAATCAATGCGGGCTGCAAAACGCCGGCATCGCGCGCCCGCAGGAGCACTGCCGAGAGCGCCACGTCCATCGGGAGGCGCGTCATCTCGCGGCCGAGCTTGGTCACATGCCCGCTGGCGTTATCGGCGGTCAATGCGCCGAGTTCAAAAAGCGTCTTGTACGCGCCGCGGAATGCCGAATGCGGCGGTGACTGCAGGAACGGGAAGTTCTCGAGTTCCAGCCCGAGGCTGCGCAGTTGCAGGACAACATTCGCGAGATTACTCCGCCGGATTTCCGGCTCCGTAAACTCGTCTCGCTTCTCGAAATCCTCGGGAGAATAGAGGCGGATGCAAACACCAGGCTTTACGCGCCCCGCACGCCCTGTGCGCTGCCGGGCACTCGCCTTCGAGATGTCCTCGACGGGCAACCCCTGGATACGCGACTGCGCATTGTAGCGCGAGATGCGCGCAGTACCCGTATCCACCACGTAGGCGATTCCCGGAATCGTGAGCGACGTTTCCGCAATGTTCGTCGCAAGCACCACGCGGGTCTTTTCCGTATGCCTGAAGATGCGGCGCTGTTCATCGGGGCTCATGCGCCCGTAAAGCGGCAAGATGTCGAAAGTCGCGGAATCCAATTCGTGCGCGAGTTCGGCCGCCAAGTCCTGGATATCGCGTTCCGTCGGTAAAAAACAAAGCAGGTGGTCGCGGTGGCGCGTTTCCAAATCGAGAATCGCATCGCGGGCCTCGTCCAGCAGGCCGGAATCGCCCTTGCCGCTGGTGTCGAGCGCCGCCCGCGCCGCCGAACCGCCATCAAAAAAGTATTCCACATCGACCGGGAACGTTCTTCCCTCGGCTTCGAGCACGCAGCTGTTGTCGTAAAATTCCTCAAAAAGCTTGGCATCGAGCGTCGCGGAAGCCACAATTAGCTTGAATTCCGGGCGGACCTGCAAAACCGTCTTGAAAATGCCGAGCAAAATATCGATGTTCAACGAGCGTTCATGCGCTTCGTCAATCACGATGGCCGAATACTGCCTAAAGAGTCTGTCGCGACGGAATTCCTGCAGCAGAATGCCGTCCGTCATCACCTTGATGGGGGCGTCGCTCTGGCCCTGTTCCCAGAAGCGGATTTTCGTAGAGACGAGCGTCTCGTCGTTCAATTCTTCGCGCAGGCGGTCTGCAATGGAAATCGCCGCAAGCCGGCGGGGTTCCGTCACACCGATCTTGAAACCAGCCTTGTCATCCTGCTCACCCGCGGTCTTGCTATCAAACCACTCCAACAAGAATTTTGGCAACTGCGTCGACTTACCGGAACCGGTGTCTGCCTTGACAATCACCACCTGATGCTTCTCGAGCATCTCGAAAAACTCTTCCCGATGTTCAACAACAGGAAGCTCAGGATAGGTGATTTTTAGCGTCATTCTTTAATATGCCCGCACTTGTCGCAGGTGAGCTTGTAGCTGTTGTCGGGATCGACAACCATCACGCCGTCGCATTCCGGCACTTCGCACGGGAGTTCCCCGGGCATCACCTCGCGGTAGGTATTCTTCTCTTCCATCGCTAGCCCCCAATTTCCTTCAGGTAGCGTGCGAGGGCATCTTGCCACGTAGGGAGCGGCTTGAAACCGGCTTCCACGAGCTTGCTCTTGTCCAAACGGCTGTTGAACGGACGCGCCGCCTTGCTGAGGCCGTATTCCGCGGTCGTCACAGGCACAACCTTCGTTGCCATGCCGGCCTGCTTGTAGATTTCGCAGGTAAAGTCGTACCAGCTGATGAACCCGCCTTCGTTCGTGGCATGGTAATACCCGTACTTTTCGGTCTCGTTCATGTCGATAAGCAGGCGCGAAAGGTCAAGTGTGTATGTGGGAGTACCGATCTGGTCATTCACCACGCGCACGGTGTCGTGAGTCTTGCCCACATTGAGCATCGTCTTGATGAAGTTCTTGCCGTTGAGGCCGAACACCCAGGCGATACGCACAATAAAGTACTTTTCGAGAGTCCCGCTCACGGCGAGTTCGCCTTCGAGCTTGGTCTGGCCATAAACGTTCAGCGGCTTGTAATCCTTGCAGTCAGGTTTCCAGGGTTCCGTGCCCTGACCGTCAAATACGTAGTCCGTGCTGATGTAGGTCATCTTGCAGCCGAGTTTTTTGCATGCATTCGCGATGTTCTGCGTGCCGCCCGCATTCACCGCACGGACCTTCGCCACGTTCGCATCGTCTTCGGCCATGTCCACGGCTGTCCATGCCGCACAGTGAATCACCGCATCCGGATTCACTTCAGAAATTGCCTTCTCGACAGCCGCAGCATCCGTAATGTCGAGTTGCACGTAGGGCATCGTCGTCACGGCAGAACCGTCAGCAACGCCGCTGTAGGCGGGAGCCATGTCCGAGCCCACGCCCGTATGCCCGCGCTTAGCGAGTTCATTCATCACGTCGTGACCCAGCTGGCCACCCACACCTGTCACAAAGAATTTCATCGTAAAACCTCTAGCGCAAAAGATAGAAAAAAACTACTTCTTACGTAATTCCGTCCGTTTGACACAGTGGACTTGATACGGAGTTTCATCAACTGATTGAGCAAATCTTTCCGGGGTCATTTCAGGTTTCTGTGTAATTTTAGAAAAGAATCGCATCATCATTCTCGAGAAATATTCAATATTGAAAATCGTGATTTCGCCCATCTTGCTCTTTTCAGGATCTATTTCAATCGCGACTGCATAACCGTCAGATGTAACAAAAAATATGTTAGAAAGCAAATCATATTTCTTCGCATTTTGTAAATCCACAGAAAATTTGAAAGATGATGAGTATATTTCAGTCTTTTCGCCTTCCAAGACATCTATCAAAAACAAAGATTCCATCAGGGTTGGAAGTCGCCAACCATCGGGACAGACAATTCCCACATCCTTGTACATATAATGAACAGTATCACCGCCCAAGGGCTCGGTCATCCATGTCCAAAGTTCGTCATCCGGTCTATTGAACGAAATCGTTCTGTACATTTTTCCATCGCGCGGATCTCTCATCTTGCCTTTTATGGGGTCCGCCACAGCAATTGCGACACAGGCAAGTACAGCAAGAACAATCCTATAAGTGTTTGGCATATTTTTCTATCCCTAGCCAAGTACGAATTTCTCGATAACCTCGGTAATTCCCGAATGGTTGTTGTCGCTTACCGTCACGTAGTCGGCAATGTCCTTCGCCACCTGCGAGGCATTCGCCATCGCGACGCCGACACCTGCCGCCTCGATCATCGGGCAATCGTTTTCCTCGTCACCCACAGCAATCGTATCGGCAATAGGCACCTTGTAGAAGTCGGCCATGAACCGCACCGCATCGCCCTTGTTGCTCTGCATGTGCGAAAACTCGAGCATTTCGGGCTTGCTGAAAACATCAAAGAGTTTGCCCTCGGTAGTCTTCCGCATCTCGGTGCGGAAATCCACGAGGCCCGAATGTTCGAAGGGCGTAATGATGTTCACCTTGATGGGAGGCTTCACCACGACATTCACGAACTCGCCGTAATAATCGCGGATATCATTTACAACAACGTAATCCATCTTCATCAGGCGGCAATACGTCTTGAGCTGTTCCGTCTCGTATTCCGAGACAACGAGGTCGCCCGAGTAGGTGTGCGCGTGCATCCCGCGGGCGTGCGCGGCATCCATGATGGCCTTGACCTCGTCGACGGGAATGTAGCGCGTGAGAATCGGCTTCTTTTCGCCGCAATCGTAAATGAGCCCGCCGTTGAAACTCACTAGGAAGAAACCCGGTTCCAGGAACCCGTACTGTTCCGCCAGCTGCTTCACACTCGTGAGCGGCCGTCCCGTAGTCATCACAAACTTGTGGCCCGCATCGATCATCGCGCGGATAGAGCGCATGTCGGTTTCCGAAATGCGCTTGTCGTCGGTCAGGAGCGTACCGTCAAGGTCTGTGAACAATATTTTCATCGAAGGCAAATATAGAATTAGTCCTTCACACAACGGACAGAATAAGCGTCATCCACATAAGAGCTCCACTTAGAAACATCATCATACTCGTCACGGAATTCCCAATTGTGAGCCTGGTTGTTATCGCGATGGTCCATTGTAGAAGTCCAGTAGATTGCAGACGCCCCTTGAGCTCGATAATCCTTTGGATTATTTTCATTTTCCACCCATAATCCAGCAGGCACAGCCGTAAACCCGAAGGCGTCTATACCACCCCTTTTCCCCTTATCATAGTCCCAGCCAGATGTAGATTTCAACATTAGGCCAGCCTCGAGCTCGCCACCCGCCGCAATGACGAGATTACTAAATTCCACCGTATCGGGTAAATGCCAGCCTTCCGGGCACACGCCGCGGACAACACCGTTAGCAGAACAGTGCCCATCCATTCCACACCCCTTGCCGTCCGAGCTAAATAGCGCCGCGCTATCCATAGCGGCACTCCATAGGTACAGGCGCCCGAGCGTGTCGCACAATGCGGAATCGTTATTCACACAGAAACTCGATGAATCCTGCTTCGATGTCGGTTGCAGATACGGGTAACTGAGGTTTTCAGCCATCCACCACAGGTCACCAATCTTCACCGTCCTGTACGTCCGTCCATCGCGCTTATCGGTCAGCGAACCGTATTCGCAATCATCTTTCGTTTTGGTCTTGCAGGGCATCGTCATGGTCACGGTGTTTGTCACATCATCAGTGCTGTCGTCGTCATCATCGTCCCAATCATCAGCGGAATCCTTGAGACAGCGGACAGAATAGGCACGGAACTTTGTATAATCAAAAAGCATGAGATAGCGATCGGGTCGCAAGGACATCGTGTGTGCGTGGTATGCATCGATTTCCGTTGAACTCCAGAAATACGTGTAGATACCCTCATACCGGTAATCCGCATCGAAGGTCTTGATGCCGGAAGGCAGTCCCGAGAACCCGTAGTCATCGGTACCATTACCCGGACCACTTCCATACCCCAGCCAGCCAGTGAAGGCTTTCAAATTTGTACCGACATGGGAATATTCATCCGTAGCCCAAATCAAGTGTATGATATCCCGTTCGCTAGGCAGGTGCCAACCATCAGGGCAAACACCCTGGACATTCTTCGCAGGCAGGGCGCATTTCTTTCCATAGCCACATTCACCATCGGACTTGCCCACCGCAGCAGCCCAGGTGTAAAGCCTACCATAAATCTTGCAATGGGCCGGTTTATTATCGTAACAGAAACTCGAAGAATCTTCCCACGCCGTCGGTTCCAAGGCCGCATAGTTGAGGTTTTCGGCCATCCACCACTGGTCGCCAATCTTCACCGTCTTGTAGGTCTGGCCATCACGCTCGTCCGTCAAGGTTCCATATTCGCAGACATCTTCCGCTTCTGTCTTGCAAAAGACAGCCTGTGTAACCGAACTAGAGGATTTTGCCCTATACGAACTCGACGACTTCACCGAACTGCTGGACTTGACTTTAGACGGTTCATCATCCGAAGCACGTGTTGCAAAGTCACTGTCATCATCATTGCAGGCGACAAACAGCGCCGCACAAATAAGAATGTAAAGCCACAGGGAACGCACATTTCCTCCTATTATATTTCAAATATAATAAAAGAAAATTTTCAACCAACAACAACTGACAAACGACTATTGACCAATGGCCTCTAGAAGAACATGTCTCCGAAACGGACGATGACGCCGGCAAACACGACACTCACCATGGTCATGAGCTTGATGAGGATGTTGAGCGAAGGACCCGCGGTATCCTTGAACGGGTCGCCCACGGTATCGCCCACCACGGCAGCCTTGTGCGTATCGGAGCCCTTGCCGCCGTAATTGCCCTTCTCGACAAACTTCTTCGCGTTATCCCAGGCGCCACCCGCGTTATTGAGCATCGTCGCAAGCGCAAACCCGCTCGCAAGCCCGCCGGCCAACAGCCCGAACACGCCCGCAACACCCATGAAGAGGCCTACCAGCACGGGCACGACCACAGCAAGGATAGACGGCACAATCATCTCGTGCTGGGCACCCGTCGTCGAGATATCCACGCAGCGCGCGTAGTTCGGCTCGGCGGTGCCCTCCATGATTCCCGGAATCTCACGGAACTGGCGGCGCACCTCCTCCACCATCGCGCTGGCCGCACGTCCCACCGCCTTGATAGTGAGCGCGCAGAACACGAACGTCATCATCGCGCCGATAAACAAGCCGCCAAGCAGCATGGGGTTCATCAGGTTCAGGTTGTAAATCTGCATGAAGTCCGCATAGTTTACCTTGCTCGCGACCATACCGAGCAGGTCGCCGTTCTCGGCAATCGCACGCGTGCCGCCATCCAGGAACTTGACGCCAGCGACGCCCGAGAGCGCATTGGCAAGGTCGTTCGCACCGTTCGCAAACGCGACGGTGCCCACCTTCCACACGCCCTCCGCAGAGGTCGCAAGGTGCCCGAGCCAAATCTTCACTTCTTCCACGTAAGACGCAAGGAGTGCCATCGCGGTAAGGGCGGCAGAGCCTATCGCGAATCCCTTGCCCGTCGCGGCGGTCGTGTTGCCCAGCATGTCGAGTTCGTCGGTACGGGCACGCACTTCAGGGTCGAGGCCCGCCATCTCGGCATTGCCGCCCGCATTGTCGGCAATCGGCCCGAACGCGTCGGTCGCAAGCGTGATGCCGAGCGTGCTCAGCATGCCCACTGCGGCAAAGCCCACACCATAGAGGCCCATCGCCATGTTCTCGAAACCGCCGGAGCAGCCGAACGAGAAGATGATACCCACCACAATCGTCACCACCGGAAGCCCCGTGGAGAACATACCGACGGAGATGCCGTCAATAATAGTCGTCGCGGCCCCAAGCCTCGCCTGGCCCGCAATGCCGCGCGTGGGCTTGTACGCATCGGAAGTATAGTGCTCGGTAAACTGCCCGATAAGGATACCCGCGGCAAGGCCCGAGAGCACAGAACCGAAGATTCCCATCGAGATAAAGTCGAGCTGCACGAGTACGAAGAGCGCCACAAGGATAAGCACCGAGGATCCGAGCGTTCCCGTAAGGAGCGAACGCAACAGGGACTTCGTGTCGGCAGTTTCCTTCGTGCGAACCGCGTATATGCCCACGAGCGAAAGCAATATGCCGATTGCCGCCACCACCATCGGGGCAATGACGAGCTTCATGCCGCCCATCGGGAGGGCCGCCCCGAGCGCAGCCGTCGAGAGTATGGATCCGCAGTAGGATTCGTAGAGGTCGGCGCCCATCCCGGCGACATCCCCCACGTTATCACCGACATTATCTGCAATGGTCGCCGGGTTGCGCGGGTCATCCTCGGGGATGCCCGCCTCGACCTTGCCCACAAGGTCGGCGCCGACATCGGCCGCCTTCGTGTAGATACCGCCACCCACGCGAGCGAACAGCGCCTGCAGGGAGGCACCCATCCCGAAGGTAAGCATGGTCGTGGTGATTTCCACCATCTTCGCATGCGCCCATTCGGCATTATTCACCA
>JAEEGJ010026896.1_pt1 | contig 11614 bp, 5 predicted proteins | sample 8958761 | NCBI WGS metagenome assembly JAEEGJ01 (sample SAMN16246546, study PRJNA631951) | gut metagenome | biome: gut microbiome; feature: rumen; material: RS-attached | host: Bos | place: Iran: Karaj | collected 2018-10
TTCATCTATGTTTAAATTTAAAGTTTGAAAAATGTCTTTATCAGAAATTATTTGTTTATATTGATCTTTATCATCATTCATTAATTTAAAAAAATATAATAAAAATTATTTTTATAATAAAATAATTTTTATATTAAAAACTTTTTTAATTAATTATAATAAAAATGCTTAAAAAAACACATTATTCTTTTGATATAAAAAATAATGAATTTTTGTTAGATAATTTTCCTTTTCAAAATAAAAAAGTTAATATTTATGATAAAATCTCCGATTCAAATAATAAAATAATAAATTTAGTTTACAATAATAAAAATTTAGGCACAGAAAATTTTTTTTATAAAGAAAGAAAATATCGAATAATTAAAAAACCAAAAATAAAAACTTCATTAAAAAATTATTTTCTTTTTAACTCAAAATTATTTAATAAAAATCCAACAATGTTAACTCAAAATTCAATGAATGAATCAATAAATAATTTGACTGATAATTTAATAAAAAATAATAATAAAGAAAGAAAAAAAAAATTTTATAAAACATTGAATCCTTCTCAATTAAAAAAACATAGAAGAAGTAGTTTATCATTAGCTTCATTAGATGAAGAAATATTAAAATTCATAAACAATAAATTTAATAATAGTAATAATAATAATGATAAAAAAGAAAAAAAATATTTTCAAATAATTTCAATAAAAAAATTATTTGAATTATATTCAAATATTAATTCAGAAAATTCTTCAAAAATTCTTAATGAAATGTTAAATAAAATAATAAAATCATTTGAAGAAATTGATGATTGCGATATTATGCAAAATTGCATTTGGATTTTGAGTTATTATTCAAATGATTTAGAAATGTTGAAAAAAGTTTTTGATTTAATAATGAAAAATTTAGGAGATTTAAATTTTGAATATTCATCAAATGATCTAATAATGAAAGAAGAAGAAAAAAACTCAAATGAAAATAATCAAAAAAGAACAATTACAAAAACAGTAATATTAGATGATGGTACTTATGGAACAGTAACACAAGTTGTTGATGCAAAGGAAATAAATAAAAATAAAGAAAATAAATATTTACGTAAATTTCTTTTAGAATCTAATTTTTATTTTAGTGCTAATTTAGTAAGTGCCTTAACAAATATAATATTTAAAATGAAAAAATATGAAGATTTCGATAAATATAAGATCTATTTTTATAATACAGTAAATATAATATGTTCAATATTAAAAATGAACAGTGATAAAATATTTAAAGATCCAGATAATATAAATCATATTCAAACTTGTTTGAAATTGTTATTATCAAATGATGATTCAATATTTAAAGAATGGAATGAAGAATTTATTAAAATAACTCAAAATCAAAAGAATTTAACAACAAATGAAGTAGAAAAAGAAAAAACATTAAATAATCAACCAGATACTCCTATTAATTTCCGTCATTGTAAAATATATGATCCAGATAATTTTGATGTAAATGAAAATCAATTAGAAGACAATACTTTAAATAATAATATAAATAATTTATTAGAAGAAGAAAATGAGGAAAAAGCAAAAAAAAGAAAATTTATTGAAGTTTTAACAGGAACTCAAGATCCAATATTTGTAGAATGTGAAGTAGAGATTTTCACATTTGATTTAACAATAGATTTTTATGTTAAAAATAAAACCAAAAATACTTTACAAAATGTTTCTATATTATTATATGTACCAAATGAATTTTCTATAATTGAAAAACCACCTCAATTTACTTTAAATCCAAATGAACAAACTTCAGTTAGGGCTTGTATTAAATTTAGTAAAACAATTAATGCATATATTTATGGTCAAGTTTCTTTTAGTAATTTTAAAGGAGAAAGTTCTTTTTATAATTTAAGTGGATTATTTGTTGAATTAATGAATACTTATCAAGCTGAAATTTCAGATTTACAATTTAGAAAATTTTGGAATGAATATTCTTGGGAACATAATGTTATGTTAGTTTCTAGGAAAAAAACTTTTAAAGATATTATTAATGATTTATGTAAAGAATTAAAAATGAAATTAGTTTTTCCAAATAATATTAATGATGTTAATGAAGAAGATCCATTTTTAGTTGCTAATTTATATTCTAAAACTAAATTAGGAGAAGATGCTCTTGTTAATTTATCTGTTGAAAAAGGTAAGGATAAAAAAATTTTGGGAACTTGTGTTTTAAGAAGTAAAACTAAAGATTTTATGACTTCTTTAGGAGAGAAAATTAAAGCTTTAGTTAGTTAAATTTGATTATTATAATAAATAAAAAAATAATTTAAATTTTTGTTTAAATTTATTTAAAAAAATATTTAAATTAATAATATGATATTGAATTATATCTTTTATAAAAGAAAAAATATATAAGTATTTATTGTTATAAAAACGGAAACAGATTCTGGAGAATTTATATGTGGAAAAAATGGAAGGCCAAATTATTTGAAATATCAAAGTAGGGAAGACAGATAGATATTTTATAAAAAAGATAAAGTTTGGCAATATAAAGGTCATTCTTATCGTGATCATTGTGATAATAAATTTTTTACTTGGGAATTTACTGAAGATGCCAATAAATGTTGGGACAATTATCAAGGAGAAAGAAAACAATATTTTAAAATAATTCCAAGAGAATATAAACAATTATTATAATATACTCAATAAAAATATTAATAAATATTTTTATTATTTATATAAAAGAATATTATTATTTATTAGTAAAAATATAATAATTATTTAATCAGGATTCTTCTCAATTCATATTTCCAAATTAATTATTAAAATTTAAAGTAAATTATAAATATTTCATTTTTAAAACTAAACAAATATCAAATAATTCCCAATTTTTAATATCTTTTTATCAACTATTTTTCAAAAAAATTTTATTATTATCAAATTTTTTTTCAAATTTTATAAATAAGTGAAAACAATTGATAATTATACATTAAATATAGTGAATAAATATTTATCAGAAAATTAAAAGTAAAGAATTCATAAAATCTTTATATATTTATTTATAAATTCTAAAGCAACTATCTTTCGGTAAATTTGAAATGATATTATCTAAAGTTTCTCTTGAAAGATCATTTTCACAACAAATCTCATCAAAATTATAGTTTCCATCAAATTTTTTTAATAAACTTTGACTATCCCCAATATTCTCATTTTTATTATGAATAAATATACAATAAGGATAAACTCTTCTAATCATTTTTTTATAAATTCCAAAAGCAATTAAAAGACGTATATCTATATATTTAATATCAATTTTCAATAAAAAATCATTAACATCTTTTGCTTTAGTTAATTCAATATAAAAATTATATAATGCATTACTATCTATTTTTTCTGATAATGATTCTGAAGTATTTTGAAAAAATTCTTCATTTAAATTTTTCTCAATTTTATTATTTTGATTTAATTCACAAAATTCATTAAATTCTTTAAGTAAATTATCTTTATTTATTATTACTAATTCTTTATTTGCTCTGTAAATATTATCAAATCTAAAAATATCAATAAATGAAATAATTCCTTTTTGTCTCAAATTATCTAGGATACATTTTACAAAATTTAATGATAAATCACAATTTTTAACTATTTGTTTTAAATTATTTTTACAATTAATATTTTGAATTATTGCGTCAATTCCATTATTAATAAATTTTTTATCTTCTATTGTATATTTTTTAACCCAAATAGGAACTAGATAACTTTTAATTTCTGATAATTCATTTTGAAAATATTCAAAAAAAAATTCTATATTAATATTACCTTTTTTAATATTTACATTTATAGTATTATCTTTTTTTGCACTTTCATAAATGTTTTCAAAGAATAAAGAAATATCATCCACATTTTTTCTCATAAAACTAAAATTACTATCAATTTCTAATTTTTCAAAAGTATCTCCAATTTTTTTAATTAATAACTCATATAAATAATAATTAGATTCATATTCTTTTTGACTTACTAAAATACAAAAATTAAAATAATAAAAAGTTCTATCATAATTTTTATGCATTAAATATTTTGGAATGCCTAATAAATAAGAATTTCCTAATTTTAAACCAACAATTTTATTCCATATTTCTTCTTTTTGAGAAATTAAAAATTTTGAGATTTTTCTAAATTCTTCAAATTTAATATAATCTTTAGGATATTGACAAACTATATTTGCTCCTGTGTTTATATCAAATTCGCAAAAAAAACAACTTAAAATTTCAAAAGTCATTTATTTATTAATTTAATATTTTTAAATTTTATTTTTAACATTTTATTGGTAGAAAATTATTTTTTTCTTTTTTTATTAATTTATAATATGATAATATTTACTTTTTCCTTTATTTACGATATTAACTATTTTTTATAGTTTTGATTGATTTTTAGTAATGAATAAAATACAAAAAAACAAAAAATCAATTATTGTTGGGTTTTTTAAAATTTAATTAAAAAAAAATTAAATATAATAAATAAATCACTTTGGAGAATTAATTAAAATGAGTAAATATTTAAAAGAAACAATTTATTATTAAGAGATTTAAAAATGGATAAAATATCAAAAGAAAATTTATTATTTATTCAGATACTTTATTAAAATCAATAACTCAAAGATTTTTAAAGAGTCTTTAAATTTGAATTACTTGATAAAAAATTTTAGAAAATGACAGAACATTCGATAATTCTATAAATTCAGAATCAATTAAATTGAAATTTAAAAAAAATTAAATTTTGTTTTTCAGTCGTAAAAATAAAACTTTTAATGGAAAAGATTAGGATTGAATAATATAATTATAAATAAACATAAAGTTGATACTATTTCATTATAATAAATAATGAAAAGAAGTAAAAAAATATGAACAAATATTTTCTCTCAATCAGATAAACAATGAATTACTTTAAAGTTATCTTTCATCACATTTTTACAATATTTAAATAAAAAAAGAAACACTTAATGATTAAGTGAATATTTATATTATAAATTTATACTAAATAAAAAAATCAAAAGATGTTGAAAGATAATTGGTTGTGAATATTAATGAGAAATAAAAATAATTTTTAAGAATTTCTTTAAAATTTTATGATTAATAAATATTAAATAATATTAAAACTAAATTTTATTCCTAATTTCCTTTAATTATTGGCGAATTAAAATGAAATCAAAAAGAATAATTTTTTTATATATCTCTAAAATAAAATCTATTTATTTCCAATAAAACAAAATTTCAAAAAAAATCAAAAAAAAAATTTTTTTTAAATCAAAAATCAAACAATATAAAATTTTAATCAGTTTGTCTTCTGTAAAATAGAACATAAGCTGCATCAGAAACAATATCACTTTCACTAGTTCTAGAAACAGAAGAATCATTATAATTATACCAATGGCCATCAACATTTTTACAAACAGCAGTATAGTGTCCACCACTAGTTGAACCATAATGTTTACTAACAGCAAATAAATCATATTTAGAATTATTCTTTTCAGGTCCACAAACATATTCTTTCATATCCATATCATTAATTGGGAAATCTATATATGCATCATTTTTTTCCCATCCACCAGAATAATAAGAATAATAAGAATAAGAATAATAATTTGAATTTGTAAATCTTTTTAAACATACTATGAATAATTTAGGTAAATAAAATAATTCCATTTTTTTCTTTGCTCTTTTAAAAGCTTTACATTTTTTACAATACCATTCATTTCCTTTTCCTAATTTTTCTTCTTCTCTGAAAAATTCAAAACAATCTTTTAAATCACATGAAAGTCTTCTATTTTCATATTGAGAGCTTCTATTTCCATTTTCTTGAAATCCTTTCATTTTTACATTTGAACATGAATTAAATTTCAATAAATGTTTATCTATGAAAGATGAGCTTAATTTAAATTTTAAATACAAGTCACATTTTTTTTTCTCTATAAAATCTAATAATTTTCCTACTTCTGAATCAGATTCTGAAGTAAATTTTAGTTCTTTTAATTTTTCTTCTATATTATCTACTTTTAATAAATCAAAATAACTTGAACTTGATCCTTTTAAAACTAAGAATTCAAATGGAATATCATTTAAAAAATTATCGATTAATTCTTTATTTTCTTCATTAGAAGTTTCAAATATTTTTTTATATTCTTCAGTCATATAATTAATTACTTTATCTTCTTTAATATTTGGGTTATCATTATATTCTTTAAATATTTTTCTAAATTCATCATTATCATCTTCTTTTCCAAAAGGATCTTTAATATAATGTCTTGCATAAAAATAAAGTCTCATTTTAAATTCATTCAAACTCATTCTTTCATCAGTGAAAAATATTCTAGGATAAGCAGATAATTGGTCAGGATTATCAGTAGTAATATATAACATTACTATTTTTTTATAAATTTCATCATTTTCACAACAAAACAAATAATTATCCTGCTCAAATAATTTATCATCTCCTTCACAAATTTTAACACATTTTTTATCACTAACTTCAAAAAATGTTAATTCTTTAATATCATAATTAAAATCTTCAATTTCATTTAATTCTTTAGCAACATCATTGAAAATAATATCATAATTTAAATGAGCCATAATTTTAACAGAATTTCTCATAGAATATTTAGGAATGAAAAAGAAATTAATATCTTTTTTATAAATTATTTTCGTCGTTTTTTTATTGGGAATAGGTAAAATCAAAGTATTAAAAGGATCATAAGTTTTACTGATCCAATGACAATCAGGGCATTTAATGGTAGATTTATATTGTCCAGAGAATAAATCAGTAATAATAGAATTATTTCTTTTTTTATGTAAATCCCAAAATCTTTTTGCGCAATCAATATCACTTTCATTATCTCTTTGTTCTTCAATTTCTTCATAAGGAACAGAATTTTGTTTATTTAAATCTTCATTAATATAATCTAAAAAATAAGTCATAAATTCATTTGAATCTTGTTGACCATAACCTTTAAATATATGTGCTTTTTTAGAAATAGTATTTTTAAAAGAAGAAGGATTTCCAGCTCTAGTATTTTCAACCCAATATTCATATAATAAATTATACCATTCTTCAGCTAATCTTCCTTTTAATCCTCTTGGATTTGTTTTATTTAAGTCTTTTTCATATTCTTTAGTTAAAAAATATGTTGTTAATTCAGTACAATTTGATAAACAAGCAATTGAAGAATTCATAAAACATGTATTTCCTAAATTATATCCTCCACATACTCCATGAGATGATGATGAGGATAATATTTGCTTTAAAAGAGATATATTTATTATTCTTCTTTTATATATTGATTTTGCTTTTTCATTTTCTACATTTTGAACTTCATTTTCTTCTTCTTTTGCTTTTCGATTTCTTTCGTTTTCTATTTCCATTGGTTCTGAATCATTTGTTGATTCTGTTGCCATTTTTGTTTTTGATTTAAATGGATGATTTTTTATTTTTTTGATTTATTTTTTTAGTGAATTTTTTTATTTTTTTTTTTAATTTAGGTTAATTTTTTATTTTTATTTATTTTTGTTTTTAATTATTTTTTTGGTTTTTAATTTTGATTAATATGTATAATTAATTTTAATTATGTTAAATGATTCTATTGAAGAAACTGATATAGAAAGTAAAGCAAGAAATTTATTAAAAGAAGAAGAAGAGAAAACTGAAAAACAAGAAATTCCTAAACGTAAAAATCGATATGAAGTAGAAGTGAATGACACAGAATTACAAACATTAAGCACAACATTAGATTTATTAAATTCAAGAGATATAATAAATTACAATTTAGATAATTTAAAAATGAAAATTGATCATTTTTCAATAAACAAAAAAGAAGAATTTTTAAAATTATTAAAAGATGAATTTTCTCAAAGTATAAAGGGTTATAATAATTCAATAGATCATTTTTACCTTCAAGTTCAATCAATGAAGCTTTTATCAGATTCAGATTTATCTAAAGTAAATTCATTATATACTGGAATTCAAAAAATAGAAGAAAAAAATCATAGAATTGAATTAAGAAATCAAAATAAAAAAAAATTACAAGAATATATGAAAAATTTATTAGATCAATTAACTATAACTCCACAAAGAAAAGAAGTTTTATTACATACTGAATATATTTCAACTTCTGAATTAGTTATTGTGAATGAAGTTTTAAAAAATTTTGTTGAATTTTATAAAAATAGAAAAAAACAAGATATTGATATGGATATAATTAATGAAGGTCAAGAAATTGTTAAAGGAATTATTTCTGATTTAATTAAAAATTTTGGTGCTAATGCTTATAATTTTTTAAAAAAAAATAAATTTGTTGAAAGTGATTTATTTAGAAGATTACCAACTTTTAGAAATCAAAAAATAAATGAAAAGATTTCACAAATGAATATTGATTCAATAAATAAACAAAGAATATCTTTAAAAAATTATTTTTTAGATAGAAAATTTTTTGTTCAAAAATTAAATGCTTTATTTACTAATCAAGAAGATTTAAATGAAATTGATGCTTTTACTTTATGTAGACAAACATTATCAAAAGGATTAAGAGATGTATTTGCTATGGAATTTAATAATATGGTTGAAATGTGGGAAGTTTTTTTTAAATCTCATTTACTTGATGAAAATAAGTATAATTTATATTTAGATTCTGAAACTTTTATAAATTATGATCCTTTTTTAGATTTAAAAAAAGAAAGAATGTATGAAGCAAATAAATTTTTTTCTTCAGTTATTTTAAATGTTTTTTTCAATTGTGATATATATATTGATGAAATATTAACTTATTTTAATGAAGCTCCTATGTTTAATATAGAAAAAAATACTAAAGCTTATAATGAAGTAGAACAAATTATTTCTATAAAAGTTTATGATTCAATGTCTAAAAATATTGATAGTTCAATTGATAAAAGTATATTATTAGGTTTATTAATATATACTATTTTAATTTCTATTCAAGATGTTATTTCTAAAAATAATTTAGAAGGTGATTTTGCTCAAATTAATTTACAAGATATATTGGAACTTAGAAAAAATGAAGATGATTTAACTATGAGTCAATATGAAGCTCCTCAATATGATGATGATAATATTTCCAATTATGGTGATATTGGAATTTTTAAAATTTCAAGTCAAGAAACAAAAAATTTTATTTCTAAAAATATAAATAAATTAAGAGAGCAAATTAATTTATTTTTAAATGAACAAAAAGAAATTATTTCTAATTATACTTGTGAAATAAGAAGAATAGGAATTATTCCCATTGTTAAAAAAACAATTAATTTTTTAAAATTAATACTAGCTATTACTAATGGAATTAAAACTGAAATAATATATGAAATAGTTGAAGAATTTAAAATAAAAATAAGAAATCAAATTGAAAAATTAGCAGCATCAAATAAAAAATATACTAATATAGTTCTTGCTGAAAATTATCATTATATTTTAAGATTTTTTAAAACTTTTGCTGATTCAGGATTAAATGTTGATAATCCTAAATTAGTAGATTTTGAAAGAGAATTTCAAACATTATATAATCACTTTAAAAAAGCATATATTTATGAAATATTTGATTATCAATTTCATGATTTTTATCAATATTATAATTCTTTTAAAGAACAATATAAAACTAGTAATAATAAAGTTAAATTGCAAAATCAGTTTTCTCTTTCTTCATTTGAGAAAAAAGTAAATAATTTTTTAAAAGAAATTAATAAAAATATTGATAAAATGGCAAAAAGAGTCATTAAACATTATTGTATTGAAGAAAAATTAGCTCCTGAAATGTGGTTAGAAGAAGTAGAATATTGGACTGGATTATTAAAAGATATTCAAATAATTTCTAGTGATTGTTATGGAAAAACTATTGAAGTTTCTAAATATATGAATATGATCAGTGATTATGATTTTATTGCATCATATAGTAAAAAGTAATTTTTATGTTTAATTTTATATAAATCTTATTTTTAAAAATTAAAAATTAAAAATGCTTTTCCATAATAATAATTGTAGTGAAGACATAAAAAATAAAATTAAAAACCTATTTTTGTTTTAGAAAACTATATAAAAAAGAAAAAAAAGATTGAAAGAAAAAAGAATAATAGCAATAATATAAATTTTGTTTTAAATGAAATAAATGATGAATATATTGATTGATTAATATTGTTTTAATCTTAATAAGACAAAGTAACTTTTAATTTTTTTTTATTTGTATTTTTAATAAATAATAAAAATAATATAATTATTTGAAATAATTTTTTTTCTTTAATTGAAAACGCATTTATTTAAATGCAATTTTAAAAAACAAATAAAAATCAAAAATGAAACTAATACTTTTAATTCTATTTTTCATTTTTCAATTAATAAAATCAAATTCATTAAATGCAAAATTAGTTTTAGAAGTGAACAAAACTTTAGAAAGTATTGTAATAGATGATATCAATATATATATAAATAAAGGAGAAAATAAATCAACATTTAATGAAAACATAAATGTAAATTTTGGAAATTTTTTTAAATTACAATATCAAATGATAATGGAGATTATTGGATTAGTGGTTATTTAAATATCCCAAGTTTAAATCTAAATTATTCTACTGATTATCCTTCATTATGGACTGTTAATGACTCAAGATGTGATTATGGTTTTATTTTAGTTAAAAATAATTTTATTAATAATTTTTCTATAAAAACAATTGGAGGAATAGATTATAATCCAAGTTCTTTTAATTCTAAATTCTCTTATTATACTTTTAATTTAGAATTAAATAAAGATTTTAATGAAAATTCTTATTGTGATGACGTGAACAATAAATATATTTTAAACGTAGGAGAAGATTTTAATATTAATTTTAAAAAATTAATTAGAACTAAATTAGATTTTCAATCTATAAATAGCTATACAATTACTTTTACTAAAATTGAAGGAGAATTAACTTCATTAAATAATGTTGAATTTATTAATGAAAATGAAGAATATGATGTTCAAACATTTAAATTAATTATGAAAGATTTTGGTAAAACAAGTTCAATATCTTATATAGGAAAATATAATGAGTATAAATCTAAAGAATGTAATTTGAAGTTTATAACTTGTCAATATAATAATAGTTGTTATTTAAATTCAAAAAATGAAATTGTATATTGTAATAATAATAATTATTATTATAACATAAAAAAGGAAAAATGTGAAAAAATTCCTGAAGGAAAATACTATGATAGACAAATAAAAAATTTAAATAATTGCAGTAAATCATGTAAATATTGTTATGGAAAAGAAATAAACAAATATAATCAAAATTGTAAAATATGTGAAGAAAATTATTACAATATAGAAGGTTATGATGAAAGATATTGCATATCTAAAGATAAAAATATAAAAGGATATTACTTTGATAGACTCAGAAAAAAATATATGAAATATGTAAAATATAAAGGAAGTATAAAAAATAAATCATTAAATAATCAATTTTTCAAAAGAATTTTTCGAGGGAATGAAGTTGTAGATCTTGTAGATCCAGATGATGGTGAAGATCTTGTAGATCTTGTAGATCCAGATGATGGTGAAGATCTTGTAGATCTTGGAGATCCAGATGATGGTGAAGACCTTAAAGATCCAGATGATG
>JAEEGJ010026901.1_pt1 | contig 11612 bp, 2 predicted proteins | sample 8958761 | NCBI WGS metagenome assembly JAEEGJ01 (sample SAMN16246546, study PRJNA631951) | gut metagenome | biome: gut microbiome; feature: rumen; material: RS-attached | host: Bos | place: Iran: Karaj | collected 2018-10
ACCAGGAAACAGAATATTGAAAGCAGTATACCGTCTGTTATGAACACGATTCCGTGGGTTACTGCAAAGAACAGCAGGTGTGATGAGCCGCCCAGGAGGCTGTAGCCCTTCATCATGCTCATGGCGCTTCCAACGATCATCGTGCCACCGAATATTATCATGGCGATTCCCAGTATGATAGTTGCCAGAGCCAGGTCTGAAACACAATCAATCAAACGTATCTTATTATTCTTTAAATTTCTCATACCCTTTTTTCTCCATACTTTCTTCCCGATCCCACTCGAGAAACAAAATTTCTTTTCCCAACACAATTATCTAAATTTAATTACAAGATATAGTATAAGCGATATTGCGAACGAAAACGATTAAGAAACAATAAAATAAACGAAAAGAAATGATAACAGAATATTAATAAATTGAATATCTTCACTATATATAGTGACTGGATTATCGGCAAAGCATATACGAACACTTTGTAAACCGCGAATTTATAAAAATTTTAGAAATCAGGACACAATTTGAACACAATTTGAACAAAAATTGGACACATTATGATGGGTAATATGATAGGTCTTTTTGTAAAATTTTTAAAGTAACGGAAATTATCTTATGAGGGAGGTAATTTGGATGTTTAAAAAGTGGAACAGAATTTTAGCGTTTCTCCTTTCATTAGCTCTTGTGATCACAACATTCGGTAGTGATCTCGCAACAGCTAAGGTTTATGCGGATGAGGGAGAAGTAGTAGCTGAACAGGCCCCAGAGCAGGAAGATACTGCTCCTGAAATTTTCGAGGAGATTCCTGAGGTAGAGGAGGTAGTGGAAGAAGTTACACCTCCTGCTGTTGAGGAACCCGAAGAGGTTATAGATGGAGTCGACGAGGAAGTCGGCGAAGAGGATCCTGAGAACCCAGAGGGTGAGGATCCCGAGAATCCTGAGGGTGAGGAAGAGGTAAAAGACCCTGAGGAAGAGCCCGAGGTAACAGAAGGCGAGGAGAAGATCGTCACTGTTACTTACGAGTCCGGCTTCGGCGGATCAGTTTCTAAAGATTCTGAGTCCATTGATATTAATAAAGAAGATGCAGCATTCGAGGGTGCAACAGCAACTCCTTGGAACGACAAATATACATTTGCTAATTGGACAAAGGATGGCGAAGTAGTTTCTGAAGAGGCTACTTTTGTTCCTGCTGACATCACAGAGGACACAACTTTCAAGGCAAACTTCAAAGCAGCTGAGAATATTAACATCAGCGAAGAGATGCCTTCTATTAACGAGTCCAAGACAACCGGCGGTATTAGTGTATCTGTAAGTGCTCCTGAAGGTCTTTTCCCTAAGGGCACAACAGTTTCAATCGAAGCAATCGGTGATGACGAGGCTCTTGCTACTGCACAGGAAGCAATTCCTACAGCTACAGCAGCTAAGGGTGTTGATATTACTTTCCGTGATGCAGATGGCATCGAGATCCAGCCTGCAAACAACAAGTATGTATCAGTAACAATGTCACTTGTTGAGGCACTTGAAGGTGACAACTTCGCAGTAGTTCATGACCACGGCGATGTTGAGACTATCGGTGCAAACATCAGCACAGATGGCGAAGGTAATGCTACAGGAGCTTCATTTGCTTCAAATGAGTTCTCTGTATACATTATTTCAAATCAGGATTCCGGCCTTGAGCGCAAGGTTGAGAATTACACATTCGAAGTTTATGATGGCAGCGCATGGAACGTAGTTTCAGAGCAGTCTATCAAGTCCGGTGAAACACTTAATAACCCCGGTATTCCGGATCTTGAGTCAAATCAGGAATTCAAGGGATGGTTCATCGTTGACGGTGACACTTGGGGTGCAGAAGTTGCATTTGGACCTAAGAGTGATATCGCTGCAAATGCAGATTATAAGGTAAGAGCAAAAGTTACAACAACATACCACATTGTATTTAAGGGTGTTGATGGACAGGTTGTTCAGGTTAAGAACGTAGATATTGATGCTGGTCAGTCAACTCAGATCACATTGGATATCGCTGTTCAGCCAAAGTTAGATACTCAGAATTTCACAGGTTGGAAGAACCTTAAGGGCGACTTCTATGCAGATGGAGCTTCACTTGATGCTAGCGACCCTAATAACGCAGTTCTTACAGCAGAGATTGAAGATGGATTCTGGGTAAACTTTGATCAGAATGACGGTGGCGCAGGTGGTGGAGCTTCCTATATACCTCCACAGTTCGTAAAGAAGGGCCAAAAGGCAACAAAACCTGCGGATCCTACACGCGGTGGATATGAGTTCACAGGCTGGTATACAACAGCAGATTGCGCTGAAAAGTTCAACTTCAATACATCAATAAACAAGGCAACTACTATCTATGCAGGATGGAAGCTCGGCAAGGCTCCGTTTACAGTAATCATCCAGAAACAAAACCTTAAGGATGACAAGGATGCCAGTGATGCTGAGAAGACATATGATTACGATAGTTCCATGGTTATCACCGGTTATGATGCAGATGCAGAGATTACTGCAAGCATGCTTTCTGCAGCTATGGGTAAGAAATTTGATGGATTCACAGTTAACCCTAACTTCAAGGTTGAAAACCTTAAAGCTGATGAAGGGAATAGGATTTCTCCTAAGGGAACAACTATAGTTTATGTTAACTATGACAGAGATCTGATCACTTATAATTTCTATACATGTGAAGTTAATTATCATTACGGCTGGGGCGGATACTATCAGGTTGAGAATATAAAGGCTTATAATCCGTCAACATTTACAGGACTTTATGGGCAGGATCTTTCTGAGTACGGATATGTATGGCCGAGCGAAAGAGTTTGGCATGAAGGAAAAGACATAAGTGATGCTGGATCCCTTTCCGGGACTCGTATGACCTTCCTTAGCCAGTTTAGTACTTTGGAAAGCCTGGACTTCTATAGTACTGACACACCGGAAGGAGAGCATTCTATCAATCATTATGCTCAGAACCTTAATGGGACATATCCTTCAGCTCCAACAAACACCACACAGGATAGAGGAATTGGAACATGGTATTCTTCTAATAAATACAGAGGATTTACTGTTAAGGAATATTCGTTTGACAAGAATACTTGGACACCCACTCATGATGGCGACAGCTTCCAGTTCGGAAGTGCATATCAGGATTGGTGGGGAAATATCCATTATAACTTGACTGATCTCCATATCAGATACGAGCGTAACTACTATAACTTCACAGTTGCCAGCGTAACAGAGCCTGTTGACCCTGCACATCCCGAAAATATTACTAAGACCACACCTAAGGAGGAGCAGGTTTACAAGCTTCTTTATGAAGCAGAACTTAGCGGCAAGAAGGATGAGGCTATTGCTCTTGCAAACAGTCTTACACCTCCTGCAGGCTACATGATCAAGAAAGATGGTGACACAGTCCTTTGGAAAGATGAAGCAGGAAGAGACGCGTTTGATTGGACACAGACAATGCCTGCTGACAACGAAACACGTGCGTATGTTGTTTGGACAAAGGGCAAATATAATGTAACACTTGACCTGAGAGCAGACGATGTAGTTATTGAGCAAGACCAGGCAACAAATTTCAAGGTATGGTACGACGAAAAAGTAGATAAGTCCGCTATCACTTCTAATTTCAAGAGAGCTGGCTATGAACTCGTTGGATGGTTTAATGTATCAGACAACAAACCATACGATTACGGTAAGGTAAGAGCTGACGTTAACCTCTACGCTAAGTGGAGAAAACTCGGCGGAGTTAAGATCGTATATCAGGAGAAGGGTACAGCAGTTGTTGACGGCGAGACAGTTACAGTTAATGGAACACTTCCTGATGAGAAGAGAGACCATTACACCTATGCAGCTGATTCAACAGTAGTTGTAACAGCAGGTGCTACAGCTCCCGCAGGATATACCTTCGTAAGATGGGAACTCCTTGATAAGGACGACAACAGAGTTGCTCTTTACTACCCGAATGCTAACTTCACTATCGATGATAGCTATATCAGAACAAGAGTTGAAGGCGAAGAGACCATCAATGAAGTAGTACTTCGTGCATTCTATGAAAAGACCGGCGCCGGAACAGACGATGTTTACACAACAGTAACTTATGATCCGGGCGAAGGTACAGGAACAGTTACAACAATTTCTACAGTAACAGTAAAAGGAAAGACACATAAGCTTCGTGTAAATGAAGCAATCCAGGCTTGGACAGCAGATGATGCAGCAGGTGCAGGTTTTGCATATGCAGGACATGAGCTTATCGGATGGAATATTGATAAGCAGGCTGCAAAAGCCGGCGAAGTAGCTATAGTGCTCGGTGAGACCTACATCATTGCAGATAATGAGGACAATGAAGGAAATCCTAAAGACAACACACTCTATGCAGTATGGAAGTCTAATAAGGGCGCATACACAATAAGATATTATCAGGAATATCCTGATTTTGTTGGTAGTGCTCCTAAACTGCTCGGAGAGAAATCCTACACCGAGATCGATCCCGGTAAAGTTGAATCAGTACCGGAAGGAACAGCAGAAGGTCAGATTGACTGGAAGAGACCTGCAGGCTATCAGAGTGGTGTAGCATCTCCTACATCTCTTACAATTGTAGCCAGCGAGTATGATGCAACAGGCGCAATCACAAATCCTCAGTACATTGATGTTGTTTATTCACCTATTACCGTAACTATCAAAGTTGCAGGTAAGGCATATAACAGAACATTCAATGGACAGGACCAGACAGTACCTGATGAGGCCGGAGATCTTGGATTTGAGGTAAAAGATATTACTTATAGCGCAGATGTTGAAGAGTCCCAGAAGATTCAGGACAGCGAAGTTGCACTTAGAGATGGCATTACACTTTCAGTAACAGGTAAAGAAGTTGATGAGTATGAACTCACACTTAATCCTGAGATGTTCGTATGTAACAACACGAACTTCGAGTACGTTACATTTGAAACTGAAAACGGCAAACTCACTATTTTACCTATTGATGAAGTAATAGTAACAATCAAGGGTAAGCAGGAAACAAAGCCTTACACAGCTAAGGAACAGAGCACAACCGGATACGAGGTTGTAAGTATCAGCAATGACCTTTACACCGAGGAAGATTTCGATTACACAGGCGATTCTGGCGCAGTTGGAACTGATGTTGGAAAGTACAACATGGGACTTGCAGATACTGATTTCGAGAACCTGAGTGAGAACTTTACAAAGGTAACATTTGTAATAGAAGAGGATGGTTACCTCGAGATCACACCTCGTACTGTAAACCTTACAATTAAGGGTAACATAAGTGATCCTGTCAAGAAGTTCAACGGCGAGAAGCAGCAGGAGAAAGGCTTCAAAGAATTTAAGGCAGAAGTTATAGAAGTTGCAGATGTAGAGACTCCTGACTTTGACATCACAACAATAATCTATGACGAAAACGTTGCACTTGCAGAGGGCATTACTCCAAACGAGTATCCTATGGGACTTAAGAAGGAAATGTTCACACTTGATCCCGAGGAAAAGAACTTTGTACTGGGCGAGATCGATCTTGTAGATGGTAAGCTTATCATCGTAAATGCAGATGAGCCTATCGCAATCTCACTTACAGCAGAGGAAATTGTATCTCCTTACAACGGATACACTCAGAAGTACGTGATCAGACCGGGCATCGGCGTTGTAGAGAGCCAGAATCCTGTACAGGCAACCGTTGATAAGATCATGGGTGCTATTGCAAGCTTCTTCACAATCAAGGCAGATGCAGCAGATTCAGATCTGACATTTGAGTACAAGGGTGAAGAGTACACTGTAAAGGATCTCGTAGTTACTGCAGAAGGTAAAGATGTTGGATCATACGACTTCGCATACAGTGAAGATTACAAGGTATTCCTTGGTGAAGATGATGTAACTGAAAACTTTGAGATCAATGATGAAGGACTTGCACAGAAGCTCACAATCACAAAGGCAAAACTTACAATCACAGCTGATAATAAGAGTAAGGTTGTAAACGCAGCAGAGCCTGAGCTTACAGCTACAGTAACAGGCCTTGTTGGTGAAGATGCCGGTATAAATCTCAAAGACGCATACTATTCACTTAATCGTGATTCCGGCGAAACAGTTGGATCATATACAATTCACACCACTAAGGTTGAGCAGCCAACATTTGATGATAAGAACTATGAGGTTGAGCTTGTGAACGGTACACTAACAATTACCGGCACAACACCTACACCTACTCCTCCTACACCTACTCCTACACCTACAACACCTGCAGCACCTCCGGCAGCACCGGCTGGCGCAGTTCTTGGAGCAACAAGAGAGGTTGCAGCACCTCAGGCAGCAGTTCTTGGAGCAAGAAGAGGTAGAACAGAGGATTCAGCTAATACAGCATCTAGAGTAATTGCAGTAATCATTGCAGCTGCTGTAGCAGCAACAGTTCTTCTTACAAAGAAGAAAAACGAAGAGGAAGAGGAAGCATAAGGCATAGAGCCGAAAGCTCTTTTCCCAAGGTAAATTAAACTGCACAGGGCCCATTCCGGAAGGTTTGGGTCCTTTGTACGCAGAAGCGATAAGAAAAAGACATCAAAAATTTATCCTTATTTTACAAAATTTATCCTTATTTTGATTGATTGTATGATGGGTCATTTTTTATAATGGACTTCATAAGGGGATTTTTATGTTATGAAAAACTACGATTCAATAAGTAATACTAATCAGAATATAGATAAAAAGAAAGGCACCTTTGTCGTAAAGATCGAGTATTGTCAGCGCGGAACCTGGCAAGGTCAAGTGATCTGGGCTGAAGAGAACCGGTCGGAACGATTTAGAAGTGCGCTGGAACTTGTTCGTCTTATGGACGAGGCAATGGCCGGCGAGGCACAAATAGAGGTCCGAGAGACCAAGACATCGTAATTTCGTTATTTTTACAGTTTTTTGGTAATTTGTTGTCATTATTATTTAAGGGAGGTCGAAAGACTATGTTACACAAGTGGAACAGATTTCTATCATTCCTACTGGCAATAGCTCTTGTAACAACTACTTTTGGTAGTGATTTTGCAACTGCTAAGGCTTATGCAGTAGAGGGAATCGAAACTGATCTGTCATCAGAAGATGATGGAATGGCAGACTTGTCTTTTGCTGAAGAAGTTACAGAAAGCAATGAAGAGCCTGCACAGGAGGTTACAGAAGTAACCGAGCCTACTGAGCCTACACAGGAGGTAGTAGAACCTACAACTACCGAAGAGCCTCAGCAGGAAATTACAGAAGAGGAGACTACTGAGGAAGAGGAAGCTTCTGAAGAAGAGATTACAGACGAGACTGAGGTAAAAGAGCCTGAGGAAACCGAAACTGTAGTCGAGGAGAAGCTCGTAAAGGTTACCTACAAAGCCAGCAAGGGTGGTAGGGTATCCCCTTCTTCCGAAGAAGTTGATATTAATAAGGAAGATGCTGCATTCCAGGGTTCAACAGCAACCGCTTGGAATGACAAGTACACCTTCGTTGATTGGACAGACGAGGATGGCAATCAGGTTAGTACCGATGCTACCTTCGTTCCTTCTGATGTAACAGAGGATGCAACTTTCACAGCTAATTTCCTTGCAGCTGAGGATATCGAGACAGCAATGCCTGCAATCTCTGCAGAGGGTGTTAAGGCCGGCGATATGATCGTATCTGTATCTGCTGATGCAGGTCTTTTCCCTGAGGGAACTGAGATCGTTATTAGTGCGGTTGATGATGGTACAGCTGTAGAGCTCGCTGAGAAGTCACTTGGTGAAGGTAATGTTAAGAAGGCTAAGGCCGTTGACATTACTTTTAAGAAGGATGGCATTGATATTCAGCCTGCTGATTCAAAATACGTACATGTAAGCATCTCTTTTGATGAGGCTATTGAGAGTAATGATGCTGTTATGCTTCATGAGCATGATGGTGAGGTAAATGAGATTGAGAAAGCAGCTGTATCAGATACAGGTGCTGAGTTTGATGCGAATAAGTTCTCTATCTTCATCGTTGCTGAGGAAGGTCAGTCTTCTGAAGATGATACTGATGATCAGAAAGCCACAGCTACATATAAATTCTATGTTGATGAAGAACTGGTATATGAGCAGATAGTTAAAGCAGGGGATGAGCTCAAGAGCCCTGCATTCCCTGAACTTACTGAGAACCAGGAGCTTTTGGGATGGTTTGAATTAGATGATCTAGGACGATTTACAGAGTCAAAAGTTGTTCCCGGAGTGGTTGAGGAAGTAACTGCTGGCGAAGTAATAAATGTAAAGGCAAAAATTGTAACAACTTATTACTTGACATTCCTTGGCGCTGATAAGGAAGTTCTGCGTGTAAAGCAGAAAAGAGTTACTACAGGACAGGAGCCTGAAGAGACAGTAAATGATGTGACAGCTACTCCTAAGAAGGATACTCAGGGCTTTTTGGGATGGTCTCTAACAGATCCTGAGACGGATCCTGAATACGAAATAATCAAGGATAACACTGTAAAGCTGGCAGAAAATAATGTTGTATACGCAGTTATTGTTGATGGATACTGGATTCATTTCTATGAGAATGATGACAGTTATGTAACAGTAACAGATGATGAGGGTACTCATCAGCAGAAAATCGCCGGTGGTGCTTCTTACACTGAGCCTGTTTTTGTTCAGTACAGAGAGAATACACAAAAGCCTGCTGATCCCACTCGTCAGGGATATAGCTTTGGCGGTTGGTATCTTGACGAAGACTGCTCCGATGCTTTCACCTGGGGTGGAACAATCAATAGTGATACAGAGCTGTACGCAAAGTGGAATACCAGCGGAACTTCTTATACAGTTGTAGTTTGGAAGCAGAAGGCTACAGATCCTGCAGACGATGATAAGACAAATAATAATTATGATTTCTATGCAAGCTTCTCTGGTAATGGAACTACTGCAGCTTCTATAACTCCAAGCATGTATAGCTCATATACTAACTTTACTACTAGTCAGGCATATAAGAATGATTTCAAGGGATTCACATATGATGGAAGTCTTGTGGCTTATGATGCTAATACAGTTAAGGATGGTAATACTCTGCGCGCACAGGGAGATACTGTTATTAACCTGTACTATGTAAGGAATAAGCATACACTGACATTTACGAAGGGTAGTTCTTCACAGGGGCAGTATGTCTCGACAACTGCATCTCATGACCAAGAACCTGTTCAGTATAGACAAAGAAATAATGGTCAATATCAGCAGCTTACATGGTACGATGGCAGCTGGGTATATCAAAGCAGTAATGGATATTGGTACTACCATTACGGAACGCGTTACATATATGTGCCAGCTTCCGACAGTACTGTGAAAACTATTACCGCTCTTTATGGGGCAAGTATTTCTGATCAGTTCCCTATCGTGGGCAGTGACGGTAAAATATACGATGGCCAGAGATGGAAACCTCAGGAAAGCAATATATATAGCGAGGTATTGGTTTATATTGACACAATGCCTGATGAGGATGTGACATTTGTAACCGATAATGACACCAGTAAACCTTTAAAGACAATGATCTACAAGGTTCGTAATATTGCAGATACTGACTATGATGTGTATAAGACAGTTGAAGCCAGATATTACAAGGTTACAGAGGCTGAGGACGTTCTTCAGCTTGAAGGATTCACTTATACTGGTTCTGATCCTAAGTTCTCTAACGGTGAAGCAATAGCGGGCAATTCTAATGCTAGCATCACTATGTTTTATTCAAGAAACAAATATAACATAGAGTTTAAGTATGGTAAGGATGCCAGCACAGGCCAGTCTTTTGGTAGTGGAACTATAGGCGAGCTTAAGAATATCCCTTACGATGTTGATCTTTCAAATTATACTGCACCAACAGCAAAAACAATTCCTGGATATGAATTTGTAGGTTGGTATGTTGATGAGATGGGAAGTGAAGGCACTGAGTTCAATATGGATGGAACCATGCCTGCAACAAACCTCGTTGTTTATGCAAAATATCAGCCCGTCAGATACACGGTTGTTTTGAACCCTAACGGTGGTCAACTTAAGAACGGACAGTCTGGTAACTTCAAGGTAAATTATGGTGATACTCTTAAAAAAGCATCATTAGAAAAGAATGTTACAAAGGACAACTATACTCTTATTGGTTGGTATGAAACAGATAAAGATGGAAACTTGAGCCTTTACGATTACGGCTTGATTTCTAAAAACATTACTCTTACCGCTAAGTGGAGATATCCGGGTCTTGTTCAGCTAGTATATGATGCAGGAGAGCATGGAGATTTCACTCAGAATGATGAGTATGATTATGCTGAATCATCAGAAGCAGTAGTTGATGCAGCTCCCAGCGTTGATGCAGGATACACTTTCCTTGGCTGGAAGCTTATGGATAAAAATGACAACGTAGTAGATACATATTATCCAAATGCTACCTTTACTATTTCAGAAAACCTGATAAAGAATGGAAAAGTTTATCTGGTAGCTGATTATGAAAAGAACAGTAGCGAAGATCCTTCCACTGCTTACACTAAGATCACTTATGATCCTAATGGTGGAAATGAAGATCCGATAGTTGAGGAACAGTCATATAAGGTAAATGAGAAGAGAACTGTTCGCGGTGCTACATTTACTAAGGCTGGTCATAGACAGGTAAGCTGGAACACAGCTGCTGATGGAAACGGATTAACAGTTCCATTCCAGAAAGAGTATAACGGGGTACTTAGCGCTACACAGATTTCTGCTGATAATGAAAGCAGATACGATAGCAGTAACCCTGCTCAAGGTGAGCCTATCAATACTCTGTATGCTATTTATGAGCCTGTAAATCTTAAAGTTGTGATTGAAGCAGGCGCTGAGCAGACAGTAGCGTATGATGGAAAATATCATGAGAATAATTCCTACATAGTAAAAGAAGCATACTATGAACTGGACGGACAGCATGTTTCTGTAAGCGACTTTACTGCAGAGAATGTTCAGCTTGTTGATGGATTTGTCGGCGCTGCAGGAACTAACGTAGGTACTTATACAAAGACTATTTCTGCCGGTGACTTCCAGCCGGTTAATACAGTATATGAGAATGTTGAATTCATAGTTACTACTGGTAAGGATAAGCTTAAGCTTACTATCACATCTGTTGACCTGACTATTACAGCAGCTTCAGATGAAAAGACATATGATGGAACAGAGCTTACTAATAGTAATGTGACTTCATCTACACTTCCTGCAGGATTTACTGTTGAAGGAACAGCAAGCGGAAGTGCTAAGAACGTTGGAGACGAAGGTAAGAACGTTGTTAAAAGTTATACTATTAAATACAACGGCGAAGAGGTAAGTAAATCTAACTTCAATGTAACACCTGTTGATGGAAAACTTACCATCAATAAGAGAAGCGTAAGCCTTACATCAGCAACAGATAGTAAGGAATACGATGGAAGTGCTCTTACAAACGATACTGTAACAGAAGGTGGAGACGGATTTGTAACAGGTGAAGGTGCAACATACGATGTAACCGGAAGCCAGACTATTGTAGGAAGCAGCGAGAACGCATTCACATACACACTGAATGAAGGAACAATTGCTGATAACTACAACATCACAACAGCAAACGGAACCCTTACAGTAACAAATCGTAATGCAAAGTATGAGATCACAGTAGAAGCAAAC
>JAEEGJ010026905.1_pt1 | contig 11611 bp, 8 predicted proteins | sample 8958761 | NCBI WGS metagenome assembly JAEEGJ01 (sample SAMN16246546, study PRJNA631951) | gut metagenome | biome: gut microbiome; feature: rumen; material: RS-attached | host: Bos | place: Iran: Karaj | collected 2018-10
TCGATGCCTTCCTCGATAACCTTGGCCCGCATCTCGGTTCCGTCCATCTCGGGCATCTTGATATCGCAGAAGATGGCGTCGAACTTTTCCTTCTGAGCCTTCTGCAGGCCCTCCTGGCCATTTTCGGCCGTATCTACCTGGTAGTTCTCCATCTCCAGGATCTCCTTGAGGGAATAGCGGATGGCGCGCTCATCGTCTACAATCAGAACTTTCATTGGCGTATAACTTTATTATGCAAAAATAACAAAAAACAAGGACTTTGTAAATATATTGCACAGAAGAAACGAAATCAAACGAAACGTTTTGTTTGCGATTATCCGTTCCAAATGGAACAAATGAAACGGATAATCACTATCTTTGTGAGACAACCGCAACTACTAATTACTAATTTATACCATGAAATTCCGCTATTTATTTGTGACCCTTTTGGTTCTTCCCGTGCTCGTTTGCTGCGGGAAGAAGGATCCCGATCCCAAACCCGAACCGGAACCGCAGCCGGTAGAAGCTACCATTACTGCTAATAACGTAACCCTGCAGGAAGGTGCCAAAGCCCAGATTGTGGCTTCCACCAATTCCACCGCCACCATCGTCTACACCCCCGACGATTCCGGCGTGTACACCGTATCCCAAACTGGTGAAGTAACTGGCGTAAAAGCCGGTAACGGTAGCGTCAAGTTAAGCGTGGCTGCCGTGGAAGGCAAGTTCACCGCCGCCGAGAAAACCATCTCCATCACCGTGACGGCCGTCACTCCTCCGGATCCGCCGGCAGACATCCCCACGGAGATTACCGACGGTGCCACCAACATCCTGGCCTGCAACGCCGATGTAGAGAAATTCCTCACGGATGTACATTATCCCAACCACGACTACACCTACACCAAGCTGCTCGACTGGGCTTCCGAAAACGGTGTTTCCGTGTGCCCCGGCAAGTCCGACAAACCGTCGGAATACAGCATCCGCTGGAACGACGCTTCCGCCAAGAACGTGGTAGTTACCGTTACGGAACCCACCCGCGAGTGGACCTACACCCCCACCGCCGACAACACCTGGGTAGTCATATCTAATCTGCTTCCCAACACGCACTATACTTATAAGGTAGAGTCCGACGGCAAGGTTCTGTCCCAGGGCAGCTTCGACACCGTGGGCAAGGTGCATCAGGTTTACTTCAAGAATATGCGCAACGCCCGCGACCTGGGTGGTTGGAAGACCACGGACGGCAAGACCATCAAATACCGCATGGTGTACCGTGGCGGCCGCTTCGACGGCCTGGCCAAGAGCGGCAAGACCACTATCAAGACCGAAGGCCTGAAGGCCGAACTGGACCTCCGCGGCCACAGTGATGTAAGCTCCGAAAGCTCCCTCAAGGGTATCGTGGACGAATACGAGTTCTGCGCTCCCGTCATCGAGGAAGGCTATTCCCAGATGCTCCAGCAGGATAAGGAAAAGACCCGCCAGTGCATGCAGTTCATCTTTGATATGGTGGACCAGAACAAGCCCGTGTACTTCCACTGCTCCCTGGGCCGTGACCGTACCGGTACCGTGGCCATGCTCACCCTGGGTATCCTGGGCGTTCCGGAAGGCGACATTTCCCAGGAATACGAGATCACCCAGTTCGCTCCTCACGGCTATGCCACCTCCGACGGTGAAAAGACCAAGATGACCCGTCTGGCCGACTACGACGGCGCCGCCAATGTCATTTGGGGTTACGCCGGTGAAGGCTCCTTCCAGGACGGTGTGAATGCCTACCTGCTGTCCATCGGCATTTCCCAGGACGACATCAACAAGTTCAAGGCAAATATGCTCCAGTAAAACTGGATGCATCGCAAAAAAAGCTCGCCGGAGATTTTTCGGCGAGCTTTTTTTGTGCTTGATAGCCTAGTTGTTGATATCGGCTTGGTATTGGATTTCCTGGCCCTCGACAAGGTGGTCGCAGACGATGCGGGGAACGGATTCCACCGTGGCCTTGGGGAATTCCACCCAGGCCTCATCGCCGGGCATCAGGGTGCGCAGATTAAGTTCTCCCTTTTCGCCGTCCAATTCCACAAAGGCGTCGCGGTAGATAGGAGCCACGCCCACGTTGGCAATGCGGATACGGGCCGTATTGTTTTCGCCGATGACGTAATCGCGAATCTCGAAGCGGTAACCCATGGACATGGCGGCCTCGGTGATGCGCTCGACCGACTGCTTGCCGGGCTGGTCATTGCCGATGATGAAGCTCATGTGCACCTTGGCCACGACATCCTCGAACTTGCGGCCGTACATGCCGGCCTTGTCCAGGACGTGTTTCTGGTCATAGTCGGAATAGTAGCTGAACTCGCCGCCGGCAGGACCCACCTTATAGCGGTCCTTGCCGAAGAAGGACCATCCGGACCAGTTGTATCCGTCCCAGTCCTCGCACATGAAGGAGTCGTCGAAGTTGCCGAAATGCAGGTTCAGCAGGTCTTTCTGCTTGTGGAAGGGGGCGTATTTACTGTCCGAGGCGTCGATGGAGAAGAGCCAGGGCGTATCCTGGAACCACTCGTCCATCTTGGGCAGGAACTGCGCCTGGAATTCGTGGGAAGGGAAGGTGCGGCCGATGACGCAGGGCCCGTCGTAGATGTGATACTCGGCCCAGAGGCCGAAGCCGATCTCGACGAAAGCCAGACGGGGATCCTTGTCGTATCTTTCGGCGAAACGACGGTGGAATTCCATGTGGAAGCGCTGCAGCTCATCGCAACGCCAGTCCGGGAACTCCGTGTTACGCCCTTCGCTCTTGGCATTGGTGGCTTCGTAGCCCGGCCAGGACTTGATGTAGGCCGGCACGGCGCAGGAATACCCGGGATGGGTATAACGGAACCGCACGACGACCTGGTGCCCGCGGGCGGCGGCTTCTTTCAGGAGCTTGTCCATCGGGGCCCAGTCATACACGTCCTTTTCCTTGCAGACGTCACTGTAGAGCATGTAGGCATACTCCAACTGCACGTAAGACTTCTTGACGGAACCGCTGGTATTCCACAGGACGATACCGGTCATGGGCTGCACGTGCGTGATGGCCGACTGCAGCGCCACGCGGGTGCCGTAGTTCTCGCTGACGGGAATCTCGGGTTCCACTTCCGGCTCTTGCTTTTCACCGCAGGAACAGGAAACCAGGACAAACGCTATGAAGAAAAGAATCCGTTTCATGTCTAGTCCTTGATCATATAGTCGTCCAGACCCTTGAAGTCGTAGCGGTACAGATAGGAAGTGGAGCCGTAGTCGTCGCCGATCCAGACGCAGCTGTGGGCGTGGTCCACGTAGATGGATTCGGGATTCTCGATACCCTTGCAGGAGTAGAAGCCCAGCAGGGTCTCTCCGTCGCCGGTGAGGGCAAAGAAGCGGCGGGATTCGGAGTCCACGATCCAGAGCCAGTCGGTGAGGGGATCGTAGCTGAGGCCGGCAATTTCGGTGATCACGGGATATTTCTCCCGCAGGCCGATTTTCTTGACGACTTCGCCGGTCTTGAGGTCGCAGCAGAAGAGGTAGGAGCCGGTCTGCGTACCGCAGTAAACCTTCCCGTCCTTGTAGTAGGTGAGGCCTTCGAGGCCGGAGTTGCCGAAATTCTTGGCGTCGGCGATGGTGAACAGGCCCTTCACGCCCTTGTAAGTGGATGACTTGAAGATGTTGCCGATGTCGTCCTTGTCGATCTGGCAGACGCTGGCAGGCTCTCCGCCGATGAGCAGGTCTCCCGTGTCGTAGTTGACGGAGATGCCCTCGGAGTCGATGGAGGATCCGCTGGTGGTCTTGAGACCTGCTTTTCCCAGCAGTTCGCCTTCCAGGGAAAGACGGGCGATTTCGCCGTCGTCACCGACCGTCCAGAGGAAGGTCTTGTCGGAGCTGAGGCACAGGCCGGACAGTTCGTTGAACTTGACGGTATATTTGGTCCGGTTGCCCATTTCAGGCATCCTGGGAGCGGGACCGTCGTAAGGCTTGAGACTGGAGGTGATGTCTCCCAGGTCCAGGGTCTTTCCAGCTTTTAACTTGATGTTGTCCTCGTAAGTGTAGATTTCGGTCCACTCGTCGCCCTTTCCCACGTAGAGGGAGAGGCCGCCGTCCATGGTAATGCCGCCGGGGAACCAGACGTTAACCTTTTCCCCGCTCTTGACGCTGACCTCCCGGAAGGGATAGCCGTCGTTGGAGACCTTGACGAAACTGGTCTGGGCCGTGGAGTGGGAGTTGGTGTACGACGTGAAACGAAGGCCGCCGCGGTCGGCGCCGGCGATGGAGACGCGGTCGTAGTCGCCCGTCACCGTGAAGGAGATAAGGGCCGATGCGTCGTCGAAGGCGAAGGTCTTCCCCTGCAGGTAGGCCTGGGCCAGGAGGATATCGGCCTTGGTGAAGACGGTGGTGGCGTCCATGAGGCCGTCCTCTTCCTTGACGACGGAGGCGGGATAGGCGGCGTACAGATAGTCAGGGGCCGATATGTATTCCATCATCTCGGTGCCCAGCCGGAGCGTGGCGGTCTTGCCGTCGGCGGAGATGTCGGAGGCCTTCAGGGTGAAGGTCTTGGCGGCGGGGCCGTAGGAGCCGTGGACGTAGATTTGGTCTCCGGCTTCCCATTTGCCCTTCATGGGAGAAACCGTGAAGCTGTAGTCGCCTGCCTTGGGTTTTCCGTCATCCTTGATCTCCTCTTTATTGTCGGTGTCCACCACGTCCGGGTTGTTCTCGGAACAGGAGTGGCAGCAGGGGAGCAGCATCAGGGATGCGGCCAGGGTAAGGATGGATATATAGTTGCTTTTCATGTTTTGTATTTTATACTGCAGGCGCGTAACCGCTTTCTACTTTTCCGTCGGCGGTTACGACAAAGTAAACGGGTGTCATGTTAAGGTCGAAAACGGAGCTGCCGTTTTCAGGGAAGAGGTATTCCCAGCCGGGGACAGCGGGCTGAGGGCCGTAGCCCAGGCACACTGCGAGTTTTCTGGTTCCGCTCCACGCCGGGGATCCGGCCAGCTTTTCCAGCGCTTCGCGGCAGGAAGGGCATCCCAGGTCCAGGACCAGCACCAGCGTGCGGGTTCCGAAGCGGGAACAGCCCGGGACGAGGGCTTCGCTTCCTTCCTGATTGTATTGGATCCATTCCAGCTTCTGCAGGAAGGGATTGTTGGCTTCCAGGTCCAGGATTCCATCGGCCATCATCCTTTCCACGGCTTTGCCGTAGAGCGCGGCGTTGCGGGCGGGGGAGAGGATGGAGTAGAAGGCGCCGTCCATCCATTCGGAATGGACGTAGTAGGAGACGGGATCCTCGGATAGTTTGTCAAAGAGGACGTCCAGGGCGGCGAGCGCATCTTCTTCCGGGGCCGATGCGGCCAGCTCGGCAAAGTCGGCGAACTGCTCCTGGGCGGCATCCATGTCGGTGCAGTCGATGCTGCGGTTGTTCCAGTAGGAACGCACGTCCGTTGCCTGGCACCCCGTCAGGAGCGCCAGACAAACTGTGAACGTGCCCAAGTATTTCATGAGAAAAAACTACTTCGTGGTGGTGACTTTCATCAGGTGGGCCCAGCCGTTGCCTTCGCCCTCGTCAACGGAAGCGTTGGGCAGGTTGGAGAGCTCGTTCCAGCCACCGTTGCCATAGAAGCGCATGCCGGTGTAGAAGACGTCACCCATCTTGTGCTCGGCGGGAACGGCGTTGTCGAAGAGCTCGCGGGCCAGCAGGATTTCGTACTCGTTGCCAGCGCCTTTACCGATCACCAGACCGCCGGTGGAGGGGATCAGCTCTTTCCAGCCTTCCTTCTGTTTACCGTCTTTTTCGATCATCGTGCGGAAGTGCAGGGTGCCGGCGAACTCGCCGAAACCGCCGTTCTGGTCTCCCAGGGCGCCTTCCACGATGAAGTCATAGCCGTCCAGGGAATAGCTCTTGTAACCGCTGGTGAATTCGCCGTCGGTGTTGAGATTCAGGCGGATAGGGAGTTCCTCTTTGTTCTCCAGCTGCTCGTTCAGCACCTGGCTGTTGTACTTGATGTAGTAATAGACGAAGTCGGCGTCGGCGCAGCAACGGATTTCGTTGACGGCGTCCCAGGGGGAGTTGGGATCGTTCTTGGCGACGGAGACGACTTTCGGGTCCAGGGCGGCCCAGTCCTCGAACTTGCCGTCGATCTGGACGGCGATGCCCTTTGCCTTTTCTTTCTTACCTTTCTCATCGGTGTCCTTGCCCGTTTTGCCGCAGGAGAAAGAGAGTGTGGTGGCAAGCATGAGTGCAATGATGCTAATGCGTTTCATGACAGGTTAAGTGTTAAACAATTATGCTAAAGTGTAAATGTGTAAAGTTCGTTATAACCGGTGGTCTCGTCCCAGATGTCCTCGTTGGCCATGCGGATGGAGAAGTACGGATTGCTGCGAAGGCTCTCGCTGGGATCCGGAAGGTTCAGGGAGAGGGTCATCTCTCCGGAAATACCGGAAGGCAGGGTGAAGGTCTGGTCGATGGTCACGTTCTGTCCGGGCATCCAGTAGCGGGGATCGGAATTGAGCGGGTAGGTCTTGACCACTTTGCCGCTTTTGTCGCTGAGGACGAATTCGGCGTCGCGGGGATTCTGAACGGGGGAGAAGCCCTCGTTGTGGAGATTCAGGACCACGCGGAAGGATTCGCCGGCGGCGGGGGAGCCGGTGAACTGACCCTTGTCCAGGACGTAGCGGTAACCCAGGCGGCGCTGCAGCTCGTCGTAGCAACCTTCGGTCTTCCAGCGGTTGATGACACTGGGGTGGTAGGAGATGTTCAGGTAAGTGAAGTGGTTGGCGGCCATGTCGGCCAGTACGCCGCGCGCAGCCTTGGCTTCTCCCTTTTCGCAGTGGCAGTAGTCGGAGAGGCCGCAGGTCTCGCCGCCCATGATGGTGTAGGCCGATTCGGCCTCCCAGAGCTTGCGGTCGGTGGAGTTTCTGTAGGTGCCCGTGTCGTTGGAGTCGGCCAGGTAGCAGTCGTTGTGACCGCCCAGGCGGGACTTCGGCGTGGGCTGGTGCGCGGTGGCGCGGGTTATGGTGTCGGCGAGGGAAACGCCGTACAGGCTCATCTTGAAGGCCGGAGTGCGCAGTTCGATCTGGCGGTTCTCCGGGACGGCGTCCAGCAGGGCTTCAACGACGGCCTTGCGGGATGCGTCAGTCTTGAAATTGTCGGTATAATACCATTCGCCCCAGCTGCCGATGAAGCCGGCCTGCACGACCAGGATGACGTCGGCGTACTCCTGGATGAGGGGCTTGACCTGGGCGATATGACGGAGCACCTGCTCCTCGGTGGCATCCCACGGTTTGTCGGATGTGTTCATGCCATTGGAATAGCAGAAGCGGAGGACACATTTGGCGCCGCCTCCGCGAAGCGAACTGAATTTGGCGCGGATGGTATTGAGATAATCCTCCGCGATGTCGCAATTGACGTAGTCTTTGAGGTGGAACTCCAACAGGTAGAGCGTGCGGCCGAGCTTTCTGTTGGCCGTGAAACTTTCCTGGGAAATACCTTTGTTGGAAACGCCGTGCACCTCGTTCGGCGAGTAGAAACCGCGCTCCGGGTTGGCGATAATGGCATCTGTGGGTTCGTAGGAAACGGAGGTCATGCCGGGGATGTCTCCCGTATTCTTGCCACAGGCGATGGCCAGCGGAAGAAGGAATAAAAAGAGAAGGTTATTTCTTTTCATCGATATCACGGTTATTAGTTTTAAAAGCCATGGGCAGGCAGCGGGGCTTGCCCATGGCTTGGGAACAACACAAATAATTATTCTTTGACAGTAACCACCTTCAGGGAAGGAACGAGGCCGGTAGAACCTTCTACAGTTTCGTCCACGTGGCCGTTAGGCAGGTAGCCGACGGTATCCCAGTTCTGCTGGATGTCGAAGCCGATGGAGAAGGTGTCGGCGATCTTGCCCAGAGGATAAAGCTCGCGGGTGATGTAGAATTCATACTTGCCTTCGATGCCGGCGCCTTTGCAGATACCGGAACCGGCAGCCAGGATGGGAGAGTCTTCGCCTTCAACCTCGCTCCAGGCCCAGCCGTCACCGTTGGGTTCGCCCCACCATTTGTACACACCGGGATCATAGGAACCGATGACACCGTCAGGATAGATGAAACCCTCGAAGAGAGCGTCGGAGCAGGCGTCGGTCCACTGGCTGCTGAAACCGCCGGTAGCAGTGTTGCCGTCACCGTTTACATAGCAGTGGAAAGGAACGTGTTCCTTACCGGCTTCGAAGGTAATCTGGTCCTTGTCCCACTCAAAGTAAACATAGATGAAGACTTCGTCGGCATAGACCTTCACGCTCTTGAGGGCGGTCTTGGTAGCCTCAGGGTCGCAGGTGGCGGTGGAAACCTTGCTGGCGTCCAGCTTGGCCCAGTCGCTGAAGTCACCATCAATATTGATGGGGGCTACATATTCCTTCTTTTATTTCTGTCCTTTGCCGCCTTTATTGTCCTTCTTGCAGGAGGCAGCTCCGAAAACCATAGCCACGATGGCTACAAATGCTAAGATCTTTTTCATTGTTGTGTGATTTTGATTGGTTATTGAATATTGATTGTTTAGGTTTTATCTCTTATTCTGGGGGATACCGCTGGCGTTGATCTCGTCCAGAGGGAGGAGGAGGGCAATGCGGGGATCGTTGGGCTGCATGATTTCCCAGTCGTGGCAACCTACGAAGCGGCGGTCCATCGGGAGATTGTTACGGAAGACATCGAACATGCGGTGGCCTTCGTAGCAGAGCTCGCGGCGGCGTTCGTCCAGGACGCACTCCAGGGCATCGGCATAGCCGCGGGCATTGATGTTGTCCACCGTCATGAGGGCGTCTCCAGTAAGTCCGGCGCGCTTGCGGATGGTGTTGACATCGGCAAGGGCTTCGGCGGGCTTGCCGGTCTTGGCGTAAGCCTCGGCACGGTTCAGCACCACTTCACCCCAACGCAGGAACACGGGAGAGGTCATCATGGCCTGGTCGTCCTGATAGGAGAACTTGGAGCAGTAGTAGATGGTGTAGTCACCGCCCAGGTTGGTACGGATGCCGCTCTTACGGGTGATGTTCGGGCGGATATAGACGCGGGCCTTTCCGTCGGTCTTGACGCCGGGGAAGGATGCATCTTCTACATAATACTCGGTATAGGTGTTCACGATGGTGGGAACAGCCGTGTAGTTCTTGCCGCTATACTTGAAGGGAACGCTGCCGTCCGCAGCCTTGGTGCAGTCGAAGGCATAAGCGTCGGAGCAGGCCTTGGTCTTGTCGTTCACCTTGATGGGGAAGACGACGGTCACCTTGGAACCTTCCTCGTAAGTCTTGTGCTCCGGCATGGAGAAGTAGGCCTCGAAGCGCTTGTCCTGGGGATAGCGGCGGAAGTTGTCGATGAGGTTGTCGTTCCAGTAGTGCTCACCCCAGCCGTGGCCGTCCTTGATGTACATGGAGGCGATGGCCGCTTCGGCGTGCTCACCGGCCCAGTCGTCGGTGTTGTCCAGACGGATGCACCAGATGGTCTCGGGATGGTCGTAGGTGTGCTTGGGATAATCGGCATAGTCATAACCGGTGGTCACGGAAGAGGGGGCGTGGGCCAGCAGTTCGTTGCACTCCGTGATGCACTTCTCGTTCTCACCCATGTACAGGTACACGCGGGCGAGGAGGGCGGTGGCGGCATCGAGGCTCACATAGCACTTCTGACCGTTGGTGATGCGCTCGCTCTCGCCGATGGCCAGGTATTTCTTGGCCTCGATGAGGTCTTCGACGATGGCGTCGTAAACCTGGCCGACGGTGGCACGCTCGGTCTTGGAGATATCCAGACCCTGGCGCAGCACGATGCCGGGGTTCTCGCGGCCCTGGACATAAGGCATGGAGAAGAGGGTGGACAGCTGGAAGTGCATGCAGGCGCGGAAGAAGTAGTTCTCGCCCAGCAGGTGGTCACTCAGGGCCGATGCGCCGGGAACAATGGCGTCGATGTTGGAATTGGCGGCATTGATGATCTTGTAGCCGATCCACCAGGTGTAGTAGATATTCTTGGTGGTCGGGTTCTCGGCGTACATGTAGGCGTCGGTGAAGGGGTCCTCGGACTTACCGGAGACGCACACGTTGTCACCGCGCAGCTCGGCCAGCTGGAAATAGTGGCGGATGAAGTAGTTGCCGCTTTCTCCACCGCTCTGTCCCTTGTAGGCCAGTTTGTCCTTGAACAGGGTGTAAATACCGTCGGTGGTATAGACGGCGGAGGAAGGGTTGGCTGCCAGCTGGGCGGACGTCATGGAGTCGGACGAATAGAAATCCATCTTACAGGACGCCAGGGAAAGGGCAGCAAGTGCGAATACGAATATCTTTTTCATAATTGCGGTCACTTTTAGAATTTCAGATCGATGCCGAGCACGACAGACAGCGGAACGGGGTAGTTGCTGGCATACAGACCGGCGTGATGGTAGGTGTCACCGTCCAGACGGACTTCCGGGTCCATACCGGAGAAGCGGGAGATGGTGAGGATGTTGTCGGCGGACACATAGACGCGGGCGCCGGCGATCTTTACCTTCTGCAGGAAGACCTGAGGGACGTTGTAAGACAGGGTCACGTTACGCAGACGGAAGAAACTGCCGTTCTCCAGGTAACGGGAAGAAGTGCCGTTGGAACCGTCGGAACGGGCGGCCAGAAGGGCAGGGTGGGTGGCGATGTCGCCTTCCTCTTCCCAACGGCTCCAGCCGAGGCCGTTGTCGATGGACATCTGGTTCAGGCCGGTGTAGGCCCCGTCGGAATCCATCTGCTCACGGTTCTTGTTGTAGATCTTGTTGCCCACGACGAAGTTGCCGTTGGCGCTCAGGGTGAAGTTGCCGTAGCGCAGGGAAGTGGAGATACCACCGCTGAAGGCGGGGGAAGCCTTGCCCACGATCTGCTGGTCGGCCTCGTTGTACATGTTGGTGACGCTGCTCTTCATCTTGACCTGGGTGTTGCCGTCCTCATCAATGTAGTAGATGGGGTTGCCGGCCTCGTCCGTGTCCGGAACGAATTTCTCCCACATGGGAAGACCGTTGGAGGGATCTACGCCCAGCCACTTGGGCATGTACCAGCTGTAGATGTCCTCACCTTCCTTGATAATCTGGTTCACATCGCCGCGGTTCATCACGATGTCGCTGTGGTTGGGGAGTTCCAGCACGCGGTTCTGGTTGAGACCGATGTTGAATCCGACGTTCCAGCCGAAGTTCTTGTTGTTGATGATGTTTCCGTCAACGGCGAACTCGACACCCATGTTGCGGACCTTACCCACGTTGTCCATGACGGCGAAGAAGCCGGTGGAAGGGGACATGGGAGATTCCAGGAGGATCTTGCTGTTGATGGTGTGGTACAGGTCCACGGTGACGTTCCAGTTCTTCTTGATGGTGGCGTCGATACCGAGGCTGGTCATGTAAGCTTCTTCCCAGCCGAGGTTCGGGTTGGCCATGCGCTCCAGGATGGCGGTCTTGTTACCGTTGTACTGGCCGCTGAGGGAGAAGGTATCCTGATACTGGAAGGCGGAGATGTTGTCGTTACCGGTCTTACCGTAACCGGCGCGCAGCTTCAGGAAGGACAGGAAGTTGTTGTTCTTCATGAAGTCTTCCTTGGAGATGATCCAGGCGGCGGAAGCGCCGGGGAAGTAACCGCCACGGTTCAGGGGACCGAACTTGTAGCTCTCGTCGTAACGG
>JAEEGJ010026910.1_pt1 | contig 11609 bp, 13 predicted proteins | sample 8958761 | NCBI WGS metagenome assembly JAEEGJ01 (sample SAMN16246546, study PRJNA631951) | gut metagenome | biome: gut microbiome; feature: rumen; material: RS-attached | host: Bos | place: Iran: Karaj | collected 2018-10
CGGGAAACACTGATACCGCTTATAATACTCCGACAGACGCAAAACGATATTTTGAGAGAAATAGAAAGGAGATTTTGAAATATGTGTTAGGGAGGACACCTGGTGTAAAGGTGAAAGAACACCATGTGGACTATTCTGTGTATAAGGATACGGAAGTGGAAGTGCATTTCTTTCCTATGTATCTGAAGAATCCGTTTGTCATGCGCAAGCTTCTGCATCTCTTTTATATTGAGGCTGATGAACAGTTTACGAATGAGGTAAGGACGGCAGCTGATGAGCGGCTAATAGTGCCTACGGTTCGTTTTAATGTGATATTCCAAATGGTGCATGTTTATCTGCACTATCTCAATCAGGGAATAGGACTGAGGCATATCGTTGACTATTTCTATGTGCTGCGCATGTTTTTTCTTGAACACGAATTATCACCAATTGACCACAAATCTTCCATTAATAAGATGTTGAAAGAACTGCATTTAGAAAGGTTCTCGGCTGCAATGATGTGGATATTGAAGGAACGGCTTGGGATGCCAGAGGAATGGATGATTTGCGAGGCAGATGCTCAGGAGGGCCGTAGGGTGCTGAAGGAGGTGATGCAGATGGGGAACTTCGGACAATATGACGAGCGGATATCGAAAAAGCTTGTGAGGGGCGTGAAGTACAATTGGGAGAAAGTGAAAAGGCAGGTAAGACTGGTGAGATTGTACCCACAGGAAGTATTGTGGGATCCGTGGTGGAGATTGGAAACGATATAGGCTTCGTGTCGAGTGAGCGAGATATGAAGCAAGACGTTGTACTTCCGCAGCAGTGTAATTAATTATGGGGAAAGATGTCGGTTTTTACATGGTTTCCAGGAAACTGGAGGCAGGTCGTTTTTGGAAAATCTGGCAGATAATCTCGCTATCATATATAATAAAGGTAGACGTCCAGACCTCAAAACTGGGCAATAATGATACAAGATATGGCAAAGATGGTGCATAAGAGCAGAGTGAATCTGTCCACGAAGATGAGCCTTTCGCAGACAGCCTCTGTCAATTACCTGTTTGCCAAACAATGGAGGGTGGTGCTCTTGCAGGCTTGATGATCCTTGTGATGATGCGCTGACAGTTACAGTCCTTACAGACCCCGATGTCCCAGCCCTTCTCAATACAGATTTCAAGATATGATTTCTTCTTCCTCACCTTCGGTACAGGCGGCACACTCAGCTGCTGCTGGATGCTGCGGAGTGTCTCGCGGTTGCAGGGAGAGAGGAATCCATAGTGGCGGATCCTGACAAACCTGTCAGGGAGTATGTGCTGGGAGAGCAGGTTCAGGAAGGAGTCAATCTCCATGGTCATGACCCCATGCTTGCCGCCACTTCTGTAATTCTTGTAGTCATAGGAAATCTTAGTGTCAGCCACATCCAGAATCCTGGAATTAGTGATAGCCACACGATAGGCATAGCGTCCGATGTACTCAAGAACCTGGTTGACTCCCTTGGCAGGGGGCTTAGAATTGATGACCCAATCTTCAGCAAAGCACTGCTTGCGTATAGCCTGTTCAATGATGATGCCGTCTTCCTTGAGCCTCCTGGTGAGCAGTGACATGAATCTGCCACGGAATTTGCGGCTCATCGCAGCCACAGGAAAAAGGAAGTCGCTATTTTTACAGCCCTTGAGATGATGCCAAACACCCTGTTTATCCACTCCACCTCCAGGCACAATGCAGTGAATGTGCGGATGGTAGAACAGATTCGATCCCCACGTATGGAGAATAGCAGTCATACCGATGAGCATGCCCTCGTTCTCGGCAAAAGCCTTGACGGTAGCCCATGCAGCCTTGAACATGCAGTCGTAGAAGATACCCTGATGAGCCATCGCGATAGGATGCAGGCATGCCGGCAGCGTGAAGACGACATGGAAGTACTTGGCAGGGATGATCTCTTCCCTGCGGCAGTTAATCCACTCCTCGCGCTCCTTGTTCTGACATTTGGGACAATGGCGGTCCCGGCAGCTGTTATAGCTGATATGCATATCCCCGCATTCGGGGCAGACCTCCACATGCCCTCCAAGGGCACTGGTCCTGCACTGGGCCATGTGGGCGAAAGCCCTTCTGACAGGTGCTACGACGCTATGCTTACCAAGGAACTCCCCTCCATGACAGCGGATGATCTCTCCGATGTCGAAGCGCGTCCTCATCGCTTGGGCGGGAAGATGGTGTCAATCAGTCGGACATGCTTCTGCGGTTCAATGTCGGCCACGTGAAGATATATCATAGTAGTCGTCAGACGGGCATGACCGAGGCGTTTCTGTACATCCAGAATGTTCTCCCCATTCTCCAGGAGATGTGAAGCCGAACTATGTCTCAGGGCATGAATCGTGATAGAGCGGTCGAGACAGGCCTTCATAAGCGCATTCTTAAGAATGACACGGACGTAGCCCGGTTTAATGGGCTGAGGATCCACTCCACAGCCATGGGTCTTGAAGACGAAGTCGTTACTAGGGTATCTTTTCCTGAAGATGCGCAGCAGAATGAGCAACTGGCTTGAAATGGCCACACAACGGTCTTTCATTCCCTTGCCCTGGTAGATGAATAGCTGCTGACGGTCAAAACTGATGTCATCCCACCTGAGGCTGCAGGCCTCGCTAACCCTGAGAGAGCAATCATAGATAGTCGCGAGCAAAGCCTTGTCATACAAGTCACAGAGATGGATAAGACGAGCAACCTGATCTTGAGAAAGTACACGTGGAAGCCTTTTGGCTTTGCGGACTCTTGGCAGAACGATCCCTTTGGGTTCTTTGAGCCCCATGTACTTGTAATAGTCCTTTAATCCGAAAATGGTATGCTTATAATAAGAGATGCTGTAGCGATTCCTGCTCAGGAGCATCGACAGGTAGTCGTCGACATCTGCCTGTGTGAAATCGTCAGGAAGCTTCTTGAGATACAGTACCGCCTGAGCAATTTTCAGACGGTAATGATAGATACTTCCGTCAGCATATTGAGCCAAACGGAGTTTCTTTGTAAAAAGCGAAATTCGCTCTGCGAATCTCGGCACGGCCTCAATGGCCTTGTCTAAATAGGTATTTGACATTGAAATTCCCGGTGCAGGGGAATAATGAACGGGTTTGTGAGAGGGCCGTCAGCTCCTGCACCTTAATAGAATAACGAGAATTGATAGAAAATATTGGAGGGAAGCTCAATCCGCAAGGCTCTTTAGCTTTTTCTCCGCTGAGAAAATTAGTACAACTAATTTCCACAAATTTACCACAAATTATCATCAATGAATATCGGATTAATTATCAGGACGGTGAGGCATCTGAAAATAACGCAGGTGGTTCACCAAATACTATATCGTCTTCACAAACATAAGTACGTGGCAATGGAGGCTCCACTCGTCGGTGAGAGACCTGCTGGCTTCAAGACTGAGCCGATAGCGAGATGGACATGCATAGAGGGGAAGGTCTTCACCTTTCTGAATCTAAAGCATGAGTTCGCAGGGTGGAACTTCACGGAGAACGGGATGCTGTGGGCATACAACCAGAACTATATGGACTGGCTGAACCAGGAGAGAATCAGCAAGGAGGACTGTTGCTACTGGATAGACAGGTTTATTGGGGAACTGCCACAGAATAGGATAGGACTCGACCCTTATCCGATTGCACTGAGGAGCATTAACTGGGTGAAGGTGCTGATGAGGTGGCCGGAGTGCGCTACGAAGGAGAGAAGGGACTCTCTGTATTCGCAGGTGAGGTTGCTGGAGAGGAGACTGGAGTATCATCTGCTGGCGAATCATCTGCTGGAGGATGCGTACGCGCTGTATATAGGAGCGGCGTACTTTGGTGACAAACGGCTATTGAAGAAGTCGAAGAAACTATTGTCAGGCCAGTTGGAAGAGCAGGTGCTGCCTGATGGAGGACACTATGAGCAGAGTGTGATGTATCACTGCATACTGCTGGACAGACTCTTGGATTGTATCAATATCGGTGAGCGCTGTGCTGTGAACAGCGTAGAATTGAGGGAATATGCTAAAAGAATGGTGGGATGGCTGAAAAGTATGTGCTATAAAGACGGCTCATTCCCATTTTTCAATGATGCAGCTGAGGGAATAGCGCCAAAGCCAAAGGATATTATCGGTTATGCCCAGAGACTGGGTATCGAGAATGGGGCGACGGTGATTGGTGCTTCGGGATATCGGAAGATGAATAACGCCCGGATGGAGGCTTTCGTGGATGTCGGCAATATCACGGCAACGTATCAGCCGGGACATACGCATGCTGATACGTTTAACTTCGAACTTCGTATAGACGGTCGGCCTTTCGTGGTGGATACGGGCATCTCGACGTATAACAAGACGGAAAGACGGCAGTATGAGCGGGGAACCATGGCGCATAATCGTGTGGTGGTGGACTCTCAAAATAGCTCAGAAGTATGGGGCGGATTCCGAGTCGGTCGAAGGGCGACGACTCAATTGATAATGGACAATGGACAATGGATAATTGAGGCGGTGCATGATGGGTACGGAAAGACGTGCAGGAGAAGGCTTGAGATGAAGGAGGAGGCGTTTGTCGTGGAGGACTGGTATGGCGGAGAGGCAGTGAGCTATATCCATTTAGCAGAGGGTGCTGATGAGAAACGTATCGCGGTAGAGGGAGCTACGAGTATAGAAATCAAGGAGGAAAGATTTTCAACTGAATATAATCGCTTCAGGCCATGTAAGGTAATGGCGATACACTTCAATGGGAAACTGAGATATACTTTTTCATAAACGAATTTTACGAATTACACGAATAATGAGAGTTTTATTGGTAGCAGAGAGATATTGGCCAGAGGTTGGGGCAGCGCCCTCGCGTCTGGCCAATATGGCCGAAGGGCTGAAGCGACAAGGCTGTGAGGTGGATGTGCTGACAAGTCTGCCGAACTATCCGAAAGGCGAGATCTTTGACGGATATCGGGGATGTGTGTCGAAGCATGAAGTGCGTAATGGCGTGAATGTGTTCCGCTATTGGATCTACGCGACGGTGAGTAGGAACGCTGTGGCACGGGTGCTGAACATGTTCAGCTTTGCTGTGATGATATGGCTGTTTGCCTTTAAGTACCGACGGATCAAGGGCTATGACTGCGTGATTATCAAGCCACCGACATTGGTGGTGGCGGCAAGCGCCATGCGTCTGTTCAAGGGCCTGTATGGTAAGAAGTGCGTGCTGAATGTGAGTGACATCTGGCCGCTGACGGCGGTGGACATGGGGGCTATCACCCGAGAATGCCGGAGCTACAGGTTTATGGAAAAACTGGAGAAGTATCTGTATCGGAAGGCTGACGGAGTCTTAGGACAGAGTGAGGAAATACTGAACCATGTGGCGGCGAAGATAGTTCACACAGATCGCACGGATCTCACAGATAGTTTTTCTTCGAAAACAGAATTGGACCCAGATTCGGAGGAGGTGCTGGGATCGAAGATGTGGCAGGAGGATAAGCGGCTGTTTTTGTATCGGAACCTGCAGACATATCAGATGGACTGCGACCATAAGTCGAAGGGAACCGTGTTGAAAATGGTATTCAGCGGCATGTTAGGCGTGGCTCAGGATGTCGCAGGCATCGTGAAGAACGTGCCGTGGAAAGAGTTAGGCGTGGAGTTCCATATCTTTGGCGGTGGCAAACAGTATGATGAGATTGTTTCGTGGTGTAAAGAGCATCCTGATGGTGGCGTGACTGCACATGGTTTCGTCCCGAAAGAAGAGATAGCTGGACGGTTGTCATCCATGGACGCCAGCATCGTGCCACTGGCCACTCGCATACGAGGCGCATTCCCCTCGAAGGTGTTTGATATACTGCCACAGGGACTGCCAATACTCTTCTGCGGTGGCGGTGAGGGTGCGCAATTCATTTCATCGCATGAAGTAGGCTATACATCTACTCCCGGTGACTATGCTGCCTTGACAGAAAACATCAAGAAACTGCGGGATATGTCTCCCGCAGCCTATGAGTCCATGTCTGCCCGCTGTATCACCCTGAGCAAGCAGGAACTGGATTTTGAGAAACAGATGAAGGCTTGCCATGAATGGCTGGGGGATAGCAGGAGCCCGAGCTTGATATGAGAAGGAAGCATATTGTCTTACTATTGCTGATAGCGTATGTTGCCGTCTTTTTCTCATTGGCTGTGCTTTTTCGTGAGTCTTCAGACAAGTGTACCATTCGGCTATATTTGTTCAAGGATATTTTTGAACCAGGTCCCGAGGGTTACAAAGACCTTATTCTGAATATTGTCTGCTTTATCCCTGTGGGGCTGTTAGTCGGGCTGCTTCTCGAAAAACACAGGTTGACGAAAGCTTTGCTCGTGGGATTGTTGGTCAGTCTGACGATAGAGTTCTCCCAGCTGATCTGGCACAGGGGCGTGTTTGATGTCAATGACTTGTTCAATAATGCGATGGGCGCACTGATCGGAGGAGTAATAGCGGTCGGGGTGATTAATGGAACACAGAGACACAAAGACGCAAAGGATAATTCATTAAGACAGATTGAGGGAAACGAATTTGTATAATTACCATAATTTGATCCACAAATAATTGTGGATTAAGGAGGGAAACGAATACGCATAATTACCATAATTTGATCCACAAATAAATTGTAGATATGGACAAGAATGTGATTTCATTGGAAGAACACGGAAATGACGGAAAGAGCGTGTTTCTCTATTATGATGCCATGGCCGGGGTGTACCTGGCCTATGGCTTGTCGGCTTACTATACGACGATGGTGACGGATCCGTATATGTCGTATTCGGAGGAGATGGAAATGCCGGTGGCGCTGCTGAGGCGGAACCATATCAATGACCTGCGGCAGAGCCTGAGGAAGGTGGCGCATACGGTGAAGACTTACTACAGGTTTGAGATGAATGCGTCCATCGGGGATGCCGGGTATGAGCGCTGGTCGCAGATTGTGATTGCCAAGCACAGTATGAGTATCAAGTAGGGCTTATGGAGAACTGGATGATAGGCATACTGGTGATGATGGTGGCGATGGTGACATCGATGACGGTGTTCCCGTTTGCCCTGAATTTCGCCAAGGAGCATGGGATCGTGGACAATCCCAACGCCAGGAAGCTGCAGCGCGTGCCGGTGCCGGTGTTCGGAGGCGTCGTGGTGTACTCGGGCATCTTAGTCGGCTGGCTGGTGCTCGCAGCGTTTATGTGGAACTGGGTGATGGTGAATGGCCTTTTGGGCATGACCATCATGCTGGGGATCGGTGTGTGGGACGACCATAGTAACATCTCGGCACGGCTGAGGTTTGCTATCGAGATAGGACTCGTGTCGACATTCATCGGGCTGACGGGCGTCTATATCGACGATCTCCACGGCCTGTGGGGCATCGACGAGCTGGACGACTGGGTGGCGATACCGTTTTCGGTGGTAGCGGGCGTGGGCATCATCAATGCCGTGAACCTGATTGACGGCGTGGACGGCTACTCGAGCGGGTATGGCATGATGGCGTGTACGTTCTTCGGACTGTGCTACTGGACGGTGTGGAGCCCGACGATGACGTGTCTGACGCTGATCGTGATCGGGGCGCTGTTGCCGTTTTTCATGCATAACGTGTTCGGCCAGAAGTCGAGGATGTTTATCGGTGACGGCGGCACGCTGATGTTAGGCATGTTTATGACGGTGTGTACGTTCTTTGCACTGAGCTCGACACAGTCGTGTGACAAGCTGGACCAGCAGGGACTGAGCCTGACCGCTTTTGTGGCGGCAGTGCTGTGTGTGCCGCTGTTTGATACGCTGCGGGTGATGACGATGCGGATCCTGCGGGGCAAGTCGCCGTTCAAGCCGGACAAGACGCATCTGCACCATCTGTTTATCGACATGGGATTCTCGCATTTAGGGGCAGCGCTGTTTATCCTGACGGAGAACCTGGGCGTGGTGCTGGTCTGTGTCGCGTCGTGGAAGCTGGGCGCACCGGTGGACGTGCAGATGTATATCGTGATGGCGTTGGGAATGCTGGTGACTTTCGGATTCTATAAGTTTATGAAGTGGCAGCAGAATCATGGCCCGCTGGATGATGAGGGCTACCCGCAGGGAACGTGGCTGTGGCACAGGATGTGTGAGCTGGGACGCTATTCGCACAGGGAGAAGAAGCGCACCTGGAAAATGCTGAGGAGAATCATGGACGGCCCAATGATGGGAAATAGAGGATTAAGGAGAGAAACGAATTTGAATAATTAACATAATTTGATCCACAAATAAATTGTGGATTGGGAAAGACTTTCAGGGCATTGATGACCCCAACGGGGTCGCATAACACAACATAGGGGCTCGCCCCTACACTAAGTTATATTGCCCTTTTAGGGCATTGATGACCCCATCGGGGTCGCATAACACAACATAGGGGCTCGCCCCTATGAAACGAATACGCATAATTGCCATAATTTTATCCACAAATAATTGTGGATTGGGTAAAAGAAAGGCTCCACATTCGTTGCGAGAGTTGGATCGCGGAATGATGATGTTCATAAGAGTGAAATTTAACTTTTAACATTTAACATCCTGATAAGGATGAGGGTGATACCAAATGATAAATGTTAAATGTTAAATGATAAATTTGAGGCATTTTGATTTATTTGATGATAAATCGATAAAAAAATATGGCATTTCGCGCGGGCGCGTATATATAATGTATAATCTTTATTATAAAGAATAATAAAGAAATAAAGATATTGTAAAACGCTGAAATCCTGAGAGTTGAGCCTTGGACGCGAGGACGTAAAACACGAGAAAGGTGAAGTTTAACAATTAACATTTAACATCGGGCGTTGTCCATTGACAAGCTCAGGAACCGAGAGGAATTTTTGATTTATCGGGAGGGAAATTTTGAAACCTCGCGAGGTTTCAAATATTTCAGCCAAAAGGGGCATAAATGTTAAACGTTAAATGTTTAACAAATCGATGTAAACAAGCCCCAACGGCATCAAAAGCCATACATTCCATTCTCGGGATTCCGGACAGGGGAGGCGCGGGGCGAGGGACAAACATTGTTTTAGTGGAGAGATGTTTGTAATTTTGCAGTGGCATAGGAGGGAAACGAATACGCATAATTGCCATAATTTGATCCACAAATAAATTGTGGATTGGGGATGGGAAACGAATACGCATAATTGCCATAATTTTATCCACAAATAAATTGTGGATGAGGATGGGGAAACGAATTCGAATAATTAAAATAATTTTATCCATAAATGTCAATAATTAGGAGGGAGAAATCGAGGATAGGGATGTACCATGTGCTGGCGCAGGGAGCTGGTAACAATGAGTTGTTCCATGATGATGAGGATTATCAGGTGTTCGTGGAGTATCTAGCAAGGTTGATGAAAGAGGCGTGGGCGGAGGATGACGAACCGGACAGACCGTATTTCCATACGTATGCGTATTGCCTGACACCGAAACAGTTCAGACTCATCGTGAGGGAGGAGAAGTACCAGGTGAGTGCGATCATGCAGAGTATCTCGCAGTTGTACTCAAGGTATTACTCGGGTAAGTACAACAGCTATGGTCCGCTGTATCGGAGGCGGTACTATAGTGAGCCGATCAATGATGAGGAACGGATGGAAACGGTGATGCGGTACGTGCATCAGGAGCCACTGAGACTAATAAAGGAGCCACAGATTACACAGATTGCACTGAAAGAGGCGTTGGATGAGTGGGAGTGGAGCAGTTGGCATGAGTATGTGGGACTGGGGAGTGACTTGCCGAAGGTGTGCGAGAAGCCTGGCGCTTGTCATGATTTGACGGCTGAACAGTGGAGAGAGGTGTTAAGTAAGCCGTTGCCGGAGGGAACGAAGTGCCTGGAACCGAAGGAGTACCGGGCACCGAAGCCGACGGAGACGCAGGTGTTGGGTATGGTCAGACTGATGACTACTGCGACGACATGGGATGAGTTTAGGGCGATTCCAAGGGACGAGAAACTGAAGACGATTAAGCAGCTGCTACAGAACGGGGCTTCGATCAGGCAAATGGAGAAGTTGACGGGAATCGGACGGGGGATTATACAGAACTTGTGATTTTTGTGATATTTTTAAGAACAAGGATTTAAGGATTAAACGGATATGGAGAGCCGGGATGCGGGGGCATTCCCGGCTCTCGGTGTGTAAGCGGGGGTGGGGAGAGGACAAACAGCTGGTTGTACTCATAAAAATTTTTAATTTTTTGTGTTATTAAAAAGAAATGGCTATCTTTGCACCGTCAAAACCAACAATTGCAATAAGAAATGATTCGGAAACTAATTGCCGGCATCGTATGGGTAGCGTTGCTTGTGTCCTGCGGAAACAGTACGCAGCCGAAGGCGTATGTCTCGGAACTGACGAGCGATGACAGCCTGACCATCCGCATGGGACAGTGGAATCTGACCCGCTATCATAGTGACAAGTTAGGTATGGATATCAATTACCCGTCATTCCTCTATCATCAGGAACTGCCTTCTGAAACCAGTCAGGAGATGTTTATTGCCGAGGATGTGTCCATCTCCGTGATCGTCGACTCACTCACAGGCATGAACTACAGTGCCGGACAGCAGATGATGGGCATGGGTGCCGATCTCGTGGATGTCGGTGAGGACTACAGCATCTTGTCGGGTATGGAGGAGAAATGGGAATACTATGGAAAGGTGATTGATATCGATTCCACGCGGGTGGTGACAGTCATGCTGCGGTATTTCCCTGAGCATGGCGAGGCGGTGGAACCTCTCCGAGAATGGGTAAATGAGTTTAGTGTTAAATAATAAATCCCCGGCCGACGGCCGGGGATTTATTATTTGCAGGGGATCTTGTCGATTCGTTTCTGATGGCGACCGCCTTCAAACTCTGTGGTGAAGTACTCGTCCATGATGGCACGGGCCGTCTCCTCAGAGATGAAACGTCCTGGCATGACCAGCACATTGGCATTGTTATGCTGACGGATGAGGTGGGCAATCTCGGGAATCCAGCAGAGACCCGCACGGATCGACTGGTGCTTGTTGAGCGTCATGTTGATGCCCTCACCGGAGCCACAGATGGCGATGCCGGGGAATACCTCGCCCTGCTCGATACCTTCTGCCAGTGCGTGACCGAAATCGCTGTAGTCGCAGGAGTCCTCGGTATAGGTGCCGTAGTCCTTATAGGCATAGCCTTTCTCGTCGAGGTACTTCTTCACGAATTGCTTTAAGGCAAAGCCAGCGTGGTCGGATGCTAAACCAATAACTTTAATATCCATGATATATTATTTTAAGAAACGAATTATTTTAAGAAACGAATATGAATAATGTGAATAATTTAATCCACGAATTTAAATAATAATTATAAATATTAGTGGCCAGAATTATTCATATTATTCACATTCGTTTCAAATAAGTCTTATGCTAATAATTTTTTTACCTGCTCGTAGACGTTCTGGCCGGTGAAGCCGAGCTTTTCGTCGAGCACCTTGTAAGGAGCAGAGAAGCCGAAGCTCTCGAGACCCCAGACGGTACCGTCGGCACCTACCAGACCTTCGAGGTTCACGGGCAGACCAGCGGTCAGACCGAACTTCTTCTTGCCTGCGGGCAGAACAGCCTGCTGATACTCCTTCGACTGGCTGCGGAACAGACCCTCAGAAGGAACGCTGACGATACGT
>JAEEGJ010026913.1_pt1 | contig 11608 bp, 13 predicted proteins | sample 8958761 | NCBI WGS metagenome assembly JAEEGJ01 (sample SAMN16246546, study PRJNA631951) | gut metagenome | biome: gut microbiome; feature: rumen; material: RS-attached | host: Bos | place: Iran: Karaj | collected 2018-10
GCCAGCGCAATACGCACTTTTGCGGGTGCAAAGGTACATATTATATGCGACATACACAAGGCCAACACCCCATAAAACTATAGATTTATGTTTTTTTAACTAATTCATTCCTTTTTCATAGTCATTTACCGCTCGTTTCTATGCAATTTCAATAAAAAAGGGCTTACCACATCATCATTCGGAGGCTCTGCTGAGCCTGGTTTCTCATCTGTTTAATCTTGTCGTTGTACTCCTTGTTCTCGGTGGCCTCAAGAAACTTGCTGTAGTACTCCTTGGCCTTGTCGCGCTGCTTCAGCTGGAAGTAGCACTGGGCCATCATATAAGTGAGCTCGTTCACATCCTTCTCCTCAGCATATTGCATACAGGCTTGCAACTCCTCCAAGCGGAAGTCTGGCTCACCCTTTAGGCGTAAAGCCTCGGCCAGTTCTTTGTGCAGCCGGAATAGTGTCTGTCGATCGGGCATCAACAGATGCTCTGCCTCGCCAAGATACGACAGAGCCTCAGCACCCAAACCCACCTTATTGCTGACGATACCCAGCATAAAGAGGCAATAGGCATGATGGTCGTTCTTCTCGTAGGCGCGATACAGATAGTCGTAAGCCGAAGAGTTGTCGCCCATGCGCTGATAGGTCAGGCCGAGGGTGTAAAGCGTACCGAAACAGGTATCACCAACAGCCTCTAGTTTCTTTAGTTCCAGTAAAGACATATCGTAATTACCTATATTATAATAGGCCTCAGCCAATTGGCGATTAATCAAGATATGCGTAGAATCGCGTTCGCAATACTTCTTGCAGATGTCGATGACTTTGCCTGGGAAGGTCTTCTTTCCCATCTCACCCTGCCAACCGTTGTTCAGACGAGGGGTATAGTCGGCTATCAACAATGCATCGTAAGGATTGTGCTTCAGCAACTCATCGGCCCAATAAGCCAGCGAGTCGCCCTGTCCGAGTTGGGCGAAGTTATCATAGCAAAGGCGCATGTCTTCTATGCTGAGACTGTCGACAGGCATCTGGCGCAAGTAGTCGAGACTCTTGTTGAAGTAGCCTCGCGATGCCCAACGGAGTGCATCGGTGCGAAGACTGTCGGTCAATGACTGAGCCGAAGAAGTGAAGAGTGATAGGTGAAAGGTGAAAAGTATCAATAATGCTTTCTTCATTGCTGTTTCTCCTTTTCTAAAAGTGCTTTTAGTTTATCAATAGCCAGCGTAATGCTGATGTTCTTGGCAATGATGCGACCAGAGCGGTCCACGAGATAGTTGTGCGGTATGGTCTTAATGTCCAGCCGTTTGAAACCAGGCAGCAGGGCATCTGTCTTGTCATCATAGGCCCAGGAATGCTGGATTTCGTATGGGCGATCCGTCTGCGTCAGATCCTTCTTGCGCAGATCCATCTCCTTGATAGTGCTCCACCACTTCTTGCGATTCTCATCCATACCTATCATATATACCACCAGATCGTCACGAAACTCCTGGGCGGCGTAACGGATATTTGGAATTTGCACCATGCAGGGCTGGCACCATGAGGCCCAGAAATCTACCAGCAGATATTTCCCCCGATACTCATTCACGCTACTATAGCCCAAATCATAGGGATCGATATAGATATAGTCGCCCACCTTCAGGGGTCTCACCTTGATGGTGTCATCCTTCTGGAAACGGTCGCTATACATACGCAACTGGAGTTCTCCCCAAGTATCAAAACTCTGTGCCGACATATAGTTGCCTATCGTACTGTCGTTTACAAGCGCTTTCATCGGCGGATAGTCAGGGAAACGCACCAGCAGCGAGTTCATCATATCGTCCACCTCTTTCTCTGTATAGGGATGCAGCGTAGGATTTTTGCGGAAGGAATAAAACACATTGTATGCGGCATCAACCACCGAGTAGGGGCTCTTGCCAGTGGAGGCATATTCCAGCTCATAGCGTTGGTAGTTCTCGTCTGCCTTATTCATCAGCACTTTGATGGAGTCGAGTTGTTGGTCAGTGAGGTTGTATACCTGCATCATACCACGTTGCTTGGTATATTCTCTCCGCAGACTGTCACGCTTCTGCTCAAAGCGCACCATCTCGAGTGTAGAAGGCGATCCTTCCACCTTATCTATATAACGCAGGCGGAAGCCGTCGTCCTCATCGCCGATATGGATACTCAGACTGTCGCCACCCTTCACCACGATGGGCACGCACTTAGGTCCACGACGCTGCAACAGCAGATTGACATTATATTCATAGGGCACCGTGCCGTGCATCGTCCCTACCCTATGCAGAGAGTCGAAGCTGATGGAGTCATGCAATTGCATCTCGCGCTCTACCATCGAGTACATATACATCTTCTGCGGTTCGCTGGCAATTGCGGAGTCAATCCTCACCGTCACAGCAAACCGATTCTCAGGTACTCCTGCCCACTCTTGGGCAAGACTGCTGACAGTCCATACTGCCATCATCAGCAGAAACATCAATTTCTTCATCTCACGTGCAAAGATACTCCAATTCTTTGAGAAACAAAAACAATTTACCATATTTATACTTGATTTTATAGTGTACGGATCACCTCGTCCCAGTCCTTGGCGCTACCTTTCTTGCCAAAGGTCTTTTCGTAGAGACGACTGCGGACAGTGGAGATGGCAGCCTTACTGCGGAGTGTAAGCGTTGCTATACGTACTGGCTCGAAGCCAGCCTTCAACAAAAGACATACATGATATTCGTGGGGTGTAGGATGACTGAGCCTCATCAGTTTGGTAGAAAAACCTTCATACGTCTGATTGACAGCTTCGGAAAGTTCCTGCCAGTCCTCGTCTGTCGGATGTTCATTGTCCGACATCGTCGCCACTCGCTGCCAAATGGGTGTCGATTCTATCGTTTGCACGGCCTGCTTCAGTTTCTCAGTATCAACTTTGGCATAGTCGCGTTTCAGTTGTTCCAGATGCTCAATGCGCATCTCCATCAGTTCCTGTCGACGGCGATGGCGCTGTATATAGGTGACGAAAATCACCATCAGCACCACCAGCAAAGCCACACCTAAAATAATAATAGTGTGTTTCTTGGCATTATCGGCCCTTAGTTTCTCGTTCTCCTGTTCTTGTTTCTGATTATGATAGAAAGCATCTGCCTGGGCGATGGCCTCATTGCTGGCAATCAGGTTCAGTTCATCATTCAGTTCAATATAACTATTCAGATTTTCCTCGGCCTCAGCCCGTTGCCCACGAAGAATACAGATATGGGCGAGAATCTCATGCGCATCGCGCTTGCTCACGGCATTGCCATGCTCCATCACCTTTTCTCCGTAATACGTGGCAGAGTCATGCTTGGCTAAGTGATAGTATATCCGACAGAGCAGAGCATTCTCCTCATCTCCCAGGTCTGCCAGCGGCAGGGCGAACGGCTTGGCTGCATGATAGTTCCCCTGGTCCACATAGCTCCTGGCAATGGCCAACATAATTTTTCGCTGCAGACTGTCGCGACCGGACTCCTTGGCGAGTTCATTGGCTTTCTGGAGATTAGACATCTCAAAGCTTGGCTGCATGCGCGACGCTGCGCTGATGTCGAGCAGAGCCTCTATCATGCCTACGGTATCTTTCTGCTGCTGACAATAGTTGAGCACTTCACGGGCGTATTTCCTTGCTGCATCTGGCATATTATGGTGCAACTGCAGTTTGGCTATCTTGCAGTACAGCCGATTCCTCAACTCCAGGTTCTTGCCGTCGGATAACATATCCTCTGCCCTGTGGAAAAAGCCGAGTGCCTTGGGACTGTCGCTGCAGTTGGCATAGATCTGTCCTGCGATGATATAAGTGCGCAGCAGCTTCTGTCTGTCGCCTGCATTCTCATAATAGTCCAGCAGCTGTCGGGCTGTTTCCATATTGCGATAAGGTCTGACTTCATCGCTCATCTCCGCCAGGAGCAGGAGGTGATACATTCTGATATCTTCCGACTGACGGGCTATCTCGTCTTTGATGGCTACAATCTCTTTTCTGGCGAGTTCCCTGTTTTGGCGCTTTTCTATCTTCTCGAGTTCATGATAATAATAATCATGCCCCGTCTGATGGCAGCTTGTCATCATGAACGCACATAGCAGTGCCGCAAAGATCATTTTCATTTCCTTCATAGCCTGCAAAGTTACAACATTCCTTCGACACTCCCGCCATTCTCACTAAAAAATCAGCCCATGCAAACCATTTGCAAACTATTTCTCATACAATATGGCTGTAGACAAGTCAGGACACAAGAAAAGAGGAAAGATAAATCTCCCCTCTTCTATGTTTTTGAAATCTATCACACCATAACGCCTGTGCGCATCACATCGTGATAGAGAGGCGACTGGCGATCTTCGGCCATAAGGACGGGCTCGATAAGGAAACTGACCTCACGAACATCTCGCCAAAGTTTCTTAGAGATCTCAAACTTGCTGCCTCCGTAAGTGGGAACAATCACAGCCACATCAATGTCGCTGTCAGGATTAGCATATCCCTTGGAATATGAACCGAACATCATGACCTTAGGTTCGACCTCAAAACGAGGACGAATCACTTCCTTATAACGGCGAACAAGGTCAAGAGCCTCGTCGCGAGTCAAAGTCTGTCTTTTATCCATTGCTGCAGTTGTTTGGTTTCGTCAATAATCTGTCGGCAAGCCTGCGGAGTTAGTGTGCGTGCCAGTTCGTCCTTATCCTCAGGATAGCGAGCTTCGATATTATAATTTGTGATAGTGTCAAGGAAATCACGTTGTTCATCGCTCATCAGATCATAAAGTCCACTACCATTTGCCAATCGCATGTGATTATGAGTATATGGTGGATCATCATCGCGAGTAGCACACCAATAGGCTTTAAGCGTCTTCTCTATGACCTGATGACACATAAAGGCTACATAGAGCCAACGTCCAGTTTGGTGCATAGCCTCAGCGGTGTCGATGTCATAATCAGCTATATCGATCCAATATTTCACTTGTTCTTCTCTTGTCATATTCGTTGTCGAATTGTATTCGGCTGCAAATATAAGCAAAAAATCACATTCTCGGATAGTTTTCAGGTAAAAAAACGCTTTTGGGGTAAAAAAGAGGTGCAAAAGGGGGGACTGTGCAAATACGTTCAACGAACTGGCGGTTTTCTTCAACGAAAAGCGGCGCAACCGGAAAAACCGGATGCGCCGCACTCACTTATATTGAGATTAGATGCTTACTATACCTTGATCTCAACCTCTACACCACTGGGGAGCTCGAGCTTCATCAGGGCATCGACAGTCTTTGCGGTAGAGCTGTAGATGTCGATCAGACGCTTGTAGTCTGACAGCTGGAACTGCTCGCGGGCCTTCTTGTTGACGAAGGTAGAGCGGTTCACGGTGTAGATACGCTTGTGTGTGGGAAGGGGGATAGGACCGCTGATGATAGCACCTGTGGCCTTCACGGCCTTCACAATCTTCTCTGCTGACTTGTCGACCAATTTGTGGTCGTAGCTCTTCAGCTTGATACGAATTTTCTGACTCATTGTCGTTTACTGAATTAAAATTGTTAATATAAAGAGGGAGTCACTAAAGAGTCATTTGCTCAGTGACTCCCCGTTTTTTACCTTTTTACCTTTACACCAGGTCTGCACGACCCTTGACCTCCTCGAGCACAGCCTTGGCCAGAGCGCTGGAGAGCGGTGCGTGGTGATCGTACTCCATAGAGCTGGTAGCACGGCCAGAGGTGATGGTACGCAGGGCGGTGACATAGCCGAACATCTCGGACAGGGGCACCTGGGCCTTGATGACGCGGGCACCTGAGCGGGCCTCGTCCATACCCTCTACCTGACCACGACGCTTGTTGAGGTCGCCGATCACGTCACCCATGTTCTCCTCGGGTGTCACCACCTCGAGCTTCATGATGGGCTCCATGAGTACAGGCTTAGCCTGGGCACAGATAGCCTTGTAAGCCATCTGGGCAGCCACCTCGAACGACAGCTGGTCGGAGTCTACGGGGTGGAACGAACCGTCGACTACAGTCACCTTCAGGCTGTCCATGGGATAGCCACCGAGGATACCGTTCTTCAGAGAAGACTCGAAGCCCTTCTGGATGGCGGGGATGTACTCCTTGGGGATGTTACCACCCTTCACCTCGTTGATGAACTGCAGAGGTCCATTCTCCTTGATATCGTAATCCTCGTCCACAGGACCAACGTTCACGATGATGTCAGCGAACTTACCACGACCACCTGACTGCTTCTTGTAGACCTCACGGTAACCCATGACAGTCTTGGTGATGGCCTCCTTGTAGTTCACCTGGGGCTTACCCTGGTTGCACTCCACCTTGAACTCGCGCTTCAGACGGTCGATGATGATGTCGAGGTGGAGCTCACCCATACCTGAGATGATGGTCTGACCACTCTGCTCGTCGGTACGTACGGTGAAGGTCGGGTCTTCCTCAGCCAGCTTGGCGAGACCGTTGTCGAGCTTGGCCACGTCGGCCTGGCTCTTCGGCTCCACGGCGATAGAGATCACCGTGTCGGGGAAGGTCATCGACTCCAGCACGATGGGTGCATTCTCATCGCAGAGGGTGTCACCCGTGCGGATATCCTTGAAACCTACACCTGCACCGATATCTCCGGCATCGATCGACTCCATGGGAATCTCCTTGTTGGAGTTCATCTGGAACAGACGGCTGATACGCTCCTTCTTGCCCGAGCGGGGGTTGAAGACATAGCTTCCGGCCTGCACCTTACCTGAGTAGACACGGAAGAACACCAGACGGCCCATGTACGGGTCAGTGGCGATCTTGAATGCCAGGGCAGAGGTGGGAGCGTTGTCAGAGGGCTCACGATCCTCTTCCTCATCGGTATTGGGGTTGGTACCCTTGATCACCTCCACGTCGACAGGTGCAGGCAGGAAGGCACACACGTAGTCGAGCAGGGGCTGTACGCCCTTGTTCTTATACGAAGAACCGAGGAGCATCGGGGTACACTGCATGGCGATGGTACCCTTACGGATAGCAGCGATGATCTCATCCTCGGTGATGGAGTTAGGATCGTCGAAGTACTTCTCCATCAGAGCCTCGTCGTACTCTGCGGCAGCCTCGAGCAGTTTGTTACGCCACTCGTCGCACTCTGCAGCGAGGTCGGCGGGGATCTCCTCGATGTCGTACTCTGCGCCCATGGTCTCATCGTGCCACAGGATAGCCTTCATCTTGATCAGGTCAACCAGACCCTTGAAGTTCTCCTCAGCACCGATAGGCACCTGGATCACGACGGGGTTGGCGCCCAGGATGTCCTTCATCTGCTGAACAGTCTCGAAGAAGTCAGCACCAGAACGGTCCATCTTGTTCACATAACCGATACGGGGCACATTATATTTGTCAGCCTGGCGCCATACGGTCTCAGACTGAGGCTGCACACCGTCGGCAGCTGAGTAAGTGGCCACAGCTCCGTCGAGCACACGCAGTGAACGCTCCACCTCGGCGGTGAAGTCCACATGTCCCGGAGTATCAATGAGGTTAATCTTGAAGGTCTTGTTGTTCCATGTCCAGTTGCAGGTGGTGGCAGCGGAAGTGATAGTGATACCGCGCTCCTGCTCCTGAGCCATCCAGTCCATCGTGGCTGCTCCATCGTGCACCTCACCGATCTTGTGCGTCTTACCCGTATAGAACAGGATACGCTCAGAGGTGGTGGTCTTACCGGCGTCGATGTGAGCCATAATGCCGATGTTTCTTGTCAAATGTAGATCGCGATTTGCCATTTTGCGTTTATCCTTTTTACTTTTTTACCTTTTTACCTATAAAATACCTATCTTAAAATCTGAAGTGTGCAAATGCGCGGTTAGCCTCAGCCATGCGGTGCATATCCTCCTTACGCTTGAAGGCACCACCCTGGTTGTTGAAGGCATCCATGATCTCAGCAGCCAGTTTGTCGGCCATCGACTTGCCACTACGCTTGCGGGCAAACGAGATCATATTCTTCATGGATACGCTCTCCTTACGGTCGGGACGGATCTCCGTCGGCACCTGGAAGGTAGCGCCACCGATACGGCGGCTCTTCACCTCCACCTGGGGAGTGATGTTGTCGAGGGCCTGCTTCCAGATCTCCAGAGCCGACTTCTCCTCGTTCTGCATCTTCGACTTCACGGTCTCCAGTGCATTGTAGAAAATCTCATACGACTTCGACTTCTTACCGTCGTACATCAGGTGGTTCACAAACTTTGACACCTTCTGGTCGTTGAACACGGGATCCGGCAGGATCACGCGCTTCTTGGGTTTTGCTTTTCTCATTTTGTTTTGAATGTTTAAATTCTGCTTGGGGGCTGTCCTTACTTGTTCTTCAACGCTCTCACGTGAGCATTTACTCAACCAACGTACATATTCTCCAGCAAAACGGGTTAGAATTCTTTTCTTAACGGCCTCAGTGACCTTCTCCGGTCATTTACTTCTTGGCCTTGGGACGCTTGGCACCGTACTTAGAGCGGCGCTGCAAACGGTTGGCGACACCGGCGGTATCGAGTGTACCGCGAACGATGTGATAACGTACACCAGGGAGGTCCTTCACACGACCACCGCGAACCAGCACGATAGAGTGCTCCTGCAGGTTGTGACCCTCTCCGGGAATGTAACTGTTGACCTCCTTCTGGTTGGTCAAACGAACACGGGCTACCTTACGCATAGCCGAATTAGGCTTCTTCGGGGTCGTTGTGTACACGCGAACACAGACACCACGACGCTGAGGACATGAGTCCAGCGCGGGCGACTTGCTCTTGTCAACGAGCACCTTTCTGCCTTTTCTTACCAATTGTGAAATTGTAGGCATAATTACTTTTAATTTTTAAATTTGTATATATATTATTTTGTTCAATTTCAATCAGTTACACCTATTGCACCCTCACAAAAAGGCGTTTCGGGCTGCAAAGGTACAACTTTTTTTCCGTTCCACCTAATATATATAAAAGAAAAAACGCTCATCTAATGATTTTTAACATTAAATAAGCGTTTTAGGAATTATTAACTCTCTCAATTTCTTAATTTCCAGCTTTTCCCGCTTAACAGCGTCATGCTTCGCCCTGTCCGACACCGAACGGAGCAATGGTGCGCGACTCCTTGTTGGGTATCTTAATCGGACCGAATTCGTGCTCGTAGCGCATGATGTTTTCCTGCAGTGCACCCAGCAAACGCTTGGCGTGTTCAGGAGCCAGAATCACGCGGCTCTTCACCTGCGCCTTAGGCACTCCGGGCAATACGCGCGCGAAATCCACGATGAAGTCACTACTCGAGTGAGTGATGATGGCGAAGTTAGCATATTCGCCCTGAGCCACGTCCTGTGGCAACTCTATCTGCAGCTGTCCCTGCTTATTTCCATTTTCGTTCATATCTATATATATATTAATAAGGTGAAACGTCGTTTACGAAGTGCAAAGCTGCGATTAAGCGAGAGCCATGATGCTTGCATCAATGGCCGAGCATGAGCAGTTTCGCACGCTTTAGCGTGCAAAGGTACAAAGTTTTTTTGAAAACAACAAATAAATTTGGTTTTTCGCTCACTTATTCGTATCTTTGCACGGAATTAGGAACCATAATTGATAGGAATCATGAATAGTATGTTGAAAGAGAAGTTTCGTCCGCTCATTTACATTGGAGGCGGCATTTTAGCAGTGTTGATATTCTTCGCCATGTGTTGCACCGTGGTTGACTCCGGCGAGGTGGGCATCCGTTTCCACAAGTGGTCGCTCAACGAACAGGACTACGGTGGCGTGGAGGGAACTTGCAAAGGTTGGGTATTCTATAACCCCATCACCACCAACGTGTTCACCTACCCCACGTTCACCCAGCGCAAGCTGTATGAGACATTCTCGGTGAATGCGAAGGACGCCTCGCTCTTCGAGATGGACCCCACCATTGCCTATCGCATCAACCCCGACAAGGCCTGCGACATCTTTACGAAATACCGCGTGGGCGTGAAGGACTTGGAGGAAGGTTACATCCGCACCTGTATCTATGAGGCCTACCGCACCTGCGCCAACCAATACACCTCCGACTCGCTGATGTCGAACCGCGCCAACTTTGAGCGCGACGTACGCAGTCGTCTGGAGAAGTCGCTGATGGCCGAGGGTTTCCTTGTCGAGGAGTTCACGTCGAAGATTACGCCCCCGTCATCATTGCTCTCGATGATTGACGCCAAGAACACCGCCATTCAGAGTGCCTTGAAGGCCGAAAACGAGGTGAAGGAGGCCGAGGCCAACGCCAAGATTGCCGTCGCCAAAGCCGAGGGTAACGCCAAGGCCATGAAGATCAAGGCCGATGCCGAAGCCTACTACAACCGCACCATCGCCGCCTCGCTGTCGCCGATGATTGTCCAGGAGGATATGATTGAAAAGTGGGACGGCAAGATGCCTCAGATCATGGCTGGCAACGGCGGCATGATGATGGACATCTCGAAAATCATCGGAAGCAACAAATAGAAAAACATCGTTTGAAGCCGACAGGCTGATGATTGCTACACTTCAATCACTCCGCTTTGTGTTCGTCATGATGATATTCATGTCGCACTTTGCCTATCGCGGCATCAGTCCTTTTGATGCTGGAGGTGATTGCGGTGTAGCATTCTTTTTTCTGCTCAGTGGCTTTACGATGTCTATGGGCTATGGCCGCCGCATTGCTGACGGTAGTTTCCGCTTTGGCCACTATCTCAGGCGCAGGCTGTTGAAGGTCTATCCCCTGCATCTATTCTGTCTGCTATTGTTTTTAGTGCTGTTCAGGCCCCTGCTGGATGCCATACTGCCGCTCAATGCCTTGCTGCTACAGTCGTGGATACCCGATTCGGCATACTATTTCTCCTACAACAGCGTGTCTTGGTTTCTTTCCAGCCTGCTGTTCAGCTATCTGCTCTTCCCCATTGCCTATCGCAAGGCCAATCCCCTCGTGCTGGCAGTGTTATTACTGTGTTGTCTCGCGGTTTACATGCTGGTGCCCTACGACCGAGTCAATGCCTTGCTCTATGTTTCGCCACTCATGCGATTCGTCGATTTCTTTCTCGGCATCATGCTATACAAGCTATACTGCACCAAGAAAGACGTGACCATTCCCGGATGGGCAGAGGTCTTAATCGTTGTTCTACTTGTGTTGGCATTGTGGGCGTACCCTTATATGGACGAAAAGCTGCGCAATGCACCACTCTACTGGTTAGTGTTGCTGCCACTGATCTTTGTCTTTACACGCCAGGAAGGTCCCGTTTCCAAATTACTACAACATAGGGTGCTGCAATGGCTGGGTTCGCTGAGCATGCCCATCTTCCTGCTGCACCCTATGATATTCCGTGCGATGTTTCATTTCTTTCCGACCTTGCCCGCCGCCTTGATGCTCGCTTGTTGCTTCGTATTGGTCGTAGGGCTTGGTTGGGTTGTCGACAAGTCTTTTGTCACTGTTGCCCTCAAGACGCGGACGTCTTCCAGCGGGCGGTCGTAGTCGTCGACGGCCATCTGCTGGATGCGATCTACCACGTCAAGCCCTTCCACTACTTCGCCAAAGACGGTATACTGACCGTCCAGATGTGGCGTGCCGCCAACGGTCTTGTAAGCCTCAATCATCTCGGGCGTCAGCTTTACCTGCCCCTGCGTAGCAGCGTCCAGACGCTCCTGAACCTTTGCCAATCGGGCATCACTGCAC
>JAEEGJ010026915.1_pt1 | contig 11607 bp, 9 predicted proteins | sample 8958761 | NCBI WGS metagenome assembly JAEEGJ01 (sample SAMN16246546, study PRJNA631951) | gut metagenome | biome: gut microbiome; feature: rumen; material: RS-attached | host: Bos | place: Iran: Karaj | collected 2018-10
ATAATCTTCCTGAAGAAAAGCTTGCAGATTTGATTTACCTGTATGGTGAAGAAAAGCTTAGCCGCCGGATTGCCCGTGCAATTGTTGAAGCTCGTAACGGCGGCCGTATTGATTCTTCTAAAGCCCTTGCAGAAATCATCTGGAATGCTGTTCCTGCAAATTACCGCTATGGCCCGATTCATCCTGCTACACGAACCTTCCAGGCTATCCGCATTGCAGTTAACGGCGAGCTTAAGAGACTTCCTGAGGCTCTTCATAATGCTTTCGGCTGTCTCAAAGAAGGCGGAAAAATGGGAGTTATTACCTTCCATTCTCTCGAAGACAGAATTGTAAAGAACTACTTCCGCAACCTCGGCAAACAGTGTGTATGTCCTCCAGAAATTGCTGTTTGCCGATGCGGCGGAAAGCAGTGTGCGGAGCTTATTACCCGTAAGCCTATTGCGCCTACAGAAAAAGAGGTTAAGGAGAATTCTCCTTCCAGAAGTGCAAAGCTGCGTGTTATCAGAAAAATCAAGGATGATACTGTATATCATCTGGACGGAGTGGTGGGTTTTTAGTTTATGAAGCGCAATATTAAAGATTTCATTGTTAAGTTTTTCTTCTGTCTTTTTGTGCTTGCAATTCCTGCTGTGCTTTGCCTTTATGCAGTCCAGGCCCGCCGCTATACAGCCCTTACCAACGAAATCCGGGAGCTTGAGAAGAAGCAGGAAAAGTTGATTGAGGAAAACAAAAAGCTTGTAAGCGATATTGCAGTGCTTTCAAGTGCCGACAGAATTGAAAAAATTGCAGTTGAGGAGCTTGGTATGCACAAGGCCGAAACTGAAGATATAGTGAGAGTTGAAATGACGGGAGAGAAAAAATAATGGAAAGCCTGCTTACTAAAGAAGAGCTTTTAGCCGCAGTTAAAGGTACTCAGCTTGGAAGTGCCGTTTGTTCATTTAACGATGTGCAGACAGACAGCCGCAATGTATGTGCTGAAAAGCCTTGTATGTTTGTACCTCTTATGGGTGAGTTCCAGAATGGTCACAAATATATAGAAGATGTACTTGCTAAAAAGGCTTCTGTTATTTTAATGAATAAAACTGAATATGAGTCTAACAAGGCTCATTATGATTCACTTGCTGCAAAGTATTCAGACGTTTGCTTTGTTCTTGTTGAAAATACTCTCCATGCCTTGCAGGATGCCGCAGAAGCTTATGTTACTAAAAAATGCGGTAATATGATTCTGGTAAGTATTACAGGTTCAAGCGGAAAGACTACTACTAAAGAAATGATGGTAAGTGTAGCAAAGGCTCATTTTGGAGATGACGGAGTTGCTTATACTTACGGAAACCTTAATTCAGAAACTGGACTTCCTCTTTCGGTTTTCAAGATTCGCGGTGATGAAAAAATCGGAATCTTTGAAATGGGAATGAACCGGGTAAATGAAATTGGGGAAATCTCAAAGGTTCTTAAATCTCGTTTTGGAATCATTACAAATATTGGTACTGCTCATATTGGTATTCTTGGAAGTCAGGAAAACATTGCAATTGAAAAGCGAAAGTCTCTTGCTTACATTCCGGCAGATGGAGCGGCTGTAGTTGGTGCTGATGATCCTTTTGCAGATTTCTGTACAGAAGGGGTTCGCGGTAAGGTTGTAAAATTTGGACGCAATGCAGCAGCTTCTGAAAGTGGAGTTCGCTTTGTAGAAGACAAGGGACTTTTTGGAACAGATTTCGAACTGGATGGACTTCCTGTACATCTTCCACTTTCTGGAAATTATAATTATCTTAATGCGCTTTCTGTAATTGCCTGCGCTAAAGAAATTGGAATTCCTTCAACTGATATTAAGAAGGGACTTGAAAGCGTTGCAGTTCTTGCTGGCCGAATGGAAGTAAAAGAGTGTAAGCTTCTTAATGGTAAAAAAATCATTCTGATTAAAGACTGCTACAATGCAAATCTTGATTCAATGATGAAGGTAATTGATTTCTGCGGAGAGCTCAAGGATGTGGAAAAGAAGATTTTTGTGCTCGCAGATATGAAAGAGCTTGGCTCAGAATCTGAAAAATCTCATGAAGAAATTGGACGTCGCATAAGCGAAGTAAGACCAGAGCTTGTATATCTTGTTGGACCTGAAATGAAAGTTGCGGTAAAAGTTGCAGCCGATGGTCAGGGAAGTATAAGTGTAAAATGGTTTAATGAATCAAATGATAAAAACTTTAAGGCTATAGCTGATGATATAAATCTGCATGCTGGTGATAAGGATGTAATTTTGTTAAAAGGTTCTCATTCTATGCAGCTGGAAAAGCTTGTGCCGCTTCTTTGTGGAAGTGAAGGGGAGGCTTGCTAAGAATGAACCAGTTTACTTTTTATGCAAATAAACCATCGCAGAATTATAATAAAATCGATATCTGGCTGCTGGGCTCAATACTTCTTTTGTGGGGACTTGGAATTTTTACACTTTATATCTGTTCTCAGAATTTTGCGATCAGAGCTTTTGGAGATCCGATTTATTTTGTAAAAAGACAGCTTTTATGTTCTGCAGTAGGCTTTGTGCTCTTTGCAGGCTTTGTTGTAACAGATATGAAATATATCAGAAAGTTTGTGGGAATAATTGTAATTGTAACAATTCTTTTGTGCCTTCTTACCTTTGTTCCTGGTATTTCAATTACAAAAAATGGTGCCCGCCGTTGGATTAGAATGCCTGGTAATTTCTCGTTCCAGCCTTCAGAGCTTGTAAAATTTGCTCTGATTCTTTTCCTTGCAAATTACTTTGATAAGCAGGATAAGCTGATTGATCCTGAAGAAAAAACAGTTTTCCCTTGTGTAATCTTCCTTATTGTTTTTGCGGGAATTGTTTTTGCACAGAAGGACTTTTCATCTGGTGTATTCATCATGCTGATTGGTATTCTTTTGTTCTTTGTTTCAGGTGCTAAGCTTGTGTGGATTTTCCCTTTTGCTCTGCTTGCAATTCCGGCAGGCTTTTTGATGATTACCCTTAATCCTTATAGACTTCAGCGCTTAATCGGCTGGATTAGACCAGAAGACTTCAGCTCTACAATTAATTATCAGAGTCTTAATGCAAAACGTGCAATAAGTGCTGGTGGTGTATGGGGTAGTGGAATAGGTGCCGGACTTTCTAAAATCAATAGTATTCCTGAGGTTCAGGCAGACTACATTTTCGCCGGCTGGGCCGAGGCTATGGGTTATATTGGTGTTGCCCTTTATTTTGTTCTTCTTGCATATTTTGCCTACAGAGGATATAAAACAGCCCTTAATAATCCGGATAAATTTACAGCCCTTTCAACCTTTGGTTGTGTTTCGGCAATAGTGCTTCAGTCGGTTGTAAATACTATGGTAGTTTGCGGACTGCTTCCGGCAACAGGTATAAACCTGCCTTTCTTCTCTCTGGGAGGAACTTCAATTATTGTAACTCTCGCAATGTGCGGTTTTATTGTAAATGCTTCACGCTGCGAAAAAATAGATGAAAAAGTAACAGAAAATGACGAAATTAATATAGAGTCACTTTCTTACTTATAAAAAAGGTGGATAGAGAAAATGAGTGATGTGAGTTTGTTAGTCGCAGAAGAGTATCTGGAGAATGACTATTTCCTTTCTGATGAATCTGATTATTCATCAGATAACAAGGCAGAAAAGAAAATCAAACTGATTAAAGTGATTTTCTGTGTGCTTTGTTTTGCCCTGCTCTGCGAACTTGTTATTTACAAGTATGTAATGCCTAGTTTTTCAAGCCCAAAGGTTACAGTAACCGGTCAGAAGGACTATACTGCAGAAGAAATTGCAAGACTTCTACTTCCAATGAATTCTTCAAGCTGGTTTGATTTTGATGTTGACCAGGCTGTTTCACTTCTATCTTCGGAAGCAGGTATTGACCATGTAGTAGTTGAAAAACGCTTCCCGGATAAAATCTTTGTAAATGTTTCTGAGCGTGAGCCTGTAGCAGTTACTTTTGTTCTGGAAAAGGGAAGAACAAAGCCTGTTCAGATAGATAAAAACGGAGTACTTTTCCCTGGTAAAAATACACCGTCTGCAGAAGCAGCACTTCCTATTGTTTCCGGATTGCCTGTTGAATATATGTCAAAGGGAATGAGAATCCCTGCAAAATACAGACCTCTTATTGATCAGATTTCAAAAATCTCTGAGCTTCCTCAGCATTATTTTGCAAGTATTTCTGAAATTTGTGTACTTCCTAAGGATTCTGGAAATTATGAGCTTGCCTTGATCCCTTCTCAGTCAAAAGTAAAAGTTCTTACCGACCGTGCCTTGAATGAAGACGCGTTAAAGTATATGCTAGTAGTACTTGATGTTGTGAATCAGATTGGAACTGATGACGATGTTGCTGCTGTAGATTTGCGTTACGGTTCGGTTTCCTACATCACAAGATAAATCAGAGGTTTTTTAGAAAATGGCAGATGGTAAAGTAGTCGGACTTGATATTGGTACAAGTATGATTCGTGTGGCTATAGGAGAGATAGATCCTGAAACAGGAAATATCCGTATAGCTGGAACCGCATCACGAAAATCAGCCGGACTGCGAAATGGTGTAATAGTTAATATTGAAGATGCAAAAAATGCCATTAAAGAAACAATTGATGCGGCCGAACAGAATGCGGGAACTACAGTAGATTCTGTAATTACAGCAATCGGCGGATCTCAGATTGAAAGCCAGAACTCACGCGGAACAGTTCCTGTTTCCAGCGCAAATAAATCCACCAAAGAAATTTCACGAGCAGATGTAGAGCGTGTAATTGAATGCGCAACTGCAATCAAGGTTCCGGATGACCGCGAAAAGCTTCATGTAATCCCACAGAATTATATTGTAGATGGAATCGGCGGAATTACAGATCCTATTCACAGAATGGGTACCCGTCTTGAAGCAGAGGTTCATATTGTAACTGCTGCTAAAACAATAATTCAGAATATCCGTTCCTGTATTTCCCGTTCAGATTATATTCTCGACGGCGTTATGCTTAAAACTCTTGCACAGACACAGTCGGTTTGCCACCAGGATGAAATGGAACTTGGTTCTATTTTGATTGATATGGGTGCCGGAACAACTGATGTGCTTCTCCTTCTTAAGGGAGCCCCAATCGGAACCTTCTCAATTCCTGTTGGCGGCAATCTTGTTACAAATGATATTTCTGTTGTCGGTGGTATTTCAACCGCGGCGGCAGAACAGATAAAGCTTCAGAGCGGCTGCTGCTGGGCAGAAGGAATTACACCTGAAAATGATTTCGATGTAGTTTTGCCTGGTGTCGGCGGACGTGCTCCAGAGGTAATGAAGCGTTCTCAGCTTACACAGATTATTCAGGCTCGCGTTGAGCAGATTTTTACAATGGTAAAGGTTGCGCTTAGAAAGAATACGGGCGATTCAATAAAAGAGCTTTCGGGTAATATTATCCTCACTGGTGGTGGAGCAATGATGGAAGGTGTAATTGATCTTGCTCAGAAGGTGTTCCATACAACCTCAGTACGACTTGGAGTTCCCGAAAGTCTTGGTGGTATAGAAGAGGATTACAGACGTCCTGATTTTGCTACTGTAATCGGTCTTGTGCTTGCAAATAAGTCTCTTGCAAGCGGTAAAGAAAAGGGACGTCGTGGAAAAGCTCATTCTGCTAAAAAGGAAAAACAGAAGGGGCAGAGCGTGTTGAAAAAGATATTTAAATCCTTGTTCTGATGTAGTATAATAAAAACACTAAAATCACTTGCAAAAGTGTACGCTTGGGGAAGCGTTTGAGTGGGAGGAAATATGGGAAATCTTGGCATTTCAATTGTAGACGATGAAACTGGTTACGACTCGGAAGTTTCTGGTGGCAGCCCGACTGTTATTAAAGTTGTAGGCTGTGGTGGCGGTGGTTCTAACGCCGTTAACAGAATGATTTTCAGAGAGCTTAGTAACGTCGATTTTATTGTTCTTAATACAGATAAGCAGGCTCTCAATCGTTCACGAGCGCAGACAAAGCTTGCAATCGGTCAGAAGGTAACTAAAGGTCTTGGAGCCGGTGGTAAACCTGAGATTGGTGAACAGGCTGCAGAAGAAGATAAAGAACTCATTACAAATGAACTTCGCGGCGCAGATATGGTATTTATTACTGCCGGTATGGGTGGTGGAACAGGAACTGGTTCTGCACCAGTAGTTGCCCGCATTGCAAAAGAATTAGGCTGTCTTACAGTTGCCGTTGTTACAACCCCTTTTGAATTTGAAGGCAACGTCCGAATGCGTCAGGCAAAAGAAGGTCTTGTAAAGCTTCGTGAACATGTTGACTCTCTCATCGTAATCCCTAATGAACAGCTTTTCAAAAATATTGATAAAAACCTTACCGTAAAAGAATCTTTCCAGAAGGCAGATGAAGTTCTCTGCCAGGGAGTTGAAGGTATTTCCAATATCATTACAAATCCTGGTGACGTTAATACCGACTTTGCTGATGTTCGTAACGCAATGGCAGGTCAGGGAAATGCAATCTTTGGTATTGGTGTTGCGGAGGGCGAAAACCGCGCAACAGATGCTGCCTACAATGCAATTCATAATCCAATGCTCGAAGATTCTAAAATTGATGGAGCTAAAAATCTTCTTGTTAATATTTGTGCTTCAGAAGATATTACTCTGCCGGAAGTTCAGGAAATCTGTAAGATTGTTACAGCTTCTGCAGACAAAGACTATAATATGTTCTGGGGACAGGTTACTCAGCCAGAGCTAGAAGGAAAAATCAGCGTAACTGTAATTGCTACAGGCTTTGAAGATTCTGGAAAGACTGCAGTTGAGCAGAAGGTAGAAGAACCTGAAGCACAGCCAGAGCCAAAACCTTTACCGAATGATGTTGTAGGCCGCAATGAACTTGATATGCTTTTACATCCAAAAGCAGGTTCAAGTGCAAGCTCACTTGGCGGTGAATTTGTAGCTTCTCATCCGGTTTCACAGGAGCCTGATGCTTCAGAAAAGAAGGGATCCCTTGTAGCCGGAATGTTTGATGAAGATAAGGCTTCTGCTGCGGCAGGAAGCTTTGTGCCTCCAGCTGGTTTTGTTCCTGATTCAAATGATTTAATGAAACCTGCCATCTGGAATAAAAGCGAATACAGCAGAACAATAAGACTGGACGACTAGATTCCCGACATAACAGCCTATGACAATAGAAATACTGCTGAATCAGTTTTATACAGATTTGATTCTGGTAAAACGTGATTCAGAGCAGACGGCAATAACCTATAAAATCTCTGCCGGGGAGTTTCTGAACTGGCTGGTTACTGAGCGAATCAAATTAAAAGATGTTTCCGTTCAGAATTTATTGTATTATATTATAAAGAGAAAGGAAGACGGAGCTTCTGAGCTTACAATTGCAAAGGATATTTCCGGCTTGAGGGCTTTGGGTGAATATCTTGAGCGAAAAGGTATGTGGAGCTCGAATATTGCCCTTGAACTTGATAAGCCTAAGGCTTCACGTAATTTGCCTAAAGTGCTTTCTATTGAGCAGATTGATGCTCTTTTAGACAGTATAGATAAGAATAGTTTGAGCGGGAAACGAGATGATGCTCTGTTTGAGCTGGTATATTCCTGCGGACTTCGTATAAGCGAGGTTTGCACCTTGAAGCTTGCAAACCTTCATCTGGAAGAAAGGCTGATTCTTGTGCACGGGAAGGGTGATAAGGAAAGGCTTGTTCCCTTTGGTGACAGTGCTTATGAAAAAATCCTTGTATACCTGAACGAGGTAAGACCAGAACTGGTTCGTGGTCGCAACGTTGCAGAGCTTTTTGTAAATTACCGCGGCGAACCCATTTCCCGCAAGGGCGTATGGAAACGCTTTCAGGAACTGGAGGCTTTAAGCGGGGTAGAAGCAAAGGTTCATACCCTGAGGCATTCCTTTGCGACCCATCTGCTTGCGGGTGGCGCAGATTTGCGCTCTGTACAGGAGCTGCTGGGACACAGCGATTTGAGTACAACTACGATTTACACCCACGTAACAGATAAGCAGCTTGAAGATGCACACGAGAAGTATTTTTCGATGGAATAAAGGAGATTTCTGATATGAAAAAAATTGTTGTTCAGTTCACAGCAGTCCTGCTTGCCGCAGGCCTTTTTCTCACTTCCTGCCGTGTATCTAATAAGCAGATAATCCGCCAGCAGCATCTGGAAGAAGGTGTAGAAAGTCCAACAACAGTAGAAGAACTCAAAGACGCAATTGAAAAATATCAGAAACGTGTTGCAGATATTCAGCTGGCTCAGAGTCAGATTGGAATCTGGTATAAAATCCTTGGAACCCGTTATCTGGACCAGAAAATGTACGGTGAGGCCCTGAAGTGCTTTCAGGAGGCTTTAAAATATTATCCGAATAATCAGAATCTGTATTATTATGTAGGCGTTTGTGCCGGTTATATGTCGCACGCTGCAATGGATTTCGGTGGCAGTGGAAGTACAGAAGTAAAATATAATTATCTGAAGCTTGCGGAAGAGGCATATCTTCGTGCAATTGAAATTGAAGACCGCTATGTTCGAGCCCTTTACGGACTTGGCGTACTTTATGTTTTTGAGCTTGATGAACCTGCAAAGGCTATTCCGCACCTGGAAAAATCCCTGACAATAGACACTAAAAACATCGATGCAATGTTTGTCCTGGCAAGAGCCTATTATTCTAATTATGAATTTGACAAATCTGCCCAAATGTATGATAAAATAATAAACACCACAAAATCCGCCGAGAAAAAAGCAACCGCAGAGGAGAACAAGAAAACAGTTTTAGATGCAGCATATTCTAACTGATTTAACTGATGAAACTCTGGTTTTATGGCTTTCTGTTGCAAGAATTCCATTTTTGGACTTCAATCAGAAAATAAAATTGCTAAAAAATCTTGACAATCCACAATCCCTTGCATTACAGTCTATAGAAGACATTTATAAATTATTGCAATGTCAGAAGGTAAAAAGGCCTTACTGGAATGGCAGCGATAATCTGCGAATGGCAAAGGCCGAAGCATTTCAGTGTAAAAGGCTTGGAATTAAGATTCTTTTACATGAGGATTCGAAGTATCCTGAAGCATTACGACAGACAGCTGATCCGCCCTTTCTTTTGTTTGTGCGCGGTGATGAAAGCCTGTTGAAGGGGCCCTGTATTTCTGTTGTAGGAACTAGGCGCCTGAGTACTGCCGGCCGCCAGGCTGCAAAGTCTTTTGCTTACGATGCGGCTATAGATGGCGCTAATGTTGTAAGCGGGCTTGCTTATGGTGCAGATGCCTGTGCTCATCAGGGGGCATTGAATGCTTTTTATGACAATCCTGAGAAAGAAGGCCTTGGACGGACAATTGCAGTTTTACCTTGTGCAATAGATGAGGTAGTTCCTTATTCAAATAAGAGACTAGCGGCTCAGATTCTGCAAAATGGTGGCTGTCTTGTAAGCGAGTATGCTCCGGGAACGCCTACTCAAAAGCGGAATTTTGTAGCAAGAAACCGTATTGTTGCAGGTATATCTCCGGCTACGGTAGTTATAGAAGCTCCTAATGGAAGCGGAGCTCTTATAACAGCTGATTTTGCGCTGGAAGAAGGACGCGATGTATATTTCCATGCGTCAGCTTTTGGAGATGGTGCAGAAAGCATTTCTCAGGCTGTAAAAACCGGTTTGGAAAAGGACTTTGCGGCTGGCAGGGTTTCTAAATTCAAACTGGAAAATTGCCCGGAGCGTTTTTTGAAAGAAGGAGCCCCGGTAATTAAAGATTATAAAGATTTTTGCGTTGCGATGGCGGAAATGCCTGGCCAACGCAGTACAGGTCCCGTACAAGGGGAACTGTTTACATAAATAAAGACTTTTTGGAAAGGATTTTAAAATGGCTAAGAAGACAAAAACTCCGCAGACTCTGGTTATTGTAGAGTCTCCGACAAAGGCACACACAATCGAGAAGTATCTTGGACCAGGTTATGTGGTTCGGGCTTCGGTTGGACACCTTATAGACCTGCCTAAGTCGCGCATGGCAATCGATATTGAAAACGGATTCCAGCCAGAATACATTACGGTTCGCGGAAAAGCGAAATTACTTAAAGAACTCCAGAAGGAAGCAAAGAAATCAGAAGCTGTCCTTCTCGCATCCGATAACGACCGTGAAGGAGAGGCTATTGCCTGGCACTTAAACCGTGCTCTGCGTGACAAAACAGATGCAAAAATCAGCCGAATCGTATTTAACGAAATTACTCCAACTGCTATTACAGAGGCTGTAAAGCACCCTGGTGAAATTGTTGAATCAAAGGTAAATGCTCAGAAGGCCCGCCGTGTCCTTGACCGTCTTGTAGGTTATAATCTGAGTCCGCTTCTCTGGGTAAAGGTAAAGAATGGTCTTTCTGCCGGTCGTGTTCAGTCGGTAGCACTCCGTCTTATCTGCGAGCGCGAAAAAGAAGTTGAAGACTTCTTGCCTGAAGAATACTGGTCGCTTGATGCAGACTTCATTAAGGGTAAGTCTAATTTTACTGCGCAGCTCGTAAAGTATAAGGGCGAGGCACCAGAGCTTAAGAGCGAGGCTGCCGTTAATGATATCATTGAAACAATCAAAAATTCCGAAAGCAAGGTTTCTTCAATCAAAAAGACTGAAAAAACAGTTCGTCCAAAACCTCCTTTTACAACTTCAAAGCTCCAGCAGGCAGCGGCAAATAAGCTTGGCTTTACTTCGCGCAAGACTATGCAGATTGCCCAGCAGCTTTATGAAGGTATTCAGATTGGCGAAAATCATGTCGGTCTTATTACTTACATGCGTACAGACTCTGTCCGTATTTCTGAAACTGCTCTTGCTGATGTACGCGAATGGCTTTCAAAAAATCATCCTGCAGAACTGCCACCAGAGCCAATTCATTATGCCGTTGGAAAATCTGCTCAGGATGCCCATGAAGGTATCCGTCCTACATATACATCTTATACTCCAGAGAGCGTAAAGGAATATCTTTCGCATGACCAGTTCCGTCTTTACTCAATTATCTGGGAGCGCTTTGTTTCTTCTCAGATGAACAATGCAAAGATGGTAACTACATCAGTTGAAATTGAAGCTGGTGATGCTCTCTTCCGTGTTGCTGCAAGTAAGATAGCTGAGAAGGGCTTCTATCAGGTAATCAAGCTGCTTTCTTCAAAGGAAGAAAAATCTTCTTCGCTTCCTGCTATGAAAGAGGGTGAAGTTCTTACTGTAGATAACTTCCATCCGGAACAGCACTTTACACAGGGACCTGCCCGCTATACAGATGCTTCTATTGTCCGCATGCTGGAAGAAAAGGGAATAGGTCGTCCTTCAACTTATGCTACAATTATTTCTGTATTGCTGGACCGCTACTATGTAACAAGAAGCAACAAGCAACTTGTTCCAACTCAGCTTGGAAAGATGATTAATAAGATTCTAGTTGAATCATTCCCTGCTGTTATTAATGAAGAGTTTACTGCCAGGGTTGAAAATGAACTCGATCAGGTAGAAGAAGATAAGTTAGTTTGGAATAACATCATTTCTGATTTCTATGGTCCTTTTAAAGAGACAGTAGACAACGTAATGGAGCATCAGGAAAGTATTAAGGGCTTCCTTGATGAGCAGACTGACAAGGTTTGTGAGCTTTGCGGTAAGCCTATGGTAAAGAAGCTTGGCCGCTTCGGCTTC
>JAEEGJ010026916.1_pt1 | contig 11607 bp, 11 predicted proteins | sample 8958761 | NCBI WGS metagenome assembly JAEEGJ01 (sample SAMN16246546, study PRJNA631951) | gut metagenome | biome: gut microbiome; feature: rumen; material: RS-attached | host: Bos | place: Iran: Karaj | collected 2018-10
GTTGCGTTAGGTAGAACTATTGTTCGTCAACCAAAAGTCTTCTTGCTTGATGAACCATTATCTAACCTTGATGCTAAACTCCGTGTTTCAATGAGAAGCGAAATTACTAAACTCCATGAAAAACTAGGTACCACATTTATCTATGTTACCCACGACCAAACAGAAGCTATGACAATGGGTAATAGAATCGTGGTTATGAAAGGTGGCTTTATTCAACAAGCCGATACTCCAATTACATTATTTGAAGATCCATGTAACTTATTCGTCGCGACATTCTTAGGTTCTCCTCAAATGAATATCGTTGAAGCTGAATTATTCATGGATGGTAAAAATCTTAAAGCTAAACTCAATGGTTTAGATAATATGGTCGTTACTTTCCCAGATATCAAAGCCAAACAATTAGCGAGCAAACGCTATATCGGTCAAAAGGTTTTATTAGGTATTAGACCAGAACATGTAAGACCAAACGAAGGTAATTTAAAAGCCTTTATCGATGTTGTTGAACACCTCGGTGATGAATCCATCCTTTACTGCAAGATGGAAAATAGAAAAGAACAATTCATCATTAAGATTCCATTCAATAGCAAGATTCGCGCTAACGAAGAAATTAATGTCGAATTTGATATGAATCACATCTATTTATTTGACGCTGATACACATAAAGCTATTATGGGTATTCCTCACGAAGATGAAATCCCAGTTGCTATTAACGGTCAAAACGTCAAGATTGGTGAACAAGAATTAGCGTTAGATGAACAATTCGTTAAACATCTTTTAGATGCATCATTTGATGCTGATGTGCGTTTAGCGATTAGACCAGAATATATCACATTAGAAAATGTCCCAGATTCATTAGCGGTCAAAGCCAAACTTGAATTCATGGAACAAAAAACAGATTACCAAGCTGTCTATTTCTCACTTCCAGGTGTTGATGGCTACTTTGCTATGAAGATGGCTAATGAGGCTAAAGTTGAACTTGGTAAAGAAGTAACCTTATATCTCCCATACCGTCGATTAAATGTCTATGACCTCGAACATAATAAGACTAATTCCAGAGAAGAAGTCTTTGAGAATAGAGGCGAGGCTGTTGTCACTAACCGTAACGGACAAATGCAAATCAAAGTTGGTGGTGCAACTCTTGTTTACCCACAAGATTCTAATTATCCAGATGGTAAATACGATATCGTTTTCAAACAAAATAGATTGATGCCTATCTTCAATAGAAAGATGCTCAAAGGTAGTGATAGAGAAAATCCAGAAATGGATAATCCAAAGAATAAGATTAAAGTCTATGCTTATGACGAAGATGTTTTAGGCAATAAAATTGCCGCCTATGTCCAAGTTAACGGCTTTGAATTATATTCCACATTTGTCATGAAAAATAACTTCTCAGTTTATAAGATGCCAAAGTTTGAACTTTATGTTCCTGCTGATGGCTTTGAATTATTCCCAAAAGAATGAGAACTGATTTCAATCAAAACTTCTACAAAGATTTATATCTAGATTTATTCCTTCCTGATCAAGAAGAGTTCTTTACCATTATCCATTTTCATGGTGGAGGACTCGTTGAAGGAGATAAAGGCGACACTCACGAATACTGCAAGCATTTAGCAAACGCCGGATTTGCGGTCGCTACTGCAAATTACGGATTAATTCCTCAAGCGAAGTTCCCAGACTTCTTATTTGACGCCGCACACGCTGTTAAATATGTAATGGATAACATTTCTAAGTACGGTAAGTGCAAAGGGTTTATTGTTTCCGGTCAATCCGCTGGAGCGTATATCACCTTAATGCTTTGCTTTAACAAAGAGTATTTAGAATCAGTAGGCGTTAAAAATAGTGACATCTCCTACTGGATTAGTGATGCTGCTCAACCAACAAGTCACTTTAATATTCTCAAATATGAAAAAGGTCTCTCCCCTTTACTTCAAAGAATCGACGGGACCGCTCCATTATATTATGTTGATGAAAATACAAAGTTTTCTCATCTTCTTTTACTCGCGTATCAACAAGATCTTCCTAATCGTATTGAACAAAACCAATTACTCGTATCCACGCTTAAAAGCTTTAACGAATCCGCCGATGTAACTTTCAAAGTATTATCAAAGTGGCACTGCCATGGTAGCAGTGAACTTGACAGTGATGGAGAATACGAAGTAGTTAAAGTTATTAAAGACTGGATTAAATCTTAGAGATAAAGTCTTTAACGATATTAACTAATCTATCTAAACTTTCTTGGCCTAATGCAAAAACATAGGCCTTTAATTTTGGCTCAGTTCCACTTGGTCTAATAACAATGGTTTCACCGTTCTTAAGGAAGAACTTAATAACATCTGATTTTGGTAAACCAGTTGGCTTAGTGCCATCTTTACCAGTAATTAAACCAGTTTTATAGTCACCAATGGATTCGATATTTGGAATAACGTCTTTAATATTTGGTTCACGCATTACTTCCATAATCTTTTGAATCTTCTTTTGACCTTCTTCGCCTTGATATTCAAAAGACATAAGGTTTGTCTTATAATCACCAAATTCTTTATACAAAGCATCTAATCTATCCACTAGGGTCATACCTTGCTTTTTATAATGGTTCGCGATTTCTGCGAGTAGTAGTGCAGCGTTAACTGCATCTTTATCTCTAACATCAGTGTTAGTGAGGTAGCCACAACTCTCTTCAAATCCCATTAAAAAGCGGTTTTTAGCGTTTTTCTCTTCGAGGAAGAGTATTTGTTCACCGATGAATTTAAAGCCCGTTAAAACCTCTTTTACTTCAAGGCCATATTTCTTACAAATAATATTGGCCATATCAGTGGAGACAATTGTCTTAACAATGATCCAAGGCTCACCTTCTTTATTCTTACTACCTTTTTCACTTAATAAGGCATCAAGAATTAACAAACCAACCTCGTTACCAGTGAGAATTCTAACTTCATTCTTTGTTTTAACAGCGCAGCCCAAACGATCGCTATCTGGGTCACTAGCGATTAACACATCGTAGTTTTCTTTATTCAATAAATCGATACCGAGTTTTAAGGCTTCGTGGATTTCTGGGTTTGGATATGGACATGTTGGGAAATCACCATTTGGCATTTCTTGTTCTTTAACGATTTTAACGCTGTTAAAGCCATCTTCTTTTAAGACGGTTGTGATGCATCTACGACCCGCTCCATTAAGTGGGGTATAAACGATATTGATATCTCTACTTTCTTGATAGAGGGATTCTTTTAATGTGGATTTGATATAAGCTTCCACAACATCTTCGCCCACTAAAGATATGAGACCTTTGGCTTTTAATTCTTCATAGTCACCAATCTTGATATCGTTAAAAACATCAATCTTTTGGATTTCTTGATAAATAGCATCCGCCATTTCAAGAGTGCATTGGCAACCATCGTTACCATATACTTTATAGCCGTTATATTGCTTTGGATTATGAGAAGCAGTCACAACAATACCAGCGTCACATTTAAGCTTTCTTACAGAAAAGGAAAGGAATGGTGTAGGCATTAATTCCGCACTTAAATGTACTTGAATGTTATTCATAGCGAGTACACGTGCCGCTTCTTTTGCGAAAACATCAGAATTGTTTCTAGAGTCATAGGCAATAGAAACTGATGGATTTTTCTTAATATTTAAAAGGTAGTTAGCTAAACCTTGGGTAGCTTTTCTAATGATGTAGCGGTTCATTCTATTCGTACCGATACCCATTACTCCTCTAAGACCACCTGTACCAAATGTTAAGTCTTTGTAGAAGCGGTCATTAATTTCCTCTTTGTCTAAGGAAGATAATTCTTGTTTTTCTTGTTGGCTCAATAAATTTGAATTAAGCCATTTTTGGTATTCATCAAATGCATTTCTCATAATAATTAATCACTCTTCTTCCATTATTCTACAATTTATGAAATAAGTTGTCATAAAATCAGTAAACGAACGAAAAATATGGTAAACTAACGGTAAGTTTATAATTTTATAAAAAAGTTTACCGAGAAATTATCTCTGTTTACTGAAAAAGAGTTTATAAATATATTGTCTAGAAGGTAAAAACATGAATATCTTATGTATTGGTAATTCGTTCGCTGTGGATGTCGCTACTTATGTGCATCAAATCGCTGAAGCAGCAGGTAAAGACATCAAAATCGTTGTTTTATATATACCTGGCTGTCCAGTTAATAAACATTGGCAAAGATATCAAGACCAATATCCAGAATATGAGCTCTATGTTAACGGCGATAGAAATTCAGTCATGACTTGTACATTTGATCAAGGCTTCAATTATTTAGAACACTGGGACTATATTACTTTCCAACAAAGAAGTGGTGATTCTGGTGACGCTTCAACATTTTTCCCAGAATTAACTTTGTTAATGAATGAACTTAGAAAGAAAACAGACGCCAAGTTCTTATTGCATGAAACATGGAGCTACGCTAAAACTTTCCAACACGAAAAATACGGTTCTAATCCTATGGATCAAGCCGCGATGGATAAAGATATCAGAAATGCCTATTTAGAAGTCAGTAAGAAAACCAATGTCACAAACATTATTCCATCTGGCTTAGGCATTGAACTAGCAAGACAAGTCTTTGGTGATGAATTAACTAGAGATGGCTATCACTTAAACGAAAGAGGCAGAACTCTTGCGGGTATGATTTGGGCATATTTCCTTTTAGGAAAGAATATCGATTTTTCTTCGTTTAGACCAAAAGGTTATACCTATGATGATGTCACTGGTCCAGTTGAAGAAGAGGAATTACAAGTTTTAAATAATCTCGCCAAAAAGGCGTTAGATATCAATAGAGGACATAACATCTATGAAGATTGAGAAAAGAGAATTTCAGGGCATCCGTTACTTAGTTTGCTATCCAAAAGATTATCAAGAAGGAAAGAAATATCCTCTCCTTTTGCATCTTCATGGAGCCGGTTCTCGCGGCAATGATTTCTCCGCTTTTGATGACTCAGTAGTGTTAGGTGTTATCAAAAAAGAAGATTCCCCGTTAAAGGACTGTTTTGTTGTTATTCCACAGTGTCACGCGGATACATGGTTTGATATATTTGGTGACTTACTTTCACTTGTGAAAGAAATTTATAATTGGCCATGTGTTGATCAAAGTAAATTCCTCGCATCAGGTATATCGATGGGTGGCTATGCGATATATCAAGTCATGATGTCATTAAACACACTTTTCCATAAAGGTATTGTGTGCTGTGGTGGCGGCATGTATTGGAACGCTGGAAGACTTTGGAATATTCCGTTAAGAATTTTCCACGGTAAGAACGATCCAGTTGTGAAAGTCGAAGAAGCTATTTGGATGGCGGAGAGAATTAATGAAAGTGGTGGTAACGCTACTTTAACAATATTCCCAGACTGCGATCATAACTGTTGGGATAAGACATATCTCAACTACGATAATTTAGAATGGTTGGTTAAATAAAATGGATAAAGTAGTAAAACTATCTCCTGTTGTTAGATCCTATATTTGGGGTGGTCAATATTTCCAAAAATTTGGAAAAAGCGATTTAGATGTCGTTTCTGAATTATGGGAGCTTGCAGTTAGAGAAAATGAAAAATCCCTAATTGTAAGCGGTGAAAATCAAGGCAAAGCCTTGAAAGATGTTTTGTCTGAACAAGATATTGGTGAAAGAGGTAAAGAATTTCCTTATTTCCCATTACTCATCAAATTAATTGACGCGAAAGAAAATCTTTCCGTACAAGTACACCCAAGTGACGATTATGCGCTTAAGAATGAAAACTCATTTGGCAAATGTGAAATGTGGTACATCATCGATGCAGAAGAAGGCGCTGGTCTTTACGTTGGCTTGAACAAAGACTATACAAAAGAAGAACTCGCTGAAAAACTCAATAATGGCACCTTACTTGATGCAATGAATTTCTTTGAAGTTAAACCCGGCGATTATTTCGTCATTACTCCAGGAACAATGCATGCGATTGGCAAAGGCGTACGGTTGTTAGAAATACAACAGAACAGTGATCTTACTTATCGCCTATACGACTATAATCGCGTTGATAAAAACGGTAATCCAAGAGAGCTTCACATTGAAAAAGGTTTGAAAGTCATTGATTTACGCAAGTTTGAACCAGTGAAAGGCGAAGCAGGATATATCGCTAAAAACAAATATTTCACTGTTAAAGAACAAAAAGTTGAAGATGAATTAGAAATCATCGCGGATAAGACATCCTTCAAATCATTCACATTCATTGATGGTGAAGGCATGGTGGATGATATCCCATTTAAGAAGTTTGATACATTTTTCTTACCAAGCGGTAAAAAGTGTCGAATCAAAGGCAAAGCAACACTTGTTGTTTCCTCTATATAAATCATATATATAAAATAACCACGGTATTTCGTGGTTTTTTATTATTTTTTGTGTAAAACTCTTTACTATTTTTTCGCATTATCTATAAAATATATCGAATGTCTTTGGAGGACACACAAAAATGAACAAAAAATACGCAATATTAGTCGTCGATATGTTGAACGACTTTGTGACAGGTGCTCTCGGTTGCGATAACGCTAGAGCAATTGTCAAACCAACACAAGAATTATTAGAAGAAGCCAGAAAGAATGGTGCAATAGTTATCTTCTGCAATGACTCTCACTTAAAGGGTGTTGATAACGAATTAAAACTCTGGGGCGATCACGCTATCAGAGGTACAAAGGGCGCAGAAGTTATCCCAGAACTCCCAATTAAAGAAGGTGACTATGTCATCTTAAAGAGAAGATATTCAGCATTCTTCCAAACTGACTTAGATTTATTACTCAAAGAATTAGGCGTTACCACAGTTGTTATTACTGGCTTGCACACCCATATGTGTTGCAGACATACAGCTGCTGATGCTTATCAAAACAATTACGAAGTTATCTTTGCTAACGAAGCCACAAATGCTTTCACTGCAGAAGACTATCAATATGGCTTAAAGTACGCTAAAGAAACTTATGGTGCACCAAACTACACCAACAAAGAATTAGTGGAACTCTTCAAAAATAGGTAATCGCTATGGACGAAGAAAAATATACCGAACTAGCTAAAGCAGATTTCACCATGAAAATGATTGGTGGCCTAATTGCAGGGATTATCGGTATCATTGCTGGAATAGTGTTAATCGTGTTTGCGTGTAGCAAAAACGAGTACTCATTTATTGGATGCGGTATAGCGCTTATTGCCGTCGGCATCTTAGTGGGTGTCATCGATGGTTATATCTTGTTTTCTAGACACAAAAAGAAAAGCAATAAAGAAATCGAAAAAGACGAATAAAAAAGGGTTGGCATTCGCCAATCCTTTTATTTATAAATTATTGAGAACAAATAATTGTTTATTGAGTTTAATGTTTGAGCGCTACTGCTGTAGTCCTTTTTACTTCCTGCCATTGATTGTACGAAACCTCCTAGGCTGTATACAAATGTCAGCACCAAGCAACAGACCATAAGAAGACCCATCGCGAAGATAATGAAACCATAAGCTATGCTTTCTGTGTCATAAATCTTTTCTTTTCTTTCAAGGAATCCTTGCTGTAAGAAAGAAACGCCGATGATTATGAAAAATACTAGGCCCAAAACCAAAATAATCACACTGATGGGGAAGAAAAGAAGTTGAATCATCCAAACAGCTGAATACTCTACTTGTTCAAAGAATAATGTAATTGGGGTAAAAACCATTACGATAACGACACCAAGAATAATGATGTTGTTACCATTCTTCTTTTTGAGACGTTTAGCATTTGGATTCTTGCTCTTATTTGCATTAAATGTGGCAGTGATGCCTAAAATAACACTTGCCACACCGATAAGCATGATTGTGATCAATGCACCAATGAAGTGATTACGCATACATTAAGTGTGTGGCTTCTAGATGACTAAGAAAATGACAAAACAATCAAAATCCGGCAGACGTATCCGTTAATTTTTGAGACTACCTTTTTCTAGCAAATAATTTTTAGCATTTTTATTAATTTTTAATAATAGGTGTGATACAATGACTCCGATTTGGGCTTTTTAACCCAAATGGTAGAAAAAGAGGAATTAGATATATGCCAAACATCGACTTGAGCAAATATGGAATTACGAACGTTAAGGAGATCGTTTATAATCCATCCTACGAATTTCTTTTCCAAGAAGAAATGAAATCAGAATTAGAAGGATTTGAAAGAGGACAACAAACAGAATTAGACGCTGTTAATGTCATGACCGGTATTTATACTGGTAGATCACCAAAGGACAAATACATTGTTGTTGATAAGAACAGCAAAAATACAGTGTGGTGGACTTCAGAAGGTTACAAAAATGATAACCATCCAATGAGTGAAGAAGTTTGGGCTAAAGTGAAAGCCTTAGCACAAAAAGAATTATCCGCAAAAAGATTATTCGTTGTTGACGCCTATTGTGGTGCTAACAAAGATACTCGTATGGCAGTCCGCTTCATCATGGAAGTTGCATGGCAAGCTCACTTTGTGAGAAACATGTTCATCAAACCAACTGAAGAAGAATTAGAAAACTTCGAACCAGACTTCGTGGTTTACACAGCTTCCAAAGCCAAAGTTGAAAATTACTTAGAATTAGGACTTAACTCTGAAACATGTGTTGCGTTCAACATCACAAGCAAAGAACAAGTCATCTTAAATACATGGTACGGTGGTGAAATGAAGAAAGGTATGTTCTCCATGATGAACTACTATTTACCACTTAAAGGCATTGCTTCAATGCACTGCTCCGCTAACACCGATATGAATGGTGAAAATACCGCCATCTTCTTCGGCTTATCTGGCACAGGCAAAACCACATTATCAACCGATCCAAAGAGATTGCTCATTGGTGACGATGAACACGGCTGGGACGACAATGGTGTCTTCAACCTTGAAGGTGGTTGCTATGCAAAAGTCATTAACTTAGATAAAGATAGTGAACCAGATATCTATAACGCTATCCGTAGAAACGCTTTATTAGAAAACGTTACTGTTGATGAAAAAGGCAAAATTGACTTTGCTGATAAATCAGTCACAGAAAATACACGTGTTAGCTATCCAATCAATCACATTGAAAAGATTGTTAAACCAATTAGCCACGGCCCACACGCTAAGAACGTTATCTTCTTAAGCGCTGATGCCTTCGGCGTCTTACCTCCAGTGAGCATCCTCACTCCAGAACAAACACAATACTACTTCTTAAGTGGTTTCACTGCTAAATTAGCAGGTACCGAAAGAGGTATTACAGAACCAACTCCAACATTCTCCGCTTGCTTCGGTCAAGCCTTCTTGGAATTACATCCAACAAAGTATGCTGAAGAATTAGTGAAGAAAATGAAATTAAGTGGTGCTAAAGCTTACTTAGTCAACACTGGTTGGAATGGTACTGGCAAACGTATTTCCATCAAAGATACACGTGGTATCATCGATGCTATCTTAGATGGTTCCATCAACAAAGCTCCAACAAAGAAAATTCCAGTCTTTGACTTTGAAGTTCCAACCGAATTACCAGGTGTTGATCCAAAGATCTTAGACCCAAGAGATACATATGCTGATCCAAAAGAATGGGACAGAAAAGCTGCGGACTTAGCTTCCAGATTCGTTAAGAACTTCGTTAAATATGAATCCAATGAAGCTGGTAAAGCTTTAGTTAAAGCTGGTCCAAAAGCCGAATAAGGAAAATTATGGGTGTAAAAATTGTTGAAACCGGCCTTAGAGATGGCCATCAATCATTATTCGCTACAAGAATGAATACTGAAGAAGTTCTTTTAGCGCTTAAAGAACTCGACCAAGTTGGCTATCACGCCATTGAAATTTGGGGTGGTGCAACTTTCGATTCCTGTTTAAGATTCTTAAACGAAGACCCATGGGAAAGACTTAGACTTGCTAGGAAAGTTTGTAAGAAAACAAAATTACAAATGCTCTTCCGTGGTCAAAACATCTTAGGTTATAGACACTATGCTGACGATGTTGTTGAAAAGTTCGTTGAGAAATCCATCAAGAATGGTATCGATATTATTCGTATTTTCGATGCTTTAAACGATATCCGTAACTTAGCATGCGCTGTTAAAGCCACAAAGAAATACGGTGGTGAATGCCAAATCGCTTTAAGTTATACAACTTCACCAGTTCACACTGTTGAATACTATGTTAACTTAGCTAAAGAAATCGAAAAGATGGGTGCCGATAGCATCTGTATCAAAGATATGGCTGGTGTTATGCTTCCAACCGCTGCTTATGAATTAATCAGCGCTCTTAAGAAGAACACCAAATTGCCTATTGAATTACACAGTCACTGCACAGGTGGCTTATGTGAAATGACATATATGAAAGCCATTGAAGCTGGTGTTGATATCGTTGACTGCGCAATCAGCCCATTAAGTGGTGGTACATCACAACCATGTACAGAATCACTTAACTTTGCTCTTCAAGGCACAGAATATGATCCAAAACTCAATGTCGAAATGCTTAATGCTGCCGCTGCTAAATTAGCGCCAGTTAAAGCCAAATACATCGCTAACGGTTTACTTAATCCAAAAGTCTTATCCGTTAACGCCAATATTATTAAGTACCAAGTTCCAGGCGGAATGCTTTCTAACTTGATCAATCAACTCAAGCAACAAGATGCTTCTGATAGATTAGATGAAGTTTTGGTGGAAGTTCCAAATGTCCGTAAGGATATGGGCTATCCTCCACTTGTTACTCCATTATCACAAATGGTTGGTACTCAAGCTGTTTTAAATGTTCTTTCTGGTGAAAGATACAAAATGGTGCCAAAAGAAATTAACGAATATCTACATGGTAGATATGGTAAATCTCCAGCACCAGTTAATGAAGAAATCAGACGCAAGATTATTGGTGATGACGAAGTCATTACTTATCGTCCGGCGGATGATCTCAAACCAGAATTTGAGGCATTAAAGAAACAATATAAAGATATCGCTAAGAGCGATGAAGATGTTTTATCAATCGCTTTATTTGGTGATGTTGCTATTAGATTTATTGAGCAAAGAAACGAAGACGCAATTCCAACGCTCATCCGTGTTGAGGCATAGTGAAATATGTTTTTAGGAGTTTGGAAAGATTGGGACAAGATGAATGTGGGCGAAGCCTTCTTAGTGGCTCTCGTCGCGATCATTATTGTTTTTGCTGTTCTTGCCGTTATCATCTTCCTCACATGGGTGATGCAAAAAGGCATGGAGAAAGTCGATGCCAAGACAAACATTCTTCCACGTGATGAAAATAAAATTCTTAGCGAAGATGAAAATGCTGTTGTTGCCGCGCTAGTGGCCACAATGGAGTTTTACCGCGAAACCGGCAAGCACGTGCGTGTTGTTTCGATAAAAAGAATCGAGGATTAAGGTATGAAAATTTACAAGATTAAAGTTAACGGTAAGTCATATCGTGTTGAATTAGAAGCGATTGAACAAGTTGATACCGCTCCATTAGAAGAAAAGAAAAAACAAGAATCCAAAAAGATTATTGACAATGGTCCAACCAAAGAAGTGGTTTCCCCAATTCAAGGTCAAGTTACTAATGTCAAAGTCAAAGTTGGTGACAAAGTCCAAAAGGGCGATGTCTTATTAATCGTTGAAGCTATGAAGCTTGAAAATGAAGTCGTTTCTCCATTT
>JAEEGJ010026919.1_pt1 | contig 11606 bp, 10 predicted proteins | sample 8958761 | NCBI WGS metagenome assembly JAEEGJ01 (sample SAMN16246546, study PRJNA631951) | gut metagenome | biome: gut microbiome; feature: rumen; material: RS-attached | host: Bos | place: Iran: Karaj | collected 2018-10
AGTCCTTCCGTAACGAAATCACTCCGGGTAACTTCATCTTCCGTACCCGCGAATTCGAACAGATGGAACTTGAATTCTTCTGCGAACCGGGCACCGAACTTGACTGGTACAATTTCTGGCGCAAGTATTGCTTCGACTGGCTCGTGAACGACCTCGGCGTGAACAAGGAAAAGCTCCGCCTCCGCGAACATGCCAAGGAAGAACTTTCCCACTACTCCAACGGAACCACCGACGTCGAATACGAATTCCCGTTCGGTTGGGGCGAACTCTGGGGTATTGCATCTCGTACGAACTACGACCTGACGCAGCACCAGAACGAATCCAAGGTCAAGCAGGAATACATCGACCCGGTTCAGAACAAGCGCTACATCCCGTACGTTGTGGAACCGTCCCTTGGTGTGGAACGCCTGCTCCTCGTGCTCCTCTGCGACGCTTACGAAGTCGAAAAACTCGAAAACGACGAACGTACCGTGCTCCACTTCGACCCGAAGATTGCTCCGGTGAAGGTTGCCGTTCTTCCGCTCGTGAAGAAGGGCCAGGTGAAGGCCAAGGCCGAAGAACTCTACCAGAAGCTCCTGAACCGCTGGAACGTGGAATACGACGAAACCCAGTCCATCGGTAAGCGCTACCGCCGTCAGGACGAACTCGGCACGCCGTTCTGCGTGACCGTCGACTTCGACACGGTGGGCGAGGGTGAATCCGATCCGGCAAAGCTCGGCTTCGTGACCGTCCGCGAACGCGACTCCATGAAGCAGGAACTGGTGAAGATCGACGAACTCGAAGCTTACCTGTCCGCAAAACTCGGCTGCTAGCTTAGTAGACAGTAGGCAGTAAACAGTAGACAGTGGTGGAGCTTTGCTCCACAATTGTCTCGCCACTGCTTACTAACCACTATTTACTAACCACTAAAAAGGAACCCGGAATCGGGTTCTTTTTTTTGTATTGTGCGAAAAGAACTATATTGTATTTAATAATTACAATAACGTTTCGCTATGAGAATTCAATACTTTATCCCCCTTGCCTGTGCCTTGCTGTTCGGTTGCTACGCCGACAAAGGAATCAATCCTTCTGGAAAATATCCCAAAACAATGTCATCGAGCCAAACTGTCAAAGAGTTGCCTGAGTGCAATGCTTCGGCGGAAGGGCTTGCTGTTACGTACGATCATTTTTTCGAAAAAAAAGTGTACGTTTGCGCGGATAATGTTTGGATTTTTTTGAGGGATGAATAGCTATGAAGTTTCTTTGCCACTTGTTTTTTGCCGTATGCGCTTTTGCGCTAGCCGCTTGCAGTTCTGCTCCGTATATGCTTTTGAACGCTCCGGCGAAACCGACTCCGCTGGATTCAAATGCTTTTGTGCTTGTCGTGAATGCGACTGAAATTCCGGTAATTCCTCAAGAGAATACGTTTTTGGGAACGGTAGAAACTTCCGGTTCTGGAAATTGCGTTGAAAATTCTGCAGATGAACTGAAGAATGCGGCTCGTTCTGTTGGCGCAAACTTGGTTTATATTAAGGACGTTTTCGTGCCTTCAAGCCGTTTTTCGAGTGGCCTTATTGAATCGGTTCAGTGCAAAAGAGCGAGAGCCGATTTGCTAAAAGTTGAATTGGGTGATTTTAAGCAGGCTCCGATGGATATAGATTCATCTGGACTGGAGTCTGTTATTAAAATACGCGATGAATTACTTGATGCTTATCGTCGTGGTGATACAGCGGAGGTTTCTCAAAAGATTGCTGAACTCGATGGCCTGCCGCCAAATTCAGTGCATGGAATTCATGATGCCGAAAAGTTTGGCATTTACCATGAATTGAAAATGTATCGAGCCATGCTCCAGTTGTTGATAAAGACTTTCAAGAATGCGTATGATCCTTTGAATTTCCAAGATGTTGTGTATGCGGGAAATGATTCCTTGATGGCGCAAACGAAGGAGTACATCAACAAGGTGGCTTCGCAAACGCTTTATGGGGAAATGGTAAAGGATATAGCTAATTCTGATTTAGACGATTCCGAAATGCGTGAAATGATGTTGCTTCTGCATTTGCCTTTGACGTATTGGAATCGTAAAGCTTTGGACGAAACAAAATATTTTGCGTATGAGTTTGTACAAAAAGATGCGGCCCACCCGGATGCTGAATGGGTGCAGAAAAGTATTCTTGAACCTTTGAATCGTGCGAACTTTAAGGAACAGTTTGAAAAAGACCGCACGGAAAATAAAGAAACGAAAATTGAGAATAAATTATATACCGGTGGCTTTGGTGTCAATGTTTATTTCTTGGGTGGTGGCTTTGGCTACGATGGCTATTATCGCGAAGACATGGTCAAACCTGAAAGCTATCCTATCAATGCAGAAATTTATTTGCAGATAAAGCGATTCTCGATTTCAGGTGAACTCATTAATTCTGCGCTTAAGGGCGTTATGAATTTGGGATTTTCCTTTGGCTATGTGGTGTACGATAGCCGCAATTTGAAAATTCGTCCGTATGTGGGCTTTAGTGGTTGCATTTTTAACGGTTCTACAACAAATCCATTCTATGATTCTACACATGATGATTATGACCATTCCACTTATTACGGATACCCGGCAGGAGAAAGCTACGAAAGTCCTGATAGGAGTACAGCCTTTACGCTGGGCGTGAATGTAGACTATAAGTTTGGAACTGCGTATTTGTTTGGTTCGAATTCGAAGTTTACGTCATTCTCTGTTGTCGGAAAATTTGGCCTTTCTCAATTGGATTTGGAAGAAGGGTATCCGGTGACGCAGGGGAGTGGCTTTGGTGCATTTTTTGCAATTGGCCTTGGCGTTTATTTCTGGTAATAAAAAAGGAGTGTGCTTGTGTTGTATTACTTGATGTTGCTACTTGCTATTGTACTTGAAACCGCAGGCACGACTCTGCTAAAAATGTCGGAACAATTTACTCGAATTGTTCCGAGCGTAGCTTCGCTCATCTGCTATGTGGCTTCGCTCTATTTCTTGAGCGTATGCCTCAAGGTGATTCCTGTGGCTGTTGCTTATGCGACTTGGTCTGCGCTTGGGGTCGCCTTAATCACTATAATTGGTATAGTAGTGTTTAAGCAGGTGCCCGATATTGGAGCTTATATTGGCTTGTTCCTGATTGTAACAGGGGTCGTGGTGCTGAATTTATTTTCGAAAATGGATGTGCATTGATGGAAAAATACAAGCTAATTATTGTAGCGTTATTCGTTATTTTGGTGGGGTGTGCGAATACAAGTCCGTCTGCTAGCGCTCAAAAATTACAACCGCGTAAGCCTCTTTCTCCTGATGCTGCTGTCACGATTTTATTTGCTTCTTATGTTCCGCTGGTGCCTGAAAATGCGGAGTTCGTGACGACAATGCAAAATGGCTCGATTGAAGGGAAGGGCTGTTCTGAAGAAGAGGGCTTGACGTATTTCCAAAATACCGCGCGAGACCTGGGCGCTAATTTTGTGTTTGTTAAGAATATGGGAACGTATCGTGGTACCTTTAATACGTGCGTTTGGTTCCTTGTTGACCTTTACTATCTTCCCGGTGAGGCTGATAAATGAGAAAAATTGGCCTTTTGGTAATTCTGTGTGCTTTGATGGCTTGGTCTCAGAGTGTTTCGAAAAGTGACTTTAGCGATTTCGAAAAAAGCTTGATGACGGATAAGCCTGCCGAAAATAATTTTCAAAGTTTAAATGAGTTTGAACAAAGTTTGATGAATGTTCCGTCGGAAATGGAACCGGTTTATGTTGCACGTGAGCAAGTTCTTGAAGCCTTGAAATCCAAGGACTATGTTCTCGTTGAAAAATATATGGATCAGCTATTGACGATGGAATCTCATAGCGTTATTCCTGCAAGAGTCGTAGAAAAACAAGTAATTTACATCGAATCGAAAAAATATGGGAAGTTGCTAGATATGCTCCTGGATTACTACCATAATGTTTTTGATACGACACGCTTTGATAAAAGGCCGCTCGTTGCTGAAGGCGACGGCTTGGATTTATATGTTAGAAATGCTATTGAAAGTTACGGCGAGAAAAACGTTTACTATTCATTGAATCATGAAGTCCTAATGAAACTCCCCAAACTCAAGAGGGATAAGCTCAAAATACTTTTGCTCCTTCGCGATGCTTACAAAGATGAAGAAGTGGGGAAGCTAGTTCGTCATCTTTCGGAATCATTCTTAGAAAATGCACCGAACGATCCCGATGCGCATTGGATAAAGAACAGTATTCTTTCGCCGCTCACGCGAATGGATATGTTTGAATTTGCCATGCAAAATCGTAAGGAACAAAAAGAAAATATTATCCAGAGAAAGCTTTATTCTGGCGGCTTTGGAATTAATGCTCTATTCCTTACGTTTGGAACGGGAACTGGTTTTGATAATTTGTACCGAAAAAATCTTTATAAGGCCAATGACCTTCCCATAAACATTGAACTTTATACCCAGTTCAAAAGGTTTGCGCTTTTGTTTGAACTTGTCAACAACGGCTTTACGGGTATGCACACTTATGAATTGGGACTTGGGTTTGTTGCGTATGATAGCCGTTATTTAAAAGTTCGCCCTTATATGGCATGGGGCAAGTCTTTTATGGAATTAGAAGGGCGCAAGGGCGCTCCTGGTATATTTGATTATGAATCGACTGCATTCGGTAATGATGACGGCCCTTATTCGTTTACGGCTGCGGTGAATGTCGATTTCAAATTTATAACGGCATTCTTCTTGGTGTCAAGAGAGAATTTTACTAGTTTCTCTCTTGTTGGAAAGCTAGGTTTTTCGAATATTGATTTTAATCATTACCGTTTTAAGGGGGATGGTACGGGCTTTTTCATGAACTTTGGCCTCGGAATTTATTTCTGGTAAAACAGTTGATTGAACTTTGAAAAGCTTTATGATAAATCGTATTTTCTTTTTGCTGTTGTTGATTTGCGCTGCTTCGACGAGCCTTTGGGCGCAAGATTTTTCGCAACCGTCGAAAATTGAACTGTACCAGCGTGCGCGCGAAGCGATGTTGGATGCTTTGAAAAAAGGAAATTTGGAACGTGCTGCGCAAGCACTTGATTACTTGAAAGAAAATGCAGCCAATGGTGCCCCGTTAACAGAGCAAGAAGAGTTCTTGGCTGATTTTGAAATCGGGCGTTTTGAAGATGGCGTTGTGCTTTATGCCGATTTGCACCGCAATCTGTTGGATTCGTCTTATGTAAGAGAGTCGCCCAATCGTAAAAATGTCGAAGACCGATTGAGTCAATATTTGCTGCGTGGTGAAAATTTGGACAAACGAATGGTTGATTCTTTGTGCGCCCGAGTCGATTCTTCGGATATCAAGCAAATGAACAAGTTGCTTTACAAGACCTTGCTTCATTTTGATTATTTCGTGTTGCGGTCTGTAATCGCAAATACAATGAACTCGTCTTTTGTATTTGATTTCCAGCTTGATAAATCGTCGGCTGAGGAATTTCTTGGCCTTGCCAAGGCCTTTGTTGAAAATTATCCGTTTTCGGAACATGCATCTTACTTAAAGGATGTTGTGATTCCGCCGTTGCAAGGACTTGTCGATAAACGAAATCAGTTTGCCAAGGATCCGTTGGCCCACAAATATTACACGGGCGGCTTTGGATTTTATTTGTATACGGCATTGGGCTTTATGGCGGGCGAAGCCGCTGATTACTTGAACTATGAAACAGGTTCCCCTTTTATGTTCGGGTTTGATTTCCGTGTGAAACGAGTGAGCCTGAATGTGTTTTTGCAATTCGGTTTTATTTCGCATTACAACTTTAACAAGTGCGATGTGAAGACAAGGCGTAATGATGGTATCGATGTGTTTGGTGATAAAGAAAACTGGACATTCGGTTCGAATGTTGGATTTGTGGCTTATGATTCCAGGTATTTGCGTGTCGAGCCTTTTGTTGGATTTTCATCCATGTTCTATGAACATCTTGTAAATACAACGTTGGTGCCTGAATTTATGTTTGGGAGCAATGTTGATTTTCGCTTTTACACTTCACCGCAAACGAGTGCTGAAGATAACGTTTGGGCATTCAGTTTACGCTTGAAATACATGATGCATCTAGGGTCTCTGAAAGAAAATTGCTGCAACGATGGTAAAAAATTCAGTGCCGTTCGCCATACCTTTGGCTTGGGCTTAGGTGTTGAACTCTGGTAATGGTTGGTTTTATGAAGATCCGTTCTATACTCTTTTTTCTTTTGATTCTTTTGGTCGCAAACCTTTGGGCCGTGGATTCTCCACAGCCTTCCAAGAAGGAATTGTTTTTGCGAGCGCGTGATGCTTTGAAAGAATCTCTTGCAAGCGGTGATATGGAACGTGCCGAGACCGCTTATGGTTACTTAAAGCAGAATGTCGAAAACGGCGCTCCGCTGAACCTCTTTGAAGAATATCTCGCTGGCATGGAGCTGAAACATTTTGAAGACGGAATCCATGCTTATGGTGTTGTTCGTCGCATGATGCTCGATACTGCTTTTGCAAAACCGAAACAGAAACGTTTTTCCGTAGAAGATGAACTCCGTGTTTATTTATACCGCAACTTATCGCCCTTTAATAAAAAGGTTGCAGATTCTTTGTATGCTCGGATTGATTCTTCGGACGTAACGCAAGAATATAAGGATTTGTATAAGACGCTACTTTATTCGGAATTGGTCTTGGGTATTCGAACGGTTCCTGTTGAAAATTCATCGGCTCTTTTTCTCGTTATTGCGGATACCACATGTGCTGAGGAATTCTTGGAGTCTTCGAAATCTTTCGTGGAAAAGTACCCTTTGTCTGAACATAGCGCTTATCTGAAAGACGATATAATTCCTTTTGTACAAAATTACGTGGATAAGAAAAGATTGTTCCGTGAGGATCCTCTTGCTCATAAGTATTATTCGGGCGGAATAGGACTCCACTTTTACAAGTGGCTTGGTTTGCTTGGCGGCAAGGCCTCTGATTTCTTGGAAGATAAGATGGGCTCATCCTTTATGTTTGATGTGACTTTCCGAAAAAAAAGAGTGAGCGTGAACTGGTTTACGTCATACGGTTTGATTACGAAATACAATTACGAATTGTATAAGCCGGAATTGAAGAATGAAGTTGATGATGATGAAATTACGGGAAAACTTGAAGAATTGACAATGGGTGCGTATTGCGGATTTACAGCTTATGATTCAAAATATTTGCGCGTGGAACCTTTTGTTGGCGCATCTGCGACTTACTACTATAACCTTTTGAATCATGGTCCTTTTGTAGAATTCCTGTGGGGGAGCAATGTTGATTATCGTTTTTATGCGACAAAGCCAGAGCGTATTGGCGGTAAGTCGTTTGCTTTCATGCTTCGTTTCAAATACATGATGCAAATTGGAGCTTTGGATGATGTGTGCTGTAACGATTCCAAGAGTATGAGTGTTGTGCGGCATTCCTTTGGACTTGGCTTGGGCGCCGAGTTGTGGTAGAAAATTTCTATACTTAAAATTGAAAATTTAATGTTGGATGTGAGATGATGAAAACTTTTAAAGTATTTGCCGCTTTGGGTGTGCTTGCTCTGTTGGCATGCACTGGTGAAAATTCTTCCAATGTGTGGAATTCTGCGCAGTATTCTTCAAGTGATGCGGATGCTGTGGAATCGTCATCAAGTGTTGATGCTGCAGAATCTTCGTCTTCTAGCGTTGAAAATATCGCGCAGTATTCTTCAAGTGCTGAAAACGTTGCTGCATCTTCGTCAAGCGAGGCCGGTGGTGCTGAATCCTCGTCTGCAACAGCAGACACCGTCTGGCATCAGGCAAATTTAACGTGGTACACGTCTTGGCCGGACCCGGGTAGCGAAGAATGCATCGAATACAATGGCTGCACATGGGCTGGCTATTTTGCAGGTGTCGAAGGCCAAAAATCCGAAGAATGGGTGAGTCAGCACAACATCATTGCGGTCCACGAAAAAGACTGGGATACGTACAAGTTAAAAACGTTCCGGTTGCGCATGAACGGTTCGACGATTGACGCTGTCGTTTATGACATGTGCTCCGACAGCGATTGTGATGGCTGCTGCACCAAGAACGCAGGCAAAATCGGATTCCTCATCGACATTGAAAAATACACGCGTGAACGCTTTGATGGCAATGGTGATGGCGTTGTCGAATGGACATGCCTCGATTGCGAATAAAATTGTAAGAGCATAAAATAAAATAGCTCGGCGTTTGAGTGCCGAGCCATTTTTGTAAAATTGCAACCCGCCGCTGGCGGGTTCTCTTTAATCACATTTCTTGAAGAAGCAACTGCGGGCACCTGTGTGGCAAGCGACTTGCGGGCCCTGCATGCGCACCTTGAAAAGGAGTGCGTCGCTGTCGCAGTCGGCGGCCCATTCTACGACGGTCATCACGTTACCGCTCGTGTCGCCTTTGTGCCAGTATTCTTTACGGCTACGGCTCCAGAAGACCATCTCGCCACATTCATGCGTACGGCGGAGGGCTTCTTCGTTCATCCAAGCCATCATCAGCACGTCGCCCTTGTCGGCGTCCTGAACGATTGCCGGCGCGAGCTTCTCGCCACCGAATTCCACTTCAAACTTTACTTCTTTAATCAAGTCTTCAAATTTCATAGTAATTCACTCTTTATTCATCTTGTGTCATTCTGAGCGGACCCTGGAGCCGCAGGCGATAGGGGTAGTCGAAGAATCCAGTGAGTTTTGCTCTGGATCCTTCGGAGCGTCGCTCCTCAGGATGACACATTCGTGTCGCTTCCTACTTCCTACTGCCTACTATCCTCTAATTTGTCCGTTGCCGCGGAGCACCCACTTGTAAGTGCAGAGGCTTTCGACTCCCATCGGGCCGCGAGCGTGCAGCTTGTCGGTAGAAATGCCAACTTCTGCACCCAGGCCGTATTCGCCACCATCTGCAAAACGCGTACTGGCGTTCACCATCACGCTGCTGCTATCGACGTTTGCAACAAAGTAATCTTGAACGCTTGCGTCTTCGGCAACAACAGCATCTGTGTGGCGGCTGCTGTTCTTTTCGATGTGGTCGCAGGCTTCGGCAACATCGTCAACGAACTTGACGCTAGCCTTGAGCGCCAAGTATTCGTGATGGTAATTGCTGTCTTCGCCGATGTCTTTAATGCGGCTGTCGTGCGATTGGGCGTCCTTGTTGCCAAAGAGTTCCACACCGCGTTCGGCGAGGCAATCCAAGAGCTTCTTGACGTTGGCATCATCGATATGGCGGTCGATAATCACGCATTCCATAGCGTTGCACACGCCTGTGCGCTGCGTCTTTGCGTTGATCAAAATGTTCACGGCCTTTTCGATGTCTGCGGACTTGTCCACGTACACATGGCAAATGCCGTTGAAGTGCTTGATGACAGGAATCTTGCTCTGTTCCACAACGGCGCGGATCAAGCGTTCGCCACCGCGGGGGATGACGAGGTCGATGCAATCGTTGCGCTGCAAAAGTAGGCTCACCAAGTCGTGGCTCGTTTCTTGCACCAACTGTACGGCATCTTCGTCCACATCGTGTTCGATGAGGGCTAAGTGGAAAATACCAGCGAGGCACTTTGCGGAGTTGAGCGATTCCTTACCGCCACGGAGAATCACGGCGTTACCGGCCTTAAAGCAAAGGCAAGCGCCATCAATCGTCACGTTCGGGCGGCTTTCAAAAATAAAGAACACAGAACCGATTGGCACGGCTACGCGACTAATCTTGATGCCGTTCTTGAGTTCGCGAGATTCGAGAATGCGACCGAGCGGGTCTGTAAAGGCGGCGATTTCTTCGGCGCCCTTAGCCATGGCTTCGATGCGGGCATCGTTCAAAGTCAAACGGTCCATCTTTGCATCGTCAAGCTTTCCGGCGGCGGCTTCGAGGTCCATCTTGTTTGCGGCTAAAACTTCTGGCTTCTTTGCGCGGAGGAGTTCTGCAACGCGGTTGAGCACTGCAGTGCGCTTTTCGGCGCTTAAGGTACGAATCTTTTTGCTTGCCTTTTGTGCTTTTGTGGCAAGTTCGTTAGAGTAATTTTCCAAATTAACGTTATTCTGTGTCATATTGAGTAATATAGAAATTTAATATGTATTGCTCTGGATCCTTCGTCCCTTCGGTCCTCAGGATGACGGATTGTAAAAGTATTGCACTGGATCCTTCGGGCTGTCGCCCTCAGGATGACGTATTGCAACGAAAAAGTCCCGCTTTGCGGCGGGACTCTTGAAATTGCAATAATCAACCATTACAGCAAATTGACGATTGCCGTGAACAGCGCGTCAGACAAAGCGTTCGTTTCCAAACCTTCAATCACGCTGAACTGGTTGAACATAATCTGGCCATTGCCAAACGGCACAAGCTGCAAGTCCACACCCGTCTTGATTTCGCCATCCTTGAGCGTTACAGAACGTGCGTAAACCTTTGCGCCAGCGAGCTCGTTCAACGAAATGCCCGGCATTGCCGATGCAGAGTTGTGGTCGAGAACGCCGTTGCCGCCGAACACAGCGAGGAGCGGGGAATCCTTCGGCAAGTAGTGCAAGCTGAATTCGTTTGCGCCAGTTGTCCAGTGCGCTTCGATGTTGTGTTCAAAGTGATGGCTCTGGTTCAAAAGATCAATATCTTCAGTCGTCATGTCAGAGAGCAACAGCGTCTTGCCGCCGTTCTTCGTCACGTCGATGATCTTGTCCAAAATTTCATCCGGCCAAGAACTCAAGTTTGCAGTGAAGATAATTTGTTCGGAACCATCCAAGGCGGCGAGTGCATCGCTCGATTCATCATAGTTATCGAGGAAGCAAACCTTGTCCATGGCTTCCTTCACATCCGTCTGTTCGATGACAATCAAGTCTTCGTAGCTGGAGTGGATTTCCTTGCCGTTGTCCTTGAGCGTGAGCTTGATCTTGTACATGCCCGTCGTGCGCGGAGCCATGAGCGTGCAAATGCCAAGCTGCGTAAGCGTCTTCTTGTCGGCCGGTTCTTCGGGCATCACCTTCTGCGTGTTGAGCACCTTGTCCTTGCTGTCAAGAAGCGACACTTCAATTTCGACATCTTCCAAGCGGCTGTTGTTCAAAAGCGTAAGCTGGAAGCTGACCTCGCTCTGCGGAGCAACGACATGTTCCAATTCGCTAATGAGCACGCGGCTCGGAGCCGTGATTTCGCGGGCAAAGTTCTGGAGTCCCTTGGACTTTCTGTTTTCGTCCATGATGCCGCTAAAGTCTGTGCCGTTGTCGGCCCACTGGTCCAAGAAGAAACCTGAAATCTGCGGGTTGCTCTGGAATGCGGTAATCTGGTCGTACTTGCTCTTGAGCGCGATGCGGTAAACATCGGCGTTGAACGATTCGAAGTTCGGCCAAATCGAAAGCTTGTTGTCGGTAACAAACATTTCAACAGACTTGAATTCGTTCTTGATAGCCTTCTGGCTCTTGATGCTGCGAGGACCGGCAATGGTGGTTGCGCGTTTCGGGAAGAGCGTGTTGTTCTTGAGCGTGACGAGAACCTTGTTTTCGATATCGTTCAAGATCGGTTCTTCTTCGTCCTGGAAATGGCTATCGCCAAGGCCCGTGTCCGGAACCATGAGTTCCAAGTCTTCCTTGTCGAACATGTGGGCGAGGTAGTGCGTGTAAGCGGCACTCGGATTTTCACGCGGGTTCACGCGCATCGTGGCATACTGCGAAATGCGGT
>JAEEGJ010026920.1_pt1 | contig 11606 bp, 6 predicted proteins | sample 8958761 | NCBI WGS metagenome assembly JAEEGJ01 (sample SAMN16246546, study PRJNA631951) | gut metagenome | biome: gut microbiome; feature: rumen; material: RS-attached | host: Bos | place: Iran: Karaj | collected 2018-10
AAGTTCCTCAAGGAGAGCGAGAACGTAGAAGTTGTCGTTGATGCCAGCACCGAGACTGTGCTCTATGCCGACGTTCCCGTCAAGGTTCATCTGCAGGTTGTCTGGACAGAACCCGGCTTGAAGGGCGACACAGCCACCAACACCTTGAAGCCCGCTCGTGTTGAGACAGGTGCCGAGATTCGTGTGCCTCTCTTCATCGAGGAAGGTGAGACTGTCGAGGTTGACAGCCGCGACGGCAGCTATCTGGGCCGCGTGAAGTAAAAAACCAACAAACAGCATGTTAAAAAGCGACCATACCTTTGATCGCCTCAAGAAGATAGCTCAAACAGTTGTACCAGCAGGCGGGAGTGTATGGCTTTATGGCTCACGGGCCAGAGGCGATGCAGGATCAGATTCTGACTGGGACATACTCATCCTACTTAACAAGAACAAGATAGAGAAGGAAGATTATGACAATGTGGGCTATCCCTTTACGGAACTCGGATGGACTACTGGTGAAATGATTATTCCCGTGCTTTACACCGTTAAAGAATGGGAACAAAATTCGTTTACTCCCTTTTACAAGAATGTGGAACGAGATAAAATAGCAGTAGCATGAGCCTGAGTGAAGAAGAAAGAGCTATTCTTGTCATGCGTGAATATGAAAAGACTTCACAAAAGAAGAGGCTCGTTTTTATTCTCAGTTGCAGTCTTTTCGAGAAAAAGCAGACTATAGCATCACTTGGACTTCAAACAAGCAGGACTTGTTACCGCTTATTCCAATAGCAAAGGGGCTTATTGACAAGATAGGCCAAATGATATAGAATAGTGCAGAATCTTTAAGGGCGGGGAACTGAAACCGACATCTCGGAACAGTTCTCCGCCCTTGCTTTGGCTATGCTGTCACATAATTTGGGAACTTTCAACTTTTAGGGGACACCAATAATAAAAGGTGTGAAAATGTTGCAAAAATTCCGAGTTTATTAATTCAATAGTTCGTTAAAAATTCAATATACGGCGTAACGATTAAGCCGCGCAGCCAAAGAGTTCTTTGAAAATGTGATTAATTAAAGTTTTGTTCGGTCGGTAGCGGGACACGGCAAAAATTCGTTTCATAAGAAACGTATTGACCATTAGGGACTTGAAATTCGACATGGAATAGTCCATCCCGCGTTCCTTCATCATGAGCTTTGAGACGTTGAGTGAGGCGAATGAGGCGTTGAAGGCAAAGTCGAGTTTCCACGGATCTCTGGCCTGGCAGTCCATCAGCCCTGTGAAGTTCTTCGCATCGCGATAGCAGAACTCTATCTGGAACCTGGTCCTGTAGAAATCCAGCACCTCCTCACCGGAGAGAGTGGTGTCAGTGGAGAAGAACAGCTTGTGCCTGCCTCCGGGCATGACCCAGATGACGAGGCGCACCCTGCACTTCAAAGACTTTGAATAGGCCAGCAGCGTGTAAGCCTTTCCCGCCAGTCCCTCGATGTTGAGCAGCTTCATCCTGTTCTTGTCAAGATGGCGATAGTCAATCTTCCCGTCGATTACCTTTGGTCTCCCTGGCTTGCCAGTCCTCTCTCCCTCGTAGAGATAGCAGAGGTGGGCGTCGTCGCGGAAACGGCTGATGAGGTGGAAACCGCATTTGCGGATACCTTCGTAGAAGGTGCTGTTTGAGAAGAATGCGTCAGCCACGATGAGATGGGAAAGTTTGAGCAGTTCCTTGCTGTAACGCCTGACGACACCGATGTAGTGCTCCGTGAGCGACTTGTTACGCATCTTCAGCTCAGAGGTGCCCGGAGTCTGATGGGCACGTAGCATCATGCAGTTATGGGCGTCGATGTCTATCAGCCCCAGTCCCATGATTTCCAGCCCGTGCTTCACGGCACCTGCACACCCCGACCAGAAGCGACCGATATGCGGAGTCTTCCTGCCAGCCTTGCTGATGAAGCTCGGATCGACGGCAATGGTCTTGCGTCCGCCTTCACCAAAGAAGCGAAGGGCAAAGGAGATGTTCAAGCGAAGCCAGTTGATGCACTTCAGGCGTTTGCGCCCGAAGTTCTGACGGTAGCACTGCTCACCATGCCTGCCGTACCTGCCCAACTGGGTGAAATTTATCTTTCCCGGTATAACCATGTATAAAAGTAGTACCTCGATGATGATTTTCTCAAAACTTTTGTTTAACTTTGCACCGGAGTTTGAAATAGCCTCCCTGCATATTCCCACATATTGGTCGAGTGCCTCTGTAATTTTCTCCATAACTAAGTAATGTGAAAGACTACAAAGTTACTGAAAATTAGGCACTTGACCAAATTTTATTAGTTATATTTTGTTAATAAAACTCATTGATTTTCAAACAAATAAATGAATAATTAACTAAGTATTGTTAGTAAGAGTTGCAGGCGTTATAAGGAGAAGATTATCATGTTAGACCAAGAGTTTAAGTATTACCTCAGCCATCAAGAGGAACTTTTGCCATCTTATAATGGGAAATACGTTATGATTGTTGGCAACAAGGTCGTTGGTGCATGCGACACCATAGGCGAAGCTTATTATAAAGGCAAGCGGGAGTACGGACTTGGAAATTTCCTTGTTCAGCTTTGCACACCTGGCGATAGTGCATATACCGTTACATACCACACGCGATACAAATGAAGTCTGTTCCCTATACACAAACGTATCCAAAACCAGCCTTGTGTATATGTACGGCGTGCAAGATAAGTGAGCCTTACGACCCAGCACTGGATTCTGAGGCACACCCTGTTTTCCATGAATTGAATGCGATATGGGACACTGGGGCTATGCGGTCAACCATTTCTACACAAATTGCAGAAAAGTTAAATCTGATTCCACTTGGACAGACACGGGTATGTCATGCCGACGGAGAAAGCCTGTGCAATTACTATCTTGTCAATTTGCTCTTGCCAAACAGAATCGAGGTAAAGATGCTTATGGTTAATGATGGGAAACTTACCGATACAGATATGCTGATAGGTATGGATGTTATCTCTCTTTGCGACTTTGCCATTACTGATTCTGGGGCAGAGACAAAGTTTTCTTTCCAAATACCAAGCTCTGGTGAATGTATCTGATGCTGACTGGCAGAAGATGCAAGAACTCCATACCCAATGGCTGGGACAGGAGAAACAGACACTTGAAGACCACCACAAACGGCAGGAAGAGAGTTGGCAGAAGCATAGCCAACGACTCACAGATATTGTGAAGAATAACGAGGGCGTATGGATTTCTACGAAACTGTTTTACATCGTTGGCTCACTATCCCTTCTGTCAATCATAACTATTGCAATGGAGATAGCCTTTTATGTATATTTCCATTGGATTCAATAAATTGTTCTATTGTAGTATAATTGTTTAATTGATAGAGGATTGCACAGAATACAAACAAATTAATGATGACATGTTTCATTGCTGCAGTTTTTTTAGCCGAAGCAGGGCTTCGAGGTAGTAATAGTCGGCATAGACAATGCTGGCATCAATCTCGGAACCGGCGGGATGGTGGCCAGTAGAGTGCATGAGGAATGAGACGTTCTTGTCGCGGCTTTGGTAGCGGGCGGTACTCAGGTCGCGGAGCATCTGTATGGCTGCATCGCGGTAGCGGTCGCCATCTTTCACATATTGGCACAACTCCAGCAGGGCACTGGCAACGACACAAGCCGCTGAGGCGTCCTTAGGGGCCGCTATACCTCTTGAGTCATCCATATCCCAGATAGGCACCATGTCGTCGCTGGTTTCATGCAATCGCTTCAGGTAGATGTCCGTCACCTTTTGAGCGAAGTCGAGGAAACGCTTGTTCTTAGTATAGCGATAGACCATGGTGTAGCCGTAGATGGCCCATGCCTGTCCGCGGCTCCACATTGAGTAGTCAGCATATCCTTGATGCGTCACGCCCTTGATGAACTTTCCCGTCAAGGTGTCATAGACGGCAACGTGATAGCATGAACCATCGGGCCGGAAGTGATTCTTCATCGTTGTATCGGCATGACGAACAGCAATATCGTAAAGGTTTGAGGTTTGGCTGTGCCTTTCTTTGTCCGCCCAGAACAGCAGTTCCAGGTTCATCATGTTGTCCATGATGGTGTTGTGGCCGCCATAGTCCTTCACGTGGCGAGGCCAACTGAGGATGGTGCCCACAGTGGGGGTGAAGAGTGTGGTCAGCGAGTCGGCGGCTTGCAAGGCGAGTTGCTTATAGTGCTCGTTCTTTGTTACCTCATAGCCTTTCAGGAACGAGTTGATAGCGATAAATCCCAGGTCGTGGTCAAATACGGGACTATTGATGATAGGTGCAATAGCTTCGGTGTAGCCAATAGCGGCTTTATTGACAGCCTCGCTCTTGTTGTAGTCGAATGCCATCCACAAAATGCCCGGCCAGAAGCCCGAGCACCATTCTTCGGGCTTTGCCTTACGGAGGTTCCATGTCCGCCCTTCCCTTAAAATGTTGCGTGGCATCATGGTGAAGTCGTAGGGACGCAAACTTTCTAATGCCTTATCCACCTGTGAAGAGCAGTAGGCCAACTGCTGATTCACGTTGAACTGTCCGATCTCCTTCGTGAAGACCACGCCGCTGACGTGATTGCCCACAAACATCGGCACGTAGTCGGCGGTGGCATACCAGCGAGGCTTGCTGGGCATCTCGTCGTAGATTGGCTGTCCGTTGATTTTCATTCCTTTGAAGGTGATGTTGCGGATGCCGTGGTCGGTGTCGTAGCCGTTGATGATGGAGAGATTCGGCGTAGTGCCCGTGTAGCGGACGTTGCGGAAGGTGACATCCTCCACGCCCCTACCTGGTGCCGTGCAATACTTCTGGTTATATCCCACCTTCACCTGCGCAATGCTGCCAGCCTCAATCTGTTCAATGCGAATGTTATCGAAGAGTACATCGCGCACGAGGTTGCCGTCGCCGCAGTTAATGGCCAGACAGCCCTGGTAGTCCACCTGTGGCTCTGCCTGTCCCAGAATGTCGATGTTCTCATAAACCAGATGCTCGATGGTGTCGCCCACCTCAGGGTTGCCGTGAATGCCGATGAAGATAGGGTGCGCCACGTCGGCCCAGAGTGTGCTGTTGCGCATCCGCACATTTCGGGTGTTGCCGCTGAAGCCCTTCCGAGTGGCGTAGGCCGTGGTGCAGTCATCGCTGTTACGGCAGAACACGCGGTCGAAAAGGACATTCGAGGAGGCAAAGACATTTAAGCCGTCACCCCATCCAGGATGTGATATGCTCCTGACATCGTGCAGCGTCACACCGTCACTACCACCCACAGGACAGGTGTTGACGATGAGACCGTCAATCAGCACGTTCTTCGAACGGTGAATATGACAGCCTTCATAGCCACTTGCAGGTCGGGCGATGCCACGGCCTAAGATGCTCACGTTCTCAGCATTCTCAATGGCAAAGGTGCCCGAGAAATAACTGCCCCCGTCAAGATAGACCGTGGTATTCGACGGCACCTTGATGACATCTTCCGTGTATATGCCAGGGGCATAGTAGCGGAAGTCACGGCCCTGTGCTTTGGCAGCTTTCCCGGCATCTTCTTTGCTAATAGTGGGCTTCGAAGTAAATACCAACAGATTGTCAGTGATGTCGCCGTCCAGTTCCACGCTCACGTTCTCAGGCTGGAACAGAAGGAACTGCACCGTCGAGTCGTTCTGCACGTTGGCAATCGTGCCGCGATAGTCGGGACGGATGCGGGCCTTCTTGAATTTCTTGTTTTTGCTAACCACCTTCACAAACACATCGCCCGTGAAGTCGAAGAAGGCGTAGGAAATCTCGCTAATGGCGTGCTTGCCGCTGCCAGTCGAGGCATTCACCTTCGCCATATATGTGTCTATTTTCGTCCACTCCTTGCTGCCGCGCGGCTGGATGAACACATCGTAGTCATGCTTCAGAGGCGCACCTTCAGGGGCTGGATACGTAAACACCTGATGCAGTTTCGTACCTTCCTTCACACCCGGCACCCGCACCTCGCGACTCTCCCCCTTGCGCTCTGCCTTGGCTTGCAGTGCCAGCACCTTTTTCGTGTACGGCATCTTCAGCCCCTTCGCCTTCACATAGTGGTCGTAGGGTTTCTGGTAGATGTCCCACAGCTTTCCGCGTCCCATCTGCCCCGGTTCCGTCCAGTCGCAGTAGAGACCAGTCAAGTCTGTCCATGTCTCGAAAGGCACGTCGTTGCCCAGATTGTAGCGGGCCGTGTACTCAAAGCCCTTCATCAGCCGGTTGTCGAGTGCCCCCCAGAGGTCATCGCCCTGCTGCCAAGCCATCTCGCAGATGTCGGCTATCGCCTCTAGTCCCAACTGCGCGTGTCCTTGGTCGCGTCCTGTCTCCTGACACTGTCCCGTCTCACTGATATAGCGCGGCAGTGAGCCGTTGTCATAACCGTGCAGGTAATAGTCGATGGCCTGACGGTACATCACCGTATCCTCCATAACTATCGCCGCCGCCATGCGGAAGCGGTTGACAATCGCACCCCAGTTGCCGTTGGCGTAGGGACTGTCCGCCTCGAATTTGTTCATCGTTGGCACCATCGCCCTTCTCAGCATAGTTTCCCACGCTGGTGTCTTTTGTTCCTTCTCTATTATCATCGCTCTGCATAGCCAGTATCCCTGAATCAGGCACAGCGGTGCATCATGACCATCAATCCTCTGCAACTTCTCCGTGTATGCATTGATGATGCGCAGTGCTTCATCGTGCTTTCCTTCCTTGGCGAAGTCCCATGCGGCCTTCATGTCTCGTTCGCTACCCTCCTTGCTACCACGAAATTCGCCGTCTCGAGCCACCACTTCGTAAGGTCCAGCCATCTTATAATCAGTTTGGGCCACCCCAACAAGCGAGGTGACCACCAAACTGAGGATAGATATCATAAGTCTCATCTTACGATATATTTATTTCCGTTTCTGATATAGATGCCCTTTGACGGAACGCCTGACAATCTACGACCTTGCAAATCATAGACAAAATTCTGGTCAAAACGTGTCGATGTATCGCCTAACGTTTTGTCATAAATATCTTCGATACCTGTTTGTTCACCACCGTGATAGGTCAGAGTGAAGTTGTCCCACACGAGCCAAGTGGTGCCGCTTGTCGGCTCCTTGATGCCTATGGTGAGGGAGCCGCCCGTGACGTCGATGTCTACCTTGAGCAGGCCGTAGGCGGCATTGGCGGCCATCTTGTCGCGCTGGGCGTCGAAGTTACTGCCGGCACAGCTTTGGACGACGGTGGCCTTGGTCTCGACGGCAAAACCGTCGAGCACACTGGTGGCGTAGAGGTAGCCGGTGTTGTTGCCCTCACCGTTAGCCATCTGGCAGGTCACGGTGTAGCGGCCGTCGGGCAGGCCGGTGATGGTCTGCGAGAAGTCGAAGTTGGTAGAGTGCCACACCTCCACGGCACCGTTGAAGCGCTGGTTGCCCCATGTGCCGCTCATGTTCCATCCGAAGCCGTTGCCAGTAAACTGCGGGTTGACGATGAGGGGAGTGGCATCAATACTCTCTCCAGCGGGTAAACCGCTGGAAGCGGTGATGTAGTCGTGGTGGAAGTGTTCCTTGCTGATGGCGAAGATCTGCAGACGGGCAATGTCGTCGCCGGTCTTGTTGCAGGCCGTCTCCTCGCCGTCACGGTAGCCGTTGGCGGGTGTCCACAGCCCGAAGAAATTGCCGGTGTAAGTGCCGTTCTCCATGGTCCAGGCGGCATCCTGGTAGTTGAGTAGTAGGCGTGCCCAAGAGCAGGCGTAGGGCTGGTCGTGGGTGCGCAGGTTGTGGGGCGCGTTCATCTCGGTTTGCAGCGTCAGTCCGTCGTAGTCGATGTTGCGCAGGCAGAAGCCGCCGTTGTACGGCTCAATGGTAAATACCTTGGCGAGGTCTTGCAGCGGGTCGGCGGGTGTCTGGTAGAACAGGGCCTTGTTGCCGTTCTTCGGGGCGTTGGCCAGGCCTAATAGCAGGTCGGCGTCGTCGCTGGCCAGGACGAAGTAGTGGCTGTCGGCCATCTGCTCCAGTTTGGCGGTCGAGGTGACGAGGCTGTAGCCACGGTCGGTGGTCAGCAGTTGGTAGTAGGAGTAGTCGGCAGCCTTTACATATATATTATAGGTGTAGGTCACGCCCCCGTATGTGGCAGTGATTTGTCGGTCGGCCTGCACGCTGGCGATGGTGAGCGTGTTGCCCGTGGTGCCGTCGCTCCAGACGATGTCGGCGGCATTGCCGTAGGCGGGGATGGTGAGGCCCAGCGTCACGCTGCTGCCGGCGAGCACCTGCGTTTCTGCTGCCTCGCTGCCGTTGATGGTCTGCACGGCAGGCACCACGTTCAGCTGGAACACAGTCTGGCTGACAGCACCGCTCTGATTGGCATACTGGCAGGTGTAGGTACGCGATGCAGTGATGGCGGGGATGACGATGACGCTGCCCTTCTGGCCGTTGTCCCACAGGTAGTCGTTGGTCCAGCCCGTGGCGGCTCCGGCATAGAGGATGACGCTGGTGCCTTCGAGCACGGTCTTCTCGGTGATGCGCTCTATGACGCCATCGACGGTAATCTCAGGAGTCATCACATCGGGAGCGGCATCGCCACTGACGGCGATGGCAAAAGCCTGTCGGCTCACGGTGCCGTTCTGGGCGGTGTAGCTGACGCGATAGACGTAGCTGCGGTCGGCCTTGACCGTCAGCTCACGGGTGGTCTCGCCGGTGTCCCACTGCCACTGCCCGCTGTCTTCGGTGCCGTCGGGCAGCTGGGGCTGTAGGATGATGTCGCTGCCGTCGGCGGGAATGCCTTTCGACGGACACACCTCGTAGTTGTACTTCAGTCCGCCGAGGTTGGTCTGGTTCTTGTAGGTCGCACCTTTATATAGGATGTTGCCCGACAGCGGGGTGATGCCCTCCTCTGCGCCGACGGCAGGTCGCCAGCTGGTAAGCGTCGAGAAGCCCGCGTGGTCGAAGCCGCCGCTGTTCTGGCTGTAGTTGCCGCCACCGCCGTCGGGGCATACCTTGGCACTGGCCGCCTCGCTGTACTGCATCTTCACTCCGCGCAGACCCTCGTAGTAACCGATGGCGCGGTCCCAATAGGGACGGTACTCGCCGGAGCCGCCGGTGTTCACACCCGTCTGCAGCCATCCGGCACCCATCGTGCCACGGCAGTCGGCATAGTTGTAGTTCACCCACGGCAGCGACGCGGCATCCACGCCGCCGAAGTTCGAGGCGGCCACGAACTCCGCACCGGCAGCGATGCGGTCGTCCATGTAGGCAAAGAGGTCGTCGCCCTGCGTGAGTCCCACCTGGCAGATGTCGAGTGCCAGACCCAGTGCCATCAGTGCATGCCCCTGGTCGCGCCCGCTCTCCTGCATCTGTCCGAGATAGCCTAAGGGGCCGCGGCTGTCCTGCTTCACCACGGGCACGAGGTTGCCGATGAATTCGTTACAGCCATCGTTCAGGATGACGCTCTGCGAGGAGCGGTCTTTGTAGGTGCCCACGTGGTCGTATTTATAGAACGACACACCCTGGTTGTACATGTGTACGTCGTCGCAGAGGATGCCGATGCTCATCACGCAGAGGGCGTTGCACAGGCCCCAGTTCGACCAGTAGTGGCCAGGGCGCTGTCCCAGATTGGAGTAGCGGGCGTTGAGCCATGTGTCGTGGCGGCGGCGCAGGAAGTCGATGGCGGGGTTGTACCACACGCGCACCATATACTGCTTGAACTCCTCGAAGTCCTCCTTGGCCCAGCCGTCGTAGTCGCGCATCAGCTCTGCGGCGTTGGCAAACTCGTGGCCGTAGATGCCGGCGGCGAGCGAGAGGTTGGTGTCGCCGCTGACGTACTTGTTGCCGCGTGCCCATGCCATGAGTATGCGCACGGCGGCATCGGCGTTGGCGCGTGTGCCGCCAATCTTCCAGCGCAGGGCGTTCTGGTAGGCCATGGCAGCTCCGCGTGCGGCGTTCATGTAGTTCTGGCCGCTGCTGCCACCGCGCACGATGGTCTCCACGGGCCATGTGGCGATGCCGCTCTGCGAGTATTCGTTGGCGCAGAGGATGTCCCACGCCTTCTTGATACGTGTGTCGCCAGCAGCCAAGAGCTGCTTGGCACGGTCGATGTCCTCCTGCGAGACGATGCCGCCGGGGTGCATGAAGCCGTGGTCGGCAGTCACCTCGAAGACCTGCTTGGGCGTGTAGCCGCCGGTGGCCTTGGCCTGCTTAAGCAGCGAGGTGAGCGTCGCAGCGTACTCGTCGATGAGCGCCTGCGAGGCACGGCGGGCCTGAAGCTCCTTCTGGCAGATGTTCACCTCGTCCTGCAACTCCGCCACGGCGTTGGGAGCATAGCCCTCGGTGGCCGAGGTGATGAACGTCTGGCACTCGGCGACCTTGGCCTCCAATGCGGTGAAGTCGCCCGGCGTGCCGTAGTTGTACTCCTGCTCCAACAACTGTGCCTCCTGTGCCAGGGCTGCTACCTTTTCGTCGCTCACCGCAGCATCATAGAGGCGGAAGTCGGCCACCTGTGTCTGCCTCAGGTAGCTGTCGCCGGAGAATGGCGGACGACCTATCCAGTTGTAGGCAGGGACGGCGGTGAAAGTGGTGCTGAGCACGGGCATCTGCGTGTTCGTTTGCACGCGCTGGGCGTTTATGAAAAGCTCGCCCCGCTGTCCTCTCTGTCGGTAGAGCACATGCATCCATCGGCCTTTCTGCGAGGCGCTGCCCATCTCCAAGCCCGTTTCGTGGTTATAGCCGCCGGTGGAGGTGGCCATGCGCTGGGCGTTCAGGCGGTAGGCGGTGTAGGGCGACGCATCGGCGGTATTGGCTGCCGACTGCGAGAAGCACCACAGGAAGTAGCCGTTGCCGGAGAGCGATGCCGAGGCATCGACACGGTAGCAGACGCTGACGGTGAAGTCTGTCAGTTCCTTGACGATGGCTCCCGCGCTGCGCGTCATGTCGAGGTAGCCCGTGGCATTGCCCAGGTCGAGCACATGGTGGCTACCCACCTCCACCACCTTGGCCGCACCCTTCAGGCTGGCCGTCACGCCAGATACTTCGTCAGTCACACTCGCTCCCGACACGTTCTCGAAGTCAAACTTCAACTTCAGGTTCTCTTCCTGCGCTCCTGCCGTCAGGGCCATGAGGAGCATCGCTACTACAAGCAGTTTCTTTTTCATTGTGATATGATTTTATGATTTTCTGCAGCAAAGTTACGCATTTTCTCTGAAACGGCGTGTCCCATCTGTCTTAAACCATACGTTTTGTCCGTCTAAAAGCAAAAATAGACGTTTCAGGCGTATTTTTTAGATAAATAAAGCTGTTATTTCAATAGAAATTTATAACTTTGTCGCCCAATAATGATTGTTTTAGTCTATGAAAGGTAAATTCTGTATCTTGTTGAGCAGCATGTTCGTATGGGTTCTTTGCGTCAGCGGGCAACGTCATTGGACGGTGGCCAAGGGGCTTCCGACGGGTGAGGTGCAGCAGATTGTGGAACTCCCCAACGGTCAGATGCTCGTGAACTGCGAAGGAATATTTTGTCTTTCGAATGGACATTCCTTCGACGTTGTGTCCTGCAACCAAATCCTGACATATAAGCTTTCCCAATACACCAATCGATATGGCCAATTGTGGGAAGGAGACTCTATTTTATGGCTGCGAGACTTTTATCGAATCTACCG
>JAEEGJ010026922.1_pt1 | contig 11606 bp, 10 predicted proteins | sample 8958761 | NCBI WGS metagenome assembly JAEEGJ01 (sample SAMN16246546, study PRJNA631951) | gut metagenome | biome: gut microbiome; feature: rumen; material: RS-attached | host: Bos | place: Iran: Karaj | collected 2018-10
CACTTCCAGAATAGCAATGCATTACTCCAAAATGTTCTGGTTTGTGTTCTTTTAAAATTTTGAGACAGTCTTGAAATGCATCTCTATTATGAATAATTATTGGCATATTGTTTTCGTTAGCGAATTCAATTTGCTTAATAAAATATTCTTTTTGTTTTTCTTGTTGAATAGGATCTTTTACCCAATGATAATCAAGGCCAATCTCTCCAATCGCCACCACTTTTTCTTTTTTGCAAAGATTCAAGGTGTCATAAAAATCTTTGTCAGTTAAATCATCAATGTTACACGGATGGAATCCAACAGCAGCATAAACATTCTTGTATTTTTTGGCTAATCTAACAGCTTCTAATGAGCTTTCTTTGTCCCATCCAACAACAAGAAAATGAGTTATTCCAGCGTTATTCGCGTTTTCAATAACTTCGTCTACCCAATTGTTTAATGCTTTATCGTTTAAATGACAGTGTGTATCAAATAACATATTATTTCCCAACACAGAATCTGGAGAAAATTTCTTTCGATAAATCCGTTTGATTTTCTTCTCCAAGAATTTCTAATATTGCTTTGTAAGCTTCTAATAACGATACAGAAATTAGATCTACTGTAAGATCGTTTTCTGCATCAAACTTTGCTTTATTAAGCGCCACATCAGCTTTCTTAAGCAGGCCAATTTGGCGTGTATTATTTAATGCAGGATTTTTGAATGCGGATTCTTCAATTCCAATAACTTTTTTAAGTTCTAAAACAAGAGAATCTAAGTTCTTGTTTAAAGCGGAAACATATACTGTGTTTTCTTCTTTTTCTTTTACTAAATCGGCTTTGTTATAAACAATAATTCTCTTTTTATTTTTGGATAATTCAAGAATTTCTTTATCTTCATCACTTAGTCCACTAGAAGCATCTAGAATTACTAAAACTAATTCAGCTTCATCTAAAGATGATTTAGCTTTATTAATGCCAATGTTTTCCACAACATCTTTAGCTTCATGGATACCTGCGGTATCTAAAAGATGAAGCGTAATACCACCTAAATTCACATCACCTTCAACAATGTCCCTGGTAGTACCCGCAATATCAGTAACAATAGCTTTTTCTTCGCCTAACAAGGCGTTAAGAATAGAAGATTTACCAACATTTGGTTTACCAATAATTGCAGTCTTAATACCTTCTTTGATTATTAATGCTTGTTCACCATCTTTGATGAGTTTTTGAATCATTTGATGTATTTCATTAACAGTATCAATAATCATTGATTTATTAGCTTGTTCAATATCCTCATATTCAGGGAAATCAATGTTAACTTCTATCAAAGATAGAATGTCAGCGATTCTTTTCTTAATTGGATAGATTAAACTAGATGTTTCACCAGATAGTGACATCATTGAAATTTGTTTGCTTTCTTTAGTGGTAGCGTTGATAACATCATTAATCGCTTCAGCTTGCACTAAATCAATCTTGTTATGCATAAATGCACGTGAAGAGTATTCACCATTAGTAGCGAGTCTAGCGCCCGCTGCTAAGCAAGCTTGAATGATTTCATTTGCTATAAGCAAAGATCCATGACAAATGATTTCTACAGAATCTTCTCCTGTAAATGATTTAGGACCTTTGTAGACATTTAAAACTACATCATCAATAACTGTTTCACCAGTTTTAATTTGACCCACTAAAGCAGTTCTTTTATCAATCTTTCTAATATCTTTAGAGAAGATCTTTGAAACCACATCAAAACAATCATCGCCAGATAATCTAACGATGGCTAAAGCGGATTTCATTGGTGGGGTAGCTAAAGCAACTATAGTTTCAAACATAATAATTTAGATAGAAAAGCACCCTAAAGGGTGCGTATTCGTGATTTTAATTAGTCAACGTAAATGATTTGGACTTGTCTATGTGTACCTTCACCTGTGGATTCAGTACGGATGTGGTCCATATTACTAAGTGCGTTGTGAATAGCTCTTCTTTCATCAGCAGGCATTGGTTCAAATGTGTAAGTTGCCTTTGTCTTTTGAACTTCATGTCCGAACTTTCTAGCAGTTCTAATCAATCTTGAATACTTGTTATCTTTATAACCATTGATATCAAGAAGGATGTGGAATCTACGATGGAAGTGATTGGAAACCGCTAACTTAACAAGTTCATTAAGAGCTTGTAATGTTTTACCATTCTTTCCAATTAAAATTGGATTATGAGTGGAATCAACAGTGATTCTAATGATTTCATCATCAATTTTAGACTTAACTGAACTTTCAATATCAAGAGCATCAATAACTCCTAAAATATATTCTTCAGCATAAGAAATAACATCACTTAAGTCATAGACTTCAACAATAACTTTCTTAGAGAAGAGACCTTTTTTCTTATCTGAAACGATGTAGATAAGTTTATCTTCAGTTACTCCTTGTTCTTCACAAACAGTAGCTAAGACTTCTTCGACAGTTTTTCCGGTATATATTTTCATATATTTTTACCTCTTTTGTTGTTGTTTTCTTTTCTCGGCAAGTTTTGTAGAGATAATTGTTTGAATGATTGTAACAACAGCACCAACTAACCAGTAGAATCCTAAAGCGGAAGCAGTGGAGAAGGAGATGAAGATGATCATGACAAACATAATAATAAGGAAATATTTTTGCTTATTATCTGAGCTCTTTTGAGCTGGATTCTTGCCAAGTTTTGCAGCTTTTTTAGCTGCCTTCTTTTGGAAGTACATTGGTAACATCATGGAAATAAATTGAACAACAATTAATAAGATGAAGAGTATGAGAGCAGTTACTGCTCCACCAGATTTCCACATAGCACCATTAAATAATGCATCTCTAACGGACATAGAAAGATATAATCCTAAGAATGCATCAGATGACAAGACAGCAGCACCTTGTAAGCCACCCCAAACACAGATGAAAATAGGAAATTGAATGAACATTCCTAAGAATGTAGTTAAAGGATTAATCTTGTTTTTCTTGTATAAACGAGACATTTCCTCTGCCATTCTTTGTTTTTCATATTGGTTTGAATTAGCGTTAGGATACTTTGCTTGAATCTTTTGAATTTCAGGTTGTAACATAGTCATTTTTGCAGTGTTTTGACTTTGTTTTAAACCAGTTGAGAATAAGATAATTAATCTTAAAACGATAGTGACAATTAAGATAGCGAGTAGTTGTGGGAAACCAGAAACTTTGATTCCACTAAATGCGTTTGTAAGGGAATCAACGCACCATGCGATAGGGTAAACTAATAATCCTTCGAAGAAACCCTTTTTCCATGCATAACCCCAGTCTTTCTTTTCAATGACTGTTTTGTCACGTGTTGATCCATAACCGTAATAACCGTATTTATCAGTTGTGATAGCGATACATGAACGGTATGAAGCAATTAAGTTTTTCATTTGAGTCTTGTATAACTTTACATATTCATCACTTGGGAAATCATCACGAGTGAGAATGCCTTCAGTAACAAGACCTTTTGTTTCATTTAGATAAATGTCGTAGTTGTAGAACAAGATATTTCCTTTTTCAGAATTTGTATCTGCAAATTTTAAATATCCAAACTCATCAAGAATATCTTGAACGTAGTGTTTATTATTATCTAAATCGCCTTCTGTTGGTTTACTAACAACATCAGAAATATAACTAGCAGGAACTTCAGTGAATTCTTTTAAACTAGTTTCGTTTGTTTTGTTATAGTAAGCAACAACAGCGTGTTGTAAAACAACAGTATCAAGTTCTACTAAAAATTCATCTGTTGGTTTTATATAATCAGCACCATTTTTGTTGTTATCAGTAGCACCGATACCGCTTTGATTTACGGTTGGTCTGTTGACACTGACGTAAAGGTTATTAAAACCTCTAACTGGTGAATTTGGTTCATCAGGTGTGCCTGCATCATTATGATACTCACTAACACCATAATCGAACATGTACATCATGTGCGCTTTATCGTTAGTGGAGCAGAAAGATGCGGTACATCCGGTTAACACCATAGCACCCATTAAAAGTCCTAAACCCCCAATGCCTAATTTTGTTAGTTTTTTCATTTTCTTTTCCTTTGTTTAAGCAATTAATTGCGCTAAAAGTTTTTTATTTTCTTCAAAGGAATGATTTTTAAAATCACTTTTAGCAACAATCACAATGTCGCGAGAGCCTGTAGTAAAGTCTACAAGTTCTCTAACCATTGCTCGAATTTGTCTTTTAATTCGATTTCTGACAACTGCGCATCCTAACTTGGATGATACTGAGATTCCCACACGTACATAACCGAGATCATTAGTTTTGGTATGAGTAACGTATGAAAAATTCTTTTTCACAGTTCCATGTTTAACAGTGAAAGCAAAATCTTCATTTTTCTTTATTCGATACATTGCTTTCATTTTAAATCCTCAAATTATGCAGTTAATTGTTTTCTGCCTTTAGCTCTACGTCTAGCTAAAACGTTGCGACCTGTAGCGCTCTTCATTCTTGCGCGGAAGCCAGCCTTGTGTGCGTGTTTTACTTTGCTTGGTTGATATGTTCTTTTCATAAAAAGACCTCCTAATTACATAGCGGGTTAAGTATAACGGCATTTATAAATAAATGTCAATTAAATAAGTAAGAAATTAAATTTAAATTTAAGAATTGAGTGTGGAAAAATCCAACAAATTCACACCAGTTCACAATCAAAAAATGGGGAAATTTTGAGTTATCCACATTGTATTTAAACCACCTTATATATACTTGTAGTGTAAAATAATATAACTATAAGTTATATTTTAGTAGAAATTTTAGACTACATTTAGTAATTTATACACATTTTTCGAATGTTAGTGATTTGTTAGAAAATTACTCACAATTATAACAATGTGGAAAATGTGGAAAACTACCCAAATATTTATATTTAAAAGATACTTAATTGTGGAAAACTAAATTTTAGCTATAATTCACTATCAAATTATTGTGGATTGCCATATAATTACTTCACTAGAAGTATAAGAGGACTTTTGTATGATTAGTTCAATATCAGAAATTGCCATGCTTTGGCAGAAAGTTTTAGCAAAATTAGAGCAAAAATTGGGTGAGAAGCAAATATTCGATGCTTTCTTCGCTAATAGTTATATTTATGAGATCAACAATGAGACTATCGTTGTAGTAGTGAACTCAGCTGTTGCAATCACACTAATGAATAATAAATATAAAGATTTAATAGTGGAGACAGTTGGAGAAATTACACAATCTCATTTTAATGTAGTGTTTGTTCAAGAATCTGATATTGCAAAAAGTAAAGATTTAACCCAAACAAATACTAAAAAAGTAGAATATTTCAAAGACGCAAAAATAAATCCAGATTCAACATTTGATAATTTTGTCATGGGCAATTTTAATAGAGAAGCTGGTCAAGCATCTTTAATGATTGCTGCTAATCCAGGAAGAATGTTTAACCCATTATTTATCTATTCCAACTCAGGTTTAGGTAAAACTCACTTGATGCACGCTATTGGAAACTACATTTCAAAAGTTACAAAACCAGGCGCAAAGATCCTCTATTTCACAGCAGAAGATTTTGTTGAAGAATATATCAAATATGTCAAGGGTGAGAAAGAAGCTGAATCATTAAAAGAGTATGTTACAAGCTTTGATGTCTTACTTTTAGACGATGTTCAATTTTTAGCAAATAAGGTTAAAACGCAAGAATTCTTCTTCTATATTTATGAAAAGATGATTAACAACAACAAACAAGTTGTCATCACTGCAGATAAACAACCAAGTGAACTCAATGGAATCGAAGATAGATTAGTCACAAGATTTTCCAAGGGTTTAACGGTAAATATTCAAAAACCTGACCAAGAAACTTGTGTTGAAATTTTAAAGAAAAAGATAGTCTCTAGCGGATTAGATTTAAATAACGTTGATCCATCAGTTATCTATTTCTATGCTGACAAATTCTCCAACAATATTAGAGAGCTTGAAGGTGCATTTACTAGGTTAATTTTCTACGCAGTAAAATTGAAACAATCTAGCTTAATCACAATGGATATAGCAGTGGAAGCCGTTCAAAATTTAGTGGGTATGGAAAAGATGGATGGACAGTTAAGTGGAACAAAGATTATTAATGTTACGGCTGACTATTACAACCTCGCTCCAAGTCAATTAACTGGAAAGATCAGAACAGGTCAAATTGCACTTGCACGTCATATGGCCATGTATCTAATAAGGTATAATACAGACCTTCCATTAAAGAAAATCGGTGAACTCTTTGGAGGCAAGGACCATACGACTGTTATGAATGCTATCGAAAAAGTGGAAAAAGAGTTGAAAACTAACACCCAAGTTAAAGAGGCTGTAAGTGAACTTGAAAAGAGATTAAAAATTAAGTAAGTTTTATTAAAATAAAAATTTATCTTCAATAATAGATATGGTAGAATAAATTTAAGGCATAAAATTTCTTAATAAAATGTGAGATTTCCACAAAATCCACAGACCTAATTATTATTAATATTATTTATAAAATAAATAGAAAGGAATTCTTATGAAATTCACAATTAAAAGAGAAGAATTATTAAAAGCATTAAATATAGCTAGTAGAGCTGTATCTTCTAAAGTTGCAGTTCCAGTTTTAAAAAACCTTAAACTCGAATTAGATGAAAAAGGATTAACAATTACAGGTTCTGATTATGATATTACAATTAGAACTTTAGTTCCTTACTCAATTGGTGATACAGAAATCATTAGAAATTATAAAGAAGGAGCAGCATTAATTGGATCAAGATTCATCACTGAAATCACTAGAAAATTAGATAGTGAAGAAGTTACATTTGATGTTATTGATACAACAATTGCTACTATTAGCGATTCTAACAATCGTTCACAATTCACATTAGATTGTATTAGACCTGAAGAATATCCAGATTTAGATTTAGAACCATCTGGCACAAAAATTACTCTTTCTAGAAATGACTTCTCTCTTTTAGTTTCTCAAACAGCATTTGCTGCATCTTTAAAAGAACAACGTCCAATCTTAACTGCTATGAACTTAGAAGCTATTAACGGAATTCTTACTGCTACAGCAACCGACTCCGCTAGAATGGCTAGAAAAACTATTCAAGTTCCATTTGATGCAGAATTCGTAAGTAATGTTCCTGCTAAGATGATGGTGGAAGTTGATCACTTAATTGAAAATCAAGATTCTGTTGAAATTGCATTCTCGGATAAGAAAGCGTTATTCACATTAGGCAAAACAGTTATTGCTACAAGATTAGTTGATGGTGATTATCCAAACACTAAAAATATCGTTCCACGTGTGACTAACTACACACTTGAAGTTAACGCTAATGATTTTGTTAAAGCTATCGATAGAGCAAACATTCTATCTTTAGATAGAGAAAACGTTGTTGACCTCTCAATGAGTGAACACGGAATTGAAATTTCTTCAAAATCTAGCCAAATCGGTAGTGCTGTTGAAAAGATTGATATGTTTAAATATGAAGGCTCTCCATTAAGAATTTCCTTCAACTCTGAATTTGTTCTTGCAGCAATCAGAGCGCTAAATTGTGAAGATGTCACTCTTGCATTTGTAGGCGAAATGAAGCCATTTGTTGTGAAAAACGCTCAAGATGACTCAATCATTCAAATCGTCACTCCTGTCCGTACTTACTAAGCAAATTTGCCTATTTAAAAACTATATGAAATTAAGGGAATATTTAATTCCCTTTTTTATTTATATGCGATATAATAAGTCCATGGAGGTTTTTGTGGACAATAAAACCATAGAATTACGTAGTGATGAGGAATTCATAACCCTCGGTACTTTACTTAAGATCACTGGTATTATTCAAACCGGTGGAATGGCTAAGGTTTATCTCGCAAATAACGACGTTTACGTCAATGGTGAAGCGGAAAACCGTCGTGGCCGTAAATTGTATCGTGGCGCTCAAATTCGTGTCGCTAACAAGACGTTTTCAATAATTTGATATGATTGTTAAATCCTTATTGCTTAGAAATTTCAGAAATCATACTTATTTGACCTATGATTTTTCGCTAGGGCTTAATGTGATAACTGGAGCTAATGCAGTAGGAAAAACAAACGTTGTTGAAGCTATTCATTATCTATCTCTTGGCCAGAGTTTTAGAACAAATGAGATTTCTGATTTGATCCAAAAAGGTAGTGAACAAGCAAAAATTGATGTTGTAATTCAAGAAGGCGAAATTGAGAGAAAAATAACTGCAGTTTTACTCAAAAGTGGTCATGTATTTACCATAAATGGTAAGCCAGTTAAAAAACTATCTGAATTATCTAAATATGTGAACGTCATAATTTTTGAACCAAAAGACGTTTTAATGTTTAGAGGATTGCCTAAAGATAGGCGAAATTTCTTAAATGTTTCTATAGGTAAAAAAAGCCCAAACTACATCCAATATCTCTCTACTTATGAGAAACTCTTAAAAGAGAGAAATGAGATATTAAAAACTAGTAATATCGACGAGAAATTACTAGATATAAACACTGAAATGCTAGTGAAAACTTCGCATGCAATTGTGAAGTATAGAAAAGCATATACCGAGGATATCAATGATATCCTTAATAAAATAACACGCGCGCTCACGGGCACATGTGAAAAATTCGAACTTCATTATTACCCGTACGTTGAATGTAATAGTGAATTCGTGAATAACGCGAAAAATGCGTTTAAAAAGGCACTAGAGAACGATTTGGCCAAGAAAGTTACAAGCATTGGTTGTCATCGTGAAGACTTCTCTATGAGCTTGAATGGCCGAGATATTGGTGAATTCGGTTCACAAGGAGAAAACAGAATCGCTGCTCTAGCACTTAAATTAGCCCCATATTTCCTCATAGAAGACAAGGAGAAACGTCCAATAGTAGTACTTGATGATGTTATGAGTGAACTTGATGAAAATCACAAAGAAAGGCTAATTACATTTTTGAAGAGATTTGAACAAGTGTTTATCACTGGAACTAAATTAGAGATTCCTGGAAGTAATCACTATCAAATAAAAAAGAAAACAAAGGAGGTTTTCTAAATGGAAGAAAACGAGAAGAAGGAAGTTGTGCAAGAAGCAACGCCTGCTCCAGCACCTCAACCAGTAGAGGTGACAGTTTCTGAGATGAATGAGGAAGAAGTTCAACTCGAAAAAGCAGATGCTAATTACACAGCTACTAACATTCAAGTTTTGGAAGGACTTGAAGCTGTTAGAAAAAGACCAGGCATGTACATTGGTACTACTTCTGCTGCTGGCTTACACCATCTTGTATGGGAAATCGTTGATAACTCTATCGATGAAGCTTTAGCAGGATACTGTACTGAAGTTAGCGTCACAATTAATCCTGGCGATACTATTACTGTTGTTGATAATGGTCGTGGTATTCCTGTTGACGTAGTTAAAAAATCAGGTTTATCCGGTGTTGAAACTGTTTATACAGTCTTACACGCTGGTGGTAAATTCGGTGAAGGTGGAGGTTACAAGGTTTCTGGTGGTCTCCATGGTGTTGGTGCTTCAGTTGTTAACGCACTTTCTGAATGGTGTGAAGTCACTGTTAATAAAGATGGTGGTGTTTATTACATCAAATTCGAAAACGGTGGACACATTAAAGATCACTTAAAGAGAATTGGTGATTGTGAAATGGGTAAGAATGGTACTAAAGTCACATTCAAACCAGATCCACAAATCTTTACTGATACAACAACATATCAATATGAAACAATTCGCGACAGAATGAGACAAGTCGCTTACCTTAACAGAGGTATTAAAATCAATGTTGCAGATGAAAGAGTTACTCCTGCAATTAGAGAAAGCTTCTGCTACAAAGGTGGTATTAAAGAATACGTCTTATTCATTAACGCTAATAAAACAAAATTATTTGATGAAGTAATTTATTGCGAAGGTAGTGTACCAATTGAACTTTCAAGTGGTCATACAGCACACGTTTATGCTGAAATTGCTATGCAATATGATGATGGATATTCAAATAACGTTTATTCATTCTGTAATAACGTTCATACTCACGAAGGTGGTATGCACGAAACAGGCTTTAGGGATGCGATGAGAAGAGTGGTAAATGCTTATGCTCGTGATAATAAATTCCTTAAAGAAGGTGAAGATGATTTAACATATGATGACATTACTGAAGGTTTAACATGTGTTATCTCAGTTAAACACCCAAACCCACAATTTGAAGGTCAAACAAAGACTAAATTAGGTAACTCAGAAGTACGTAAGATTGTCTCTGGCATTGTTGGTGATCAATTCAATAGATTCCTTATGGAAGATCCAAAACTTGCTAGAACAATTATGGAAAAAATTCTCACTGCTGCTAACGCTCGTATGGCTGCTAGAAAAGCAAGAGAAGAAATTAGAAGAAAAGGCTCTCTCGAACTTACAACTCTTCCTGGTAAGTTAGCAGATTGTTCTTCTAAAAAACCTGAAGAATGTGAATTATACATCGTTGAGGGTAATTCCGCTGGTGGTTCCGCTAAAAACGGACGTAATCGTGAAACACAAGCTATTCTTCCTTTAAGAGGTAAGATTCTTAACGTTGAAAAAGCACAAGCTAAGAAAATCTTTGCTAATGCTGAAATTGGTAACATGATTACTGCTATCGGTGGTGGTATCGATCCTGAATTTGATGTTTCTAAGATTAGATATCACAAAATCGTTATTATGACCGATGCTGATGTTGATGGTAGTCACATTCGTATTTTACTTTTAACTTTCTTCTACAGATTTATGCGTCCTTTAATTACAGAAGGATACATTTATATCGCACAACCTCCTCTATATAAAGTCGATTATCATGGAAAGCAATACTACGCTTATTCAGATGATCAATTAGAAACAATTAAAAAGAAACTTAACTTAAAACCTGGTTATCCATTCCAACGTTATAAAGGTCTTGGTGAAATGGATGCAGAACAACTTTGGGAAACAACAATGGATCCAGAAAACAGAAAGATGCTTAGAGTCACTCTTGAAGATGGCATCAAAGCAGAACAAATCTTTACTGATTTAATGGGTGATAATGTTGACCCACGTAAAGAGTTCATTCACGCTAATGCAAAATTCGTGAAGAACTTAGATATCTAATAGGAGGGCAGAAATATGTTTTTCGAAGATGAAGAAAATAAAGTAGTTGAAGAAGCAGTTGAAGAACCTGAAGAAGTCAACGAAGAAGCTGAAAAAGAACTCCAAGAAGGTATCGTTGCAGGTTTAACTGATGTTGATACTGTTGACTTAGTCAAAACATCATTCTTAGACTACGCAATGTCTGTTATTGTTGCTCGTGCTATCCCTGATGTCAGAGATGGTATGAAACCAGTTCATAGAAGAATTATTTATTCAATGAGTGAAACAGGAAATACTCCTGATAAGCCATTTAAGAAATGTGCTCGTATCGTCGGTGACGTTATGGGTAAATATCACCCTCATGGTGACGCTGCTATCTATGGTGCTTTGGTTAGATTAGCTCAACCATTCGCTATGAGATATACATTAGTAGAAGGTCATGGTAACTTCGGCTCTATCGATGGCGATGAACCTGCTGCTTATCGTTATACTGAAGCAAGAATGGCTAAGTTGGCGCTTGAAATGGTTCGTGATATCAACTGTGATGTCGTTGATTTCATG
>JAEEGJ010026924.1_pt1 | contig 11605 bp, 11 predicted proteins | sample 8958761 | NCBI WGS metagenome assembly JAEEGJ01 (sample SAMN16246546, study PRJNA631951) | gut metagenome | biome: gut microbiome; feature: rumen; material: RS-attached | host: Bos | place: Iran: Karaj | collected 2018-10
GGTCGTCTGAAACCTATACCTTAGATTTATGGCACATCCTGAATGACCCGATGGCGGTCGAATCAACGGAGATTACTCTTTCAGAGGTCGGAAGCATCACGAAGAAAGCGACCGGCATCGATATCTGGAGAAAGAATCAGTCTTACCGAATCGACGTCTGTTTTAACTTCGTCGGAGCATCTGGCTTGGTGAAACAGACCCTAAAAGATGCGATTGGTCATATGAACGAGTCTGTTTTGCCGGTAGGTTACAAAGCCGTAGAAGACGAGGGTTCATATGGGTTGGATCAAGAACGTTATGCTTGGTTGATTCTACTAATCGTCATTGTCATTTTCGTGATGCTTTCGATGGCTTTCGAATCTCTGCGCTACCCGTTTGCGGTCATCTTTATGATTCCGATCTCCTTCATCGGCCTGTTTTTGACCTTTGGCTTGTCTGACTTCGCTTTCGACCAGGGAGGATTCGCGGCCTTGGTGATGTTGTGCGGCATCGTGGTCAATGCTGGCATCTACCTGGTGACTACATACCAACGCTTTGGAGGTTCAGTCAGACTGACAAAGGAAAGACAGATCCGACGGTTTGTCAAGGCCTTCAATCACAAGATTGTCCCCATTTCTCTCACTATCGCCTCTACCGTGTTCGGCCTGCTTCCTTTCCTGTCGGACGGTCCAGAGGAAGTTTTCTGGTTCGACTTCGCCATAGGGACTATCGGCGGTCTCTTTTTCTCCGTAATCGCCTTACTGTTCTACTTGCCGGTATTCGTCATTGATACGGGTCGGAAATCCACCCTTTTCAAGCACGATCCATCCAAAAGCCATCGGGGATAATACTTTGACGTTTCATGATCTTTTGAGCCGACTCGAAATCAAATAGTAATCATTCAGCATCTTCAGGTTTCTGAACTATATGAGAACATTTTACCGTATTCTGTCAGTAAGTTTCATCGTACTCTCGTGTCAGTCAAATGAAAGGCCTCCGTCTGACGCAAACAAACGAATTTTCAAGGCATTCAGGAATTCACTAGTGAACCATATTAAATTATTTACCTTAAAAAACAAAAATCATGAAACAAAAGCTTATTGTGATTGGTGTGTCCTTGATTTTAGGGGTCGCCATGGCTGTTTTTGTCTTCTCGAAGGCAGCACGAAACGAGTCTCATTTATTTGAAAGCAACGTCGAGGCATTGGCGGCTATGAAGGAGGATTCTTATGGAGTTGGGTGTAAAGAAGCTGTAAATGACTGTATGTTCTTTGAACCTGACGGAAGTTTGGATTTGATTCCGGGGCATTATGGCCCTGGTGTTCGTTTTGAATTCTCTATGAGAGCAGTAGATTAACCAATCATATCCATTCATTCTTTGGTAAGAATGTACAAGGTGACAAGATGCGCTTGTACATTCTTGCTTTTTATCGCCTTATTTCATTTCGAGAAATCTTACATAAGCGATAGGGCCGATACACTCCCCGCGTTTTTCCGGATATTATATGGTCAAATTTCTTTCTGCATCTTGGCGAGATGCGTGAGATTGTTTAAATTTAAGTTATTAAGTTAAGCAACTATCATGAAAAGAATAATTCATTGTCCTGTTCTCCTCTTTATTGCACTTTTGATGTTGGTTTCCTGTGGAAAGAAGGAGGTTGAAGTTTCCTCTATTGAACTCAGCCCGTCAAGTGCCGTGCTGGGAATTGGAGAGACCGTGTCTTTGACGGCGACCGTTTCCCCTTCCAATGCCACTTATGATGGCTTTGTCTGGAAATCATCAAAGCCCCAAGTGGCTTCCGTATCAGCATCCGGACAGGTTACTGCTCTCGCAGAAGGGACCACGACGATAACGGTTATGGCCGGGAATAAAACGGCGACTTGTGACGTGCAAGTGAAAATCTCAGTGGCTGCTGTAAGTCTGGACAAGGAGAGTCTGTATTTGGCCGTAGGTGTTTCTGATACAATAAAGGCGACGGTTTCTCCGGATGACGCCACCGACAAGTCATTTTCTTGGTCATCCAGCGACCCTTCTGTCGTGACGATTTCTTCTTCCGGTGTCGTATCGGCCAATGCCGCAGGAACGGCTACGGTCACGGTAACGACAAATGATGGAGAGAAGACCGCGAGCTGTAATGTGACGGTCTTTGTCCCGACGATCCCGGTTCCCGAAATCATCGACCTCGGCCTTCCTTCCGGAATCAAATGGGCTTCCTTTAACCTTGGCTCTTCTAAACCGGAGGAGATAGGTGATTTCTATGCCTGGGGCGAGATTGAACCGTATTATATCAGCCTGGATCCGCTGGTGTGGAAAGAAGGCAAGGAGGCCGGTTATACTTGGGCTTCTTATAAGTGGTGTATGGGTAAAATGAATACACTTACCAAGTATTGTCCGGAGTCGAAATACGGATACAACGGTTTTACGGATAAAAAGACTGTCCTGGATCCTGAGGACGATGCCGCTTACATGGCTTTTGGCGGAAGATGGCGGATGCCGACCGATACGGAGTTTACGGAATTGATCTTTAAGTGCACTTGGGAAGAGACAACGTTAAACAGTGCGGTCGGTCACTTGGTAACCGGCCCCAACGGGAACAGTATCTTCCTCCCTGCCAGAAGAATGGTTGAAGCGGACGGCTCTCCTTCGAACTCCTACATTACCTGGTATTGGACATCCTCGGTTTCTTTCTCCGACACTGTTCACGCCCTGGATTTTATCGACGGCCCTGTGACCATCTGGTCCACCAGCCACCGTTTCTCCCCCTTATCAATTCGCGCCGTTATCGACGGATAACGGCCGATCAATCGTCAACAACGGTAATGCGTCCCTGCGGCTGGGCGTAGATGGCGGGGACGGTGCCGCCGAGGACGGTTTCCAGATAGTCGGCCAGGGCATCACGGACGAGCCCGGTGCTGTAGAAGAGCTGCTTGCAGTCCTTGAGGGTGTCGTAGAAGCCGCCACGGGCATAATAGTCCGACGATGCGATGGTATAGCGTCCGGCGGGATCAAGGGGGATCCAGTTGCCGGAAGCATTGTCCAGGACGGCCACGTCGCTTACGGTATCGCTCTGCAGGTGGACGGTATAGCGAAGGCCCGATACCTGCGGGAGTTGGCCTTCTTCTGACGGGAGTTTGGAGGTGCAGCGCTCCAGCATGGACAGAATCTGTGCACCGGTAGCCTCGAATTTGGACAGGTGGTCGTCGAAGGGCTGGGCATTGACGATGTCGCCATAGGTGATGTCGCCGGCCGGGATGCCGTTGCGGAAGCCGCCGCCGTTGAACAGGCCGATTTGAGCCTCGAGGGTGTAGCGGACGGCGTCGGTCAGGAGGTCGCCGAGGTTCGTTTCGCCGAGACGGATCACGCGGTTGCCCTCGGCATCCCTCATGACCAGTTCATAATCGCTGTGGGCGATCTTCCGGCCCGTCACCTGGTCCAGTCCCTGATGGACTTTGTCGATGGCAGCGGTCACGCTGGCCCTCTCGTAGGGGATGTCCTCGACGGGAACGAGAGAGGTGGTGACGGTACCGTCGACGGAAATGACAAGCTTGCCCACATTGGCGAACAGGGTGCCAGTCTGGGAGACGGGAATGAGTTTTCCGTCGAGATTGGCGACCTTGTCGTGCGGAATGACGGAATGGGAATGCCCGTCCAGCACGGCGTCGATGCCGCGGGTGGCGGCGACGAGCTCATGGGAAGTGATGCCCAGGGCCGGTTTCTCCTCGCCCAGATGCGCGAGAATAATGACGTAGTCGGCACCTTTGCCACGGGCTTCGTTGACGGCGGCCTGCACTAAGTTGCACACGTCGTCGGTGCGGAGATCATAGGTCTGGTTGCCGTTGTTGTCATAGAAGGAGTAGCTCTCTCCGATCATCGACTCCGGCGTCGTGACGCCGACGAAGGCGACGCTGCGCGTTCCGTATTGCTTGATGGTGTATGCGGGGAACAATGCCACGGAGGTGCCGTACTTGTAGAGATTGGCGCAGACGACGGAAGTGCCGATCTCCGGCATCAGTTCCTGCATGCGGGGCATGCCGTAGTCGAATTCGTGGTTCCCCAGCGTGACGGCATCGAACGCCACCGCTTTCATGACGTCCACGATATACTGTCCGCGGGAAAGCGCTCCTGCGTTGCCTCCCTGGAGGTAATCGCCGCAACTGACCGTGGCCACCCACGCCGTGTCGCTGGCGGCGATGGCGTCGTGAAGGCCCGCCAGACGTGTGTAACCGTCGATGGCGCAGTGTACGTCGTTATCGGAAAGAATGACGATGCTCTTGTCCGCCCCGATGTAGGGAAGTTCCTCTCGTCTGCAGGCAAGCAGCACCAAGGAAAACGCGGCAAGAAGGAAACAAATAGTTCTTCTTTTCATAGGTCGGTGGTCAGTGTGCCACGGGCACGTTCAGGGGCAAAGATATGAAAATACTCTTAAGAAACAAAAACCCCTTCCTGACCTCCGACGCAGATCAGTTCTGGACTTTGACGACCTGCAGGGGAGCGTCGTACTGCTTGTCGACCCGGATGAGGAGGCAGGGTTTCCTGGTCGAGGATGTTTTCGCTCCGATGTTCTCGCTGTAGGTGTAGACGAGGCTGCCGTTTTCTTTTACCAGAGAGACGGGGGTGAGCTTCGTTTCTTCATCCGTGGCGGGATTCACGACGGCGATGACGAATTCTTTCGTGAAATCCAGCGGGGCTTGCTGGTCCCCCATGACAGCGCCGTAACTGAACATGCTGTCGAAGGTCGCTTCGTCCGTGATCTTACGGGTGACAGGACTCGTCACTTCGGTGATGGAGAAAAAGTGATCCAACTTTTCGAAGGGGACGGAGATGGATTCGGGTTCCTTTTTGCAGGCGACAAGGCCGATGACGGCCAGCAGGATAAATACAATCTTTTTCATAATTCAAATATAAGGTTATTTCGATAAATTCCAATGACGTATGGGCGGGAAAATCCATAGGGATTGTCCTCGAAAAACAGTATATTCGCATGGAATAACTGAGCGGATGATGACACGCGAAAATGAACTGACGAAAGTCACCCTTCTGGGCAGCGTCGGGAACCTGGTACTGCTGTCGTTCAAGTTTGTCGCCGGCATCGTGGCGGGGAGCTCGGCGATGGTGGCGGATGCGGTCCATTCTCTGTCGGATTTCCTGACGGACCTGATCGTGCTGGTGTTCGTGCGTATCGGCGCCAAGCCGCAGGATGAGTCCCATGATTACGGGCACGGGAAGTTCGAGACGCTGGCGACGCTGTTCGTGGCGCTGGCGCTGGTGGGGGCCGCCATCGGCATTATCGTGTCGGGTTCCCTCAAGATCGCCCGCTGGCTGCAGGGGGAGGCCCTGGAAACGCCCGGGATGCTGGCCCTGTGGGCAGCGCTCCTGTCCATTCTGGTCAAGGAAATCCTTTTCCGATATACGATTGCCAGGGGGCGGGCTCTCGAGTCGCCGGCGGTGGTGGCCAATGCGTGGCATCACCGGAGCGACGCGCTCTCTTCCATCGGGGCGGCCGTCGGCATCGGCGGTGCCATTCTGCTGGGACAGCGCTGGGCGGTGCTGGATCCACTGGCTTCCATCGTCGTAGGCGGGATGCTGGTCAAGGTGGCCTGGGACCTTCTGCGGGAGAGTACCGGGGAACTGACGGACAGTTCGCTGTCTGCGGAAACGGAACGGGAGATCGAGGAAATCATCCGCAGTTTCCCGCAGGTGAGCGAGCCGCACAATCTCCGCACGCGGCGGATCGGGAACCGGATCGCCATCGAGGCGCACGTCCGCCTGGACGGGGCGATGTCGCTCAACGAGGCGCATGACATCGTCAGCGACATCGAGCGTAAAATTCGGGATCATTTCGGGCACGGGACCATCGTCACGATCCACATGGAGCCCGTCAAGACGGCTTAAGGCACGATCCGGTCTCCCGGGGCGAGCGGCACCTTGGGGATGGGCCTGTTTTCGATCGGGATGTTGTAACGGACATCCAATTGCTTCTGATACTCTTTCCAATCGACCATCACCGGTTTGTAGGTCCCGGTGGCCGTATCGTATTCCATCCGGACGGCTTGGGGGAACTTGTCCGGCGAATAAGGATTCTCATAAGGTGCTCCTCCCGGCGTCTTGATGGCCATGAAAGGGTTCGAGGCGCTCATTACGGGCACGTATCCGTCCTGGAATTTGTACGGGCTGGTGAGAAACAGCTTGAGAATGGAAAACAGGCCCTTCACGACGGGTGAGAGTTCGGGCGGTCTGTACCAGGATAAGCCGTCGTCGACGGAGGACATGACGTCGGCGTAGGTTTGCGCGTTGATCCGGGCAGCCCGCTGCTCCTTGGTTTCGAATTCGGAGGGGAGGCCCAGGGTATTGGGCATTCGGATGGACGGCAGGCCAGGATCCGTTATCAGCGGGAAGTCCAGCGGCAGTTTCTTCGACAGAGTATCAATTTTCAGGACTGGGCCGTCCAGTACGGAGACCGGGATATCCTGTGCTTTGAGCCGGAAGAATCCGGCCATGAGAAGGAGAATGATGAGCAGTAGTTTTCGTCCCATGACAGCTGTCCAATGATTTCAAAGACTGTGCCTTGTCGATGTGGGGGGAAATGATTATCTTCGTGGTCGGTTTTAGAAATAATAGGACAAAACAAGACAGATATGAAAAAAGTATCGATTCTTGCGCTGGCTGTCGCCGCGCTGGGGCTGTTCGCCTGCTCCGGAAACACTGCGAAGTATAATGTGACGGGTGTCAACGCTCCCGAGGACGGAGCGACCGTGTACCTGTTTGACGCGCTCAGTTCGCAGGCCATCGACAGCGCTGTCGTCGCCGGCGGAGCCTTCCAGATGAAGGGCAAGGCGGAGAAAGACGCCTTCATGAACCTGAATGTCGAGGGTTCCGGCTGGACCTTCATGTTCTTCAACGACGGTGTGCCCGTGAAGGCGGACCTTTCCAACAACACGCTTTCCGGTTCCGACCTCAACAACCGCGTGACGGAGGCCGACCTCAAGACCGATGAGATGTATCAGCAGTACAACGCATTCGTCGAGGAGATTTCCGCCCTTCCCGAGGAGGAGCAGGTTGCCAAGATGCCCGAATACCGGGAGTGTTTCAACAAGCTCCGTGACTGCTATCTGTCCGTCGTGGAGGACAACATGGACAACCTCGTCCCCGTCGCTTTCATCCAGAACATCCGCTCCCTCGCCGGTCCGGACAAGTTCGAGGAACTGCTGAATTCCGGCGCTCCGTTCGCCTCCCATCCGTATGTCCTGGACCTCAAGCGCAAGATCGATGAGTCCATGGCCCGTCAGAAGGAGGCCGAGGAGAAGAAGCAGGCCATCATCGGCCAGAAGTTCCTGGACCTCGAGGAGGCCGATGCGGACGGCAACGTTCACAAGCTGAGCGAGTACGTGGGCCAGGGCAAATGGGTCCTGGTCGATTTCTGGGCCTCCTGGTGCGGCCCCTGCAAGGCTGAAATGCCCAACGTCGTCGCCGCCTACAAGAAGTATCACGACAAGGGCTTCGACATCGTCGGCCTGTCCTTCGACCGCGAAAAGGAACCCTGGGTGGCGGCCATCACCGAGTGGGAGATGCCCTGGATTCACCTCTCCGACCTCAAGTACTGGAACAGCACCGCGTCCGCCGTGTACAGTGTCAATTCCATCCCGGACAACCTGCTGATCGACCCGGAAGGCACCGTCGTCGCCCGCGGTCTCCGTGGTGAGGACCTGGAAGCCAAGCTCGCCGAGGTGCTCAAATAGTCCAGGACGGACTTCTCGGGTTTATTTCTAAAATAGAGAAGATTTTTCCAACCTTTCGGGGCGGATCTGCGTTATAGCTATGAGAACGCCCCGGAAAGGGGAAATGTTGAACACTAAAGCAGCTTGACACTATGTATGCGTATGAAATCTTGATCCCGCTTGGCGTTTGTGTAATCCTTCCGGTCATGATCGTCTGGCTTGTCAGCCGTGTCCGCCAGAAAGAGATTGACCGCAAGGCGGAGATCATGCTCAAGGCCATCGAGGCCGGCGTGGAAATCGACCCTGAACTGTTCGGCGAAAACAAGAAAACAGAAGTACCCCGGGCGAAAATCAAGTCCAAGCTTCTGGACAAACTGTCCGGAGCCTGCATCACCAGCCTGATGGGTGTTGCGTTCCTGATCATTCGATTCTTGGGCTTCAGCCCTGATTGGGCCATCTACTTTCCGTTAGCCGGAGTCGTGCTCCTGGCTGCCGGCATCGGTCTTTTCGTCAGCTATTTCGTCGGCAAGAAGTTCCTGGCCAAGGAAATCGAGGCCGAAGAGAGGGGCCTCATGGAAAAGTAACCCTTCATGACCCGGGAGCGTTTCATCTCCGAAGTGAGGGCGTGTCAGGGACGGCTGCGGCGGTTCCTGACATCGCTGTGCGGAGATGCCTCTCTGGCCGACGACATCGCCCAGGAGGCGCTGGTACGGGCCTATGTGAGTTCGGACCGTTTCATCGGCAACTTCAGGGCCTGGCTCTTCCGGATCGCCTATAACTGCTTTATCGACAACCTGCGCCGGGTGCCGGAACCTCCTGCCGGACTGGAATCTCCGGAGGTGCTGCATGTGGCCGACGGCTCCGCATCGGACGCCGCGTTCAGGCATGAAGAGCTGCGACGGGCCCTCGCGCTGATTCCCGAAAAGGAGCGGACCGCCATCGCCCTTCATTATTTCGAAGACCTGCCGGTGAAGGAAATCGCCTCCATCATGCAAGTTCCCACCGGGTCGGTCAAATATTATCTTTCGGTGGGCCGGGACCACCTCAGACAGCATATCCGATTATGAAAGACTTTGAACAATTCTTACGCGACAACGCGCCGGAAACGCCGGAAGAAGGGCAGTTCCTCCTGGAAACCAATGCCCGGCTGAATGCCGTGGAAGGCATCAAGAAGACCGTGGACGTCGAACGCCGCCGCGGGCGGAAGGCCTTGATCGTCGCCCTGGTCGCAGGCCTGGTCATCGGGTGCGTCGTCACGCTGGTCCTGATGTTCTGCCCGGTCGGATCCCTGCAAGAATCGAAGGAATTCTTCTGGGGCCTCATCGCCGTCTGCTCCCTCGCGCTGGGCATCTTGCTCCTGAAAAAGAAAGAAGTCGCTTTCTAGTTTCAATGACGTTTTCGCAATAAAAAATCCCGGAGACAGCCTGCCTCCGGGATTCTTTCGTCTATGGGACCGGCTTACCGGTTCTCCGCGGCCTCGACGGCCTTGAAGTAGCGGTAGCTGTTCACCTTCACTTCGCCGATGGCGGCCTCGTCGCAGACGATGATGCCGGCGGGATGGGCCTGCAGGGCGCTGACGGTGTTGTAGTGCGACATCGGGCCTTCGATGGCGCTGGCCAGGGCGCGCGCCTTCTTGGAACCGAAAGCGAGGATCATGACCTCCTTGGAGGCGTTGACGGTGGCGACGCCCACGGTGAGCGCCTGGGCCGGAACGGCCTCGGGATCTCCGCCGAAGAAGCGGGAGTTGACCTCGCGGGTGTCCTGGGTGAGCGTCACGACGCGGGTGCGGGACTCCAGCGGGGAGAACGGCTCGTTGAAGGCGATGTGGCCGTCTTCGCCGATACCGCCCATGAACAGGTCGATGCCGCCGGCCTCGACGATGGCCTTCTCATAGGCGGCGCACTCGGCGGCGAGGTCGGGGGCGTTGCCGTTGAGGATGTGGATGTTCTCCTTGGGCTCGTCGATATGGTCGAACAGGTTCTTGTGCATGAAGGAGTGGTAGCTCTCGGGATGCTCCACGGGAAGGCCCACATACTCGTCCATGTTGAAGGAAATGACGTTCTTGAAGGACAGTTCACCGGCCTTGACCATGCGCACGAGTTCGGCGTAGGTGTTCAGCGGGGTGGAACCGGTGGGAAGGCCCAGCACGAAGGGCTCGTTGGTCCGGGCGGCTTTCTCCTTGATCTTGGCGGCGATATAGTGGGCGGCCCAGAGACCGCCGTCCTTGGCATTGTCGCGGATGATGACTTTCATGGTATTAGCAGAGTTTTAAGAATACTTCGATGGCCTGGTATTCCGCCATGCCCAACTCGTCGTAGAGTCTGGCGGTATTGGAGGTGCGCTCCTCGGCGCGCTGCCAGAATTCACGAGGATCCTCGCCCGGGAACGGGACGATGTCCTTCTGCGAGAGGTGGCGGAAGATGGCGTGGCGCTTCTTGACGACCTCGTCCGGGCTCAGCGGAACGGCCATGTCCACGCGGCCGAGCTCCCACTCCATCCAGGCGCCGCGATAGAGCCAGATGTGGGTCTCGTTCAGCCAGGCGTTGCCTTCGGCCTTGAGCTGCTCCACGGCCTCGAGGGCCGCCTCGGTGCAGACGCGGTGCGTACCGTGCGGGTCCGCCAGGTCGCCCGCCATGAAGATCATATGGGGCTTGAGCTTCAGGATGAGGTCCTTGATGATGTCCACGTCGGCCTGGGTGCGCGGGTTCTTCTTGATGCCGCCGGATTCGTAGAACGGGAGGTTCAGGAAGTGGGCGTTGGTGTTGTCGTTGAGGCCGAAGGAACGGACGGCGCCACGGGCTTCGCTGCGGCGGATGGCGCCCTTCATTTCCAGCAAGGCGCGGGGCTCCGGCTCTCCCGGACGCTTGCTTTCCACGAGCTTCTTGGCTTCCTCGAACTTGTCGGCGAAACCGAGCTGGAAGGCGGCGTCCATGTGCTGGAGCACGACATCGTCGTGGACGGCCACGTTGCCGGAGGTCTCGTAAGCGACGTGCACGTCGTGGCCCTGGGTGGCCAGGCGGATGAAGGTGCCGCCCATGGAAATCACGTCATCGTCCGGGTGCGGGGAGAAGATGAGGACTGTCTTCGGGAACGGCAGGGCCGAAACCGGACGCGTGCCGTCTTCCGACTCGGCGCCCTTCTTTCCGCCCGGCCAGCCGGTGATGGTGTGCTGGAGGTCGTTGAAGACGTCGATGTTGATCTTGTCATAGGGGCCGAACTTCTCGAGAAGCTGTCCGAGGGAGTTCTCCAGATAATCCTTCTCCGTGAGTTTCAGGATGGGCTTGCCGACGGTCTGGCACAGCCACACGACCGCTTTGCGCTTGAATTTCGGCGTCCAGTCGCAGGGACCGACGAGCCAGGGGGCGACCACGCGGGTGAGGGAGCTGCCGGCGGTCTCGTCCACGAAGAAATGGATGTGGTCGTGGCGCTGCAGCAGGGAGGCAGGGCAGGAGGAGGTCATCTCGCCTTCGGCAATGGCCTTGACGGCGGCGGCCTTGTCCTCGCCCCAGGCCATCAGGACGATCCGTCCGGCGGTGAGCATCGTGCCGATACCCATCGTGATGGCGCTTTCCGGCGTGGCGTTGATATCATGGTTGAAGTTCCGGGCCTGACGCTTGCGGGACTTATAGGAGAGGCGCACGGTGCGGGTGCGGGTCTTCTCGTTGCTGCCGGCCTCGTTGAAGCCGACCTGACCCTCTTCGCCGACACCGATCACGAGGAGGTCCAGGTTGCGGGCCTTCTTCTCGAATTCGGCGCAGTAGGTCGAAACAAGCTGCTTCGGAACGGTTCCGTCGGGGATGTGGATGTTCTCCTTCTTGATGTCCACCTTGTCCAGCAAGGTCTCGTGAAGCCGGTGATTACGGCTCTGGAGCGCGTCGGAAGAAGAGGGATAGTACTCGTCGATGGAGAC